>SXGR01138064.1_pt1 | contig 12020 bp, 10 predicted proteins | sample 3174711 | NCBI WGS metagenome assembly SXGR01 (sample SAMN11356860, study PRJNA531348) | freshwater metagenome | isolation source: freshwater sample F1-60 | place: China: Fuxian Lake, Yuxi | collected 2017-12-25
ATCACCACCAGCAGCTCGATCAGGGTGAAGGCCCGGATCCGGAAACGCATGGGGGCGGAGGCTGTGATGATTCCGGGATATCGGCGGGATGGGATCGGATCAAGCTCCATCCCGCTGTGGACTCATCCTTCCTGTGATCTCACCCAGAGGGAGGGCACTGAACCCCTATGGTGATTTCGAGGCGCGGAGGAACGGCGGCATCGGGAGAGTGCCCGGAGGGCGGGCCCGGACGGGCCGACGCGTACCGCACGTTGCGGGTGTTTCGTCCCGTCGGCGTCGGACGGGCGCATCGGCGGGCACTTGGCTCTTGGCGTTTGTCGACTCCGGGGTACGCTCCCGCGCCGGTGAGATCGAGTCCGCATTCCGTGCTGCCGTGGGTGTTTGCCGTGGTCCTGGCCCTGAGCCGTTGGCCGGGGCTGCTTCCGCCCAACTTCAGCGCGGCCTATGCCTTTGTCTTCTGCGCCGGAGCCCTCCTTCCGGGTCGGATCGGCTGGATTCTCCCTCTGGCCGTGATGCTCACCACCGACCTCGCCCTGAATCTCTACTTCACCCTCGTCGGCGGATGGGCCGTCTTCACGCCCGCAAACCTCGGGTCGATGATCCTCAACTACGGCGCCTTCGCGATCGTCTTCCTGCTCGGTCGGTTCGTCGGTCCCCGGTCCCGGTTCCTCACCCTGCTGGGGGGAGGCCTCCTCGGGGCCATCCTGTTCTACCTCGTCTCCAACACCGCCGCCTGGCTGTTCAATCCGTTCCAGAACCCCGAGTACACCCGGAACCTCGCAGGCTGGATCATTGCTCTCACCAAGGGCACCGGGGGATACCCCCAGACCTGGGAGTTCTTCCGGAACACCCTGCTCAGCGGCGGCCTGTTCACCGCCATGTTCGCCGGGACCTGGCGCCTGACCGCCTCCGCGGAATCGCCGGTCGAGACGGGGGAGGAACCGGCCGACGACGCCGAGACCGACGAGGCCGCGGCCTGACCCGGGCCTCAGGTATCGACCCCGTGCTGCCAACGAGCCGACAGGTCATGCGACTGGGACTCATTTCCGACACCCATGGGCATCTCGATTCCCAGGTGCTGGCCCTCTTCCAGGGGGTGGACCGGATCCTGCATGCCGGCGACATCGGCTCACCCTGCATCGTGGCGGAACTGGAGGGCATTGCGCCGGTGACAGCGGTGCTCGGCAACAACGACTGGGGACTTGAGTTCCCGCTGACCGAGGTGGTCCAGCTGGAGGGGATCCCATGGCTCGTGCACCACATTGTCGACCTGGATGATCCCGACCTCAGCATCGGCGAACGGTTCCGCAACAGCCGGCCTGGCGTCGTGGTCTTCGGCCACACCCATCGGCCGTTCCACGAGACGCGACGCGATGTGGTGTATCTGAATCCCGGATATGCCGGTCGGCCACGGTTCAACCAGCCCCGTTCCGTGGCCACGGTCGATGTCGTCGCCGGGAAGCCACCCCGGGTCCGGTTCCACCCGCTGTAGCGGGCGGAACCGAGGCTCAGCGCGGGGCGTGCAGCAGGGTGGGAATCGCTGTGACGACGGCGGCGGCGAGCGCAGCCAGAAGGTCGTCGGCCACCACACCCCAGCCGGAATGCAGAGTCTGGATCCGCCGGATCGGTCCGGGCTTGGCGATGTCGAACACCCGGAAGGCCAGGAATCCCACGACCCACTCCGGCCAGAACCGATGGGCGAGTTCGGCAACCCCCGATGCCGCGGGCCAGGTGCCCAGGACAAGGAGCGGACCAAGGAAGGTCAGGGGCACCGCGACGATCTCGTCGAGGACCACCGACCCCGGGTCCTCCCGGCCCAGGATCCGCTCCGCGCGGGAGCAGATGGGGATGGCGATGCCGATCGCACCGAGGGCCGAGATTCCAGCCCAGACCGGATCGGGCATCCGGAGAAGGAGGATCAGCCACAGCACTCCGACGAGGCTGCCCCAGGTGCCGGGCCCCAACGGAATCCTTCCCGAGCCGAATCCCTCGGCAAGCAGGAGGATGCCGGCATCGATCGTGGACCGTTGAGACTCAGGACCGCGGACTGGATCGGTCCGGCTCACAGGTCCCGCAGGTAGAGGGCCCGGTTCCGCCAGAGGTAGACCGCGCCGCTGTAGAGGGTGAAAAGCACGGTGAGGTATTGGGAACCCACCACCGCCATCTGCAGGACGGATCGACCGGCGATGGAGAGGCCCAGCAGGGTGTCTCCAAACCGTCCCCATCCGGGGGCGGCGAGCCAGGTCAGGAGCAGGATGATCGTCACGATCTGCGAGATGGTCTTGTGCTTGCCGTAACGCTCGGCCGCGAGGACGACCTGGTTGGACGCCGCGAGCAGCCGCAATCCGGTGATGGCGAGCTCCCGGGCCACGATGATCACGGCGATCCAGGCCGGGACCAGGCCCTGTCCCACAAACGCGATGAACGCCGAGCAGGTCAGGATCTTGTCCGCCAGAGGATCCATCAGGGTCCCGACTCGGGTGATCAGGTTCCGCTCCCGGGCAATGCGGCCGTCGAGATAGTCGGTGATCCCCGCTGCGCTGAAGAGCACCAGTGCCACGGTTTCGTGTCCCGGAAAGGGCAGGAACACCACCCCGAGGAACAGGAGGGTCAGGACGAAGCGTCCGAGCGTGAGCTGGTTGGGGAGGTTCACCGTACAGTGGACCGGCGACGTCTCCCGGCTCGGACTGAGGCGCCCGATCGGGCCCCGCAGGCCGGTCGTGTCGACACAGTGGTACCGTTTCCCACGGGGCGAGGGCGAGCCGGAACACGGGGTCCGCAGACAGGAATCGATCCGGCCTCCCTGCCGCCAACCCCGCCCCCGACCGTCACATGCCCTCCGGCCACCGGTCGCGGGGCTCGAATCCCAGGACCTGTCGGGCCACGGTCAGATCGAGACGGGTCTCGCGCACCGGACGGCTCGTGGCGTTGACGATCAGGAAACGGACGGTCTCCGGGGCCTCGACGCAGTGGGCGAAGAAGCGGCCCGCATCCCCGGGACTGAGGTAGACGTCGTGGGCCGACGGGGTGTCGCGGAACTCCGCCTCCTGGTCGGGACGGGGACACCAGCCGATCCGGACGGCCAGCACGCTCATCCCGTGCACCTCGCTGAAGCTACGTCCCATGGCCTCGAGGAACATCTTGGTCGCGGCGTACCAGCTCTTCGGACTGACCGGCTGGTGCTCCAGGACGGGGAGATCGCCGGCCATCTGCTGCCACCAGTTGACCTGTCCGCTGCTGGCGAGGATGAGGCGACGGACTCCGGCGGCACAGGCTGCTTCCAGAACCTGGTACAGACCAACGAGGTTGTTCGGCAGAAGCTCGGTCAGGAAGTCGGCGTCGTCGGGCGTCGCGGCGAGGTGCACGAGGCAGTCGACCCCCACCATGGCACGGTCGAGCGCCGCGCGGTCGCCCAGGTCCCCAACCTGCGTCGTGGGCAGCGCGGGAGAGGCAACACGGTCGAACCCGCGGACGTTATGTCCTCGGTGGACCAGTTCGGAGACGACGGCGCGGCCTAGTTTTCCGGACGACCCGGTGACAAGAACGGTCTGGCGCATGGGCCGAGTGTGGGTGGGGCCACAGGCGGAGGGCAACGGGCGAAGGGCAATGGAGGATTCGAATCCGGATCGCGGGCGATGCCCCCTCCAGTGCGCGACCCGCGTGCTTGCCCCGGAGTCCGGGGCCGACGCAGGCTTCGGAGGTCCCATGAAACACCTCCGAGTCCTGAGTTCGCTCGTCACCCTGATGTTCTCCCTGCCGCTCCTCGCCGATCCTGGCACCGCGATCCCGCTCTGGCCGTCCGGGGCTCCCGGGGCCCTTGGGGACAAGGCGACAGATGTGCCCACGATCACCCCCTACCTGCCCGCCAGGGAGACCGCCACCAATGCGGCGATCGTGATCTTTCCCGGGGGAGGCTATGGAGGACTCGCCCACCATGAGGGCGATCACTACGCCCGGTTCCTGAACCGCTCGGGCATCGCCTGCTTCGTGGTGACCTATCGCCTCGGCTCCCAGGGCTACCGGCACCCGATCATGCTCCAGGATGCCGCACGATCGGTCCGCTGGGTGCGGGCCAACGCCGCGGAGCAGGGGGTCGACCCCAAACGCGTCGGGGTCATGGGCAGCAGCGCCGGCGGGCACCTCGCGTCGACCCTGCTCACCCATTTCGACGCCGGCGATCCGAAGGCCGCAGATCCCGTGGATCGCTTCAGCTCCCGTCCGGACCTCGGGATCCTCTGCTATCCCGTGATCACGATGGAGTCCTTCGGCCATGCCGGTTCACGGAAAAACCTCCTCGGCGAGCACCCCCTGGCGGAGGACATCCGGATGCTGTCGAACGAGAAGCAGGTGTCGCCGGGAACCCCGACCACCTTCATCTGGCACACGTGGGAGGACCAGGCGGTGCCGGTGCGCAACGCCCTGGAATTTGCCGCAGCCCTGGAGCGCAATGGCGTGCCGTTCGATCTGCATGTCTACCAGAAGGGACGCCACGGGATCGGCCTGGCCACCCAGCCGCCCGAGTTCACAGACCCGCATCCGTGGGCCACGGATCTCGTGTTCTGGCTGAAGGGACAGGGCTTCGTCCGCTGATCCGACACGATTGGCTTTTGCCGGGCGCCCGCCGTTCGGTCAGGGTGGGCCCATGCAGGATGTCATCGCCATCGTGGGTCGACCCAACGTTGGCAAATCAGCCCTTTTCAACCGCATCGCCGGCCGTCGTATCGCCATCGTGCACGACCAGCCGGGTGTCACGCGGGATCGCGTCGCCGCCGAGGCCGAGTGGCGGGGACGTCCCTTCACGCTGATCGACACCGGCGGCATCGGACTGCTCCGCGGCGAACGCGCGGAGGATGTCCTCGCCGAGGCCGCCTTCGAACAGGCCCGAATCGCCATGGAATCGGCTGGCGTGATCCTCCTGGTGGTGAACGTCCAGGACGGCCTCATGCCGCTCGACGAGGAGGTGGCCCGTCGGCTCCGGACCGCGAACCGGCCCGTGATCGTGGTGGCCAACAAGGTCGACAACGCCCGGGCGGAGGAGGGGCTGACCGACTTCGACCGGCTCGGCTTCGGTGAAAGCCTCCCGGTCAGCGCCATCCATGGACGCGGCATCGAGTCGCTGATGGACGCGGCGCTCTCCCGGCTTCCGAAGACCCCGATCGCCACCCCCGCGGACTCCGACGAGGCCGGGGAATTCGCCGACGAGATCCGGAAGGACTCCCCACCCGCGCCCCGGGAGGCCGGTCCGATCCGGCTCGCCGTCGTGGGACGTCCCAACGTCGGCAAATCCTCCATCATCAACACCCTCACCGGCTCGAACCGGGTCATCGTGAGCCCGATCCCCGGCACCACCCGGGACGCGGTCGATGTCCCGTTCGAGGTCGAGACCGAGGGTCGACGGGAACAGTTCGTGCTGGTCGACACCGCTGGACTGCGCAAGGCCCGCCGCATCGACGACTCCGTGGAGCACTTCAGTGCGGAGCGGACCCGGGACGCGATCGCGCGGTCCGACATCACCCTCCTGGTGGTCGAGGCCGAGTCGGGCATCGTCGAGCAGGACAAGAAGATTGCCGACCTCATCATGGAGGCGAACCGTGCCTGCATCGTGGTCGTGAATAAATGGGACCTCGTCGCCGAACCGGTCCGCGCCGCCCAGGAGGAGGAGTATGCGAAGCGGAAGCACGGTCCTGAGTTCGGCAAGCCGAAGAAGATGCTGACGCTTGCCGAATTCGGGGAGTGGGTGCATTCACGGCTCTTCTTCCTCGACCACGCCCCGGTGCTGTTCACCTCCGCGAAGGATGGGTTCCAGCTGGATCGGCTTCTCGAGGCGATCCGCTATGTGTCGGCCCAGTGGCGTCAGAAGGTGGCCACCGCGGTCTTGAACCGGACCCTGGCCGATGCGATCGAGCATCGGCAGCCGGTCAGCAAGCAGGGGCATCGCCTGAAGTTCTTCTATGGGACCCAGGTCCAGCAGGCGCCGCCGACGTTCCTGCTGTTCGTCAACCGGAAGGATCTGTTCAGTCCTGCCTACGAGAAGTATCTGGCTGGCGAGCTGCGTCGCGTCTTCGGCTTCGAAGGCTGCCCGCTGGTGCTGAATCCGCGGTCCCGGATCAAGACCATCGAGCCGATCCGCAGGGACAAGTTCCAGAGGGCAAAGGCGGCCAAGCCCGGTGCGAGAGGACCCGGAGGGCGTCCGTTGGGTCGTCCTGGACAGCGTCCAGGAAAACGCCCCGGAGGTCGTCCGGCGCTGTCGGGCAAGAAGCGCGCGGGCCGGTGACCGGGCCTGATGTCCGGTGGGCCGGCGGGCGGGCGGGTGATGCAGTGCCCTGCATCACTGGGTGCGGGAGCACCCACCCTTGGTAGGGACCTGGTCCCTCAGGTCCCTATCTGAATCCGCGAGGGTGGAGCAAACCTGGTGGGGAAGCCGGTGGGCGTGAGGTCTGTGGTGTCAGGAGGCTCCGGAGTCTTTGCAGGCGGGTGACGCCCGGGGCGGCTGGCCGCTGGGAAGCGGCCAGGCTTAGCAGACACTGCAACACCCACCGGGGGAAGGGATCGGGGCGCAGCCCCGGGCCGGTGGGTGATGCAGTGCCCTGCATCACTGGGTGCGGAGCACCCACACTGCGAGGTGTCGAATCCAGCTGAGGGGAAGCCGGTGGTCGTGCCGGGGTACACTGGAGGGCTGACCTCTACAGACTCACGTTCCTGCCGAGGAAGTCCTCGAGCTTGCGGGCGTCGGCATTGAAGCGACGGATCCCCTCGGCCAGCTTGTCGGTCGCCATGGCGTCCTCGTTGTGCAGCCAACGAAAGGCCTTCTCGTCGAGGTGCAACCGCTCTCCGGCCGAGGCCTGGGCTCCGGCAACCGTCAGGGCAGGAGTGAGCTCCCCGGTGGACGCCGCCAGGGCGGCGATGAGGTCGGGACTGATCGTCAGGAGATCGCTGCCGGCCAGCCGGGTGATCTGCTCGACCCGACGGAAGCTGGCACCCATGACCTGGGTGCGGTAGCCGAACTTCTTGTAGTAGTTGTAGATCCGAGTGACCGAGGCGACCCCGGGGTCCTGGTCGGGCGGGATCTCCGAACCCTTCTCTTTCCGATAGTAGTCGTAGATGCGTCCCACGAACGGGGAGATGAGGGTCACGCCCGCCTCGGCGCAGGCGACGGCCTGGGCGAAGCTGAAGAGCAGGGTGAGGTTGCAGTGGATGCCCTCCTTCTCAAGCCGCTCGGCCGCCCGGATGCCTTCCCAGGTGCTGCCGATCTTGATCAGGATGCGATCGCGCGAGATGCCGGCCGACTCGTAGTACCCGATCAGCTGCCGGGCTTTCAGGAGCGTGGCCTCGGTGTCGAAGCTCAGTTTTGCGTCGACCTCCGTGGAGACCCGTCCGGGAATGTGTTTCAGGATCTCGATCCCGAACCGGACGAACAGCCGGTCCATGAGGATCGTCATCCGTTCCGCCGGGGTCCGACCCTCGCTCCTGGCCTGGACCACGGTCTCGTCGATCAACCCGCGGTATTGGGGCATCTGGGCCGCGGCCAGGATCAATGACGGATTGGTCGTGGCATCCTGAGGCTTGGCCTTGGCGATGGCCTCGATGTCGCCGGTGTCGGCGACGACGACGGTGTACTGCTTGAGGGAGTCGAGAAGAGTCATGCGGATATTTGAGGTTCGGGGCACGCAAGTCGTGAGATCAAGGAAGGACTCGGACAGGAGGGACTCGCTCTGGCGGGATGGGGCGCATGCCTCCGTTTCCTGGAGGGGCGTCCGACAAGACCGGCAGTTCGGTTCACGCTGGGGTCCTTGGACCCAATGGGAGTGTTGGCACCCGGCGTTAGCACCGTTCCTGCGTTTCCGACGCAGAGGCCTGGAGGAGAAGGGTGGTGCCAGCGGGAAGAATCGAACTTCCGATTCAGTCTGGATCTTGAAAACATCAAAAACATTGGTGTTTTCAATAGTAGTGACCTCGATAAACATCCTTGGACGTTAGCACTAGCGTTAGCACTAAACCGAGATTCCAGCATGGCCAGCATCCATCGCAGACCCCGCTCTCCCTACTGGCACGGCGCCTTCCGGCAGGGTGGAAAACTGGTCTATCGGTCCACCGGAACCACCGACAAAGCGGTCGCCCACCGGATTGCTGATGAGTGGGAGCAGATGGCCAAGCAGCTCGACGCCGGCACCTACACCGAAACCCAGACGCGAGAGGTCATCTCGGGAATCCTGCGGCGGGCCAATCTCGGCACGCATGGGGTTAAGCCGCCCGGTATTGGGGAATTCCTGAAAGAGTGGCTTGAGGCGAAATTGACCACTCTCGCCGAGGGATCCGCGTGGGGTTATCGCAAGGCCGTCGGGGAGTTCATCAAGCACCTTGGACCGAAGGCGTCCCGTCCTCTGGGTGCTCTCCAGCCGTCCGATGCCCGCAGCTATCTCGCCACGCTTCACGAGTCCGACTACGCGGCCAAGACGATCAGCATCTACGCAAAGGTCCTCCGAGCCGCGTTCAAGCAGGCAGTGATCGATGGCTACATTCCGAGCAACCCGTTCGATATCTCACTCGCGATCAGCAAGACACGAACCGCAGCGACCACGCATCGACGTCGTGGGTTCTCCGGGGGAGAAGTCCGCCTCCTGCAGGAAGCCGCCGCTCGGGTGTCGGCCGATTGGCATACGGCCGTGATGGTGGCCAGCTACACGGGAGCGCGCCTGAGGGACTGCTGCCGACTCCGTTGGGAAGACCTCGATCTTGCGGGGAGCCGCTTGGTGATCCACCAGCTCAAGACCGGTCGAACGATCGAGATTCCGCTCCACCCGGAGCTTCAGACTCATCTTGAGGCTCGCGCCTCGGCGGCAGGAGATCGGCAGGAGGACTATGTCACGCCGACGTTGGCGGATCTCGAGACGGGTGGTGCAAGCGGGCTGTCGATGCAGTTCGCCGCGATCATGCGGGATGCGGGGGTGTCTCAGGGTAAGACGACTCAGGGCACTCGCCGGCAGCAGAACGAGCGGGGGTTCCACTCATTGAGGCATACCTTTGTGTCGGCCTTGGCGTCTGCGGACGTGTCCTCGGAGCTCCGCATGAAGCTGAGCGGCCATTCCGACCTGAAGAGTCACTCCGGCTATACCCACACGGAATTCGACCAACTGGCAGGTGCTTTGCGGGGCGTTCGGTACGGCTGAGCTTAGTCAAAGAATCCTTTTTCCCCGGAAAGCCCCACAAAGGCCCCGCGCCCCCTTTTTGGGCCAGCCCTTTAGAGTTGGAGGGGGCCTAAAAAATTCCGCCTTTCAGGAATGCCGGCAAGGGCCCTGGTCTTCTGGAGCGTTTTGCCAATCGACTGGCAATTAATCCAAACAGCCAAGGTAAAGGCCTTGATTGTTTCACCGCATATTAATGGGTTTGATTATTCGATGCGCACTTTTTTCAGACCGAAGAATGACGTTTTGACATTACCAGCGGGTGTGAACAAGGCGCATAACTCAACGGTGATGAGAATCAGAATCCGTTTATGGTGCTAGGGTGTTAACTGACTCTGCTGAGACATCAAAAACATCGACCACCCCGGCCTCCGAACCTTGCCGCAACTCCCTTTCCCCAACTTTGGCGGATAGACTCGCCGAGCGGGAAGGGAAGCTACCGGTCTGGATTCGCTGCCCCAAATCTGGACCAGAGCATTACTCTGGGTTTTCCCGGGCCAAGCTATATGAACTAGCAACAGCTGGAGCCATCCGCTCCGTCAGCATCAGGAAGCCAGGCCAGGTTCGGGGAACCCGCCTATTTCATTTAGGCTCGATACTTCAATTTGTGGAACACTGCGAAACGGGGGGTGCCAAGTGAAACTGGTTTTACCTGCAGTGGGTGGAATCGCTTGGCGCACTGCCCGAAAAACTGGGCGCTCCTATCTCTCCATTGTCGGGGAGGTAATCCATTTTGGAGGGGATAGAGCATATAGCATCACCCGAAATTCATCGAAGCCAAGAGGAGGTCGAGAGCTTCACTCCCGCAGATCGGAAAACCCCGAGTCTTTTGGAGGTTCTGAATGAAGCGCAATTCGGTCTCACGATCTGGTCAGCACAAGATCCGAAGCATGCCCCGTGGAGACCTCCGGGACCGGCTAATCAAGATTGCGCCTTTTGGATCCCTACTGCCGAGAGCTGATCGACCGCTTTCCATGCCGAATGGAGGCGGCACATGTGGACATTAAGGTCTCGTTCGGACCGCACGGAATTAAGGCACGCCGAATAGTGGAGCAGAACCTAATAGAAATCCTGAAGGGAATAGCTCACGGACGATGGCAAAAAGAGGTCGAGGAAGTTAGGACTTTGCTCAGCCGGGACGGCGAGAAAGCAGCGGGCGCCATGAAGGAGAAGCTGCCGTGGTTTACGCCAAGCGGAATCTTCCAGCCTTCCCGAAAAGCCGCCGATCTCAGACAGCACTCGGGGGTCTACGTGATCGATTTTGACGGCCTCAACCCGGCTGGGATTCCGGGACTCAAGGATAGGCTTATGCAGACGGGCTCGGTACTTACGGCCTTTGTGAGCCCAAGTGGACAGGGATTGAAGGTTCTCATACCGGGTCTACGCGCCACCGATGAAGGAGGGCACAGGCAGGAATATGGAGACCTTAAGACATGGGCGGAGAATCAGATTCAAGAGGAGGCGGACAAAAGCGGTAGTGACTTATGCCGAGCCTGTTTTGTCAGCTTTGATCCAGATCTCCGACACAACCTTGGTGCAGTCAGGCCACCTATCGGAAATCCCGAATGTTACACAGAGACACAGACACGCAGATACCCAGAGACTCAGACACCCAGAAATCCAGTTATACAGGATGTTCCTACTACTCCTCCCTTAAACTCTCCCCAAGAAGACAGGGTTTCCCGCATCGCCGACGAGGTCTGCCTGTTGATCCAGCAGCACAAGCTGGTGCCCACGGAAATCCACGCTACAAACGTTGCTCTCTTCGGTCTTTGCCGGTTGGGGCGTACCCTTGAGCACAAGTTGGGTGGCACCCTCAAACACCACGAACAGGAAGCTCTGTTCCGGTTTTGGCACCAAGCCGCCACAGAGTCCGGCAGGGAGGTCCTTTCAAGGCCTTTTGAGGAATACCTATTGGAGTTCTTTGGCCAGTATCCCAAGGCAAAAACACCGATTGACCAACACAGCCTCGAAGCGGCACTGGACCGTGCAAAACAAGCACCTATGCCACCACTACCACTGGAAGCCGCCCACTTCACGGCTCACCCGAGGATTAGCCTTCTGATCAAGCTCTGCTGGCAGTTAGCGCGTTACGATTCAGACGGAATTTTCTACCTGTCTTGCCGAGATGTAGCCCGCCGCCTCGGGGTGGACCCTATGACGGCTCTCCGATGGCTCAACGGACTCGCTAGTGTTCGGCTTATCGAGCGGGTCGAAACCGGAGGCCTCAGGTCGGTTAAGGGAAAACCGACCAAGCGGGTTGCTACGGTCTACCGTTGGCTGGGAAGTGAGTCTCCTCAATGCCTCGTCTGATTGGGTCCCCCCACATGGGACCCCTCCCGTTGCAGATTTTCCCGCAGGGGCCGAATGAGGACCGTCGACCTAGCGCGATCAAACATTCCAAGAAATGCCCAACATCAGACAGATCGACTACGCCCGTCATGCTGGCCTCAGCCGAGGCTACGTCTCAGAACTCGTCAAGGCGGGGATGCCGTTGACCTCCGTGGAAGCCGCCGATCGCTGGCGGGGCATGACGGCTCGGCAAAGGGCTCAGGAAGCCCCAATTGGATCGCAGCCCTCTCCGGAGCTCACTCGCCCTCCAGAGGCCATCGACCCGCCATCAGGAGTCCACCTCGACGAAGCTGGTGTCCGAGGCGCGTATGCCCGCCAGAAGGACGTCGAACGCGCCGCCTACGTTCTGGCGCGCGAAGCCATCGAGGGACGCCAACACGACGCTGGCCGCTTGGTCGCGACCCACGCGGCAGCCTGTCGGAACCTGATCGAGCTCGAACGCGGTCACTTGGAACTCGAGGAAAAATCCCGACAGCTCGTGTCCGG
>SXGR01261390.1_pt1 | contig 12020 bp, 11 predicted proteins | sample 3174711 | NCBI WGS metagenome assembly SXGR01 (sample SAMN11356860, study PRJNA531348) | freshwater metagenome | isolation source: freshwater sample F1-60 | place: China: Fuxian Lake, Yuxi | collected 2017-12-25
GACAGCGGACCCGAGGTGTAGGCGCCCGCACCAGAGACGTAGGCACCACGCGGACGCAACGTCGAGAACTCGTAGCCGATGCCGCAACCGGCCTTCAGCGTGAGACCCGCCTCGTGAACCTTGTTGAGTATGTCGTCCATCGAGTCGCGGATCGTCCCCGACACGGTGCAATTGATGGTCGAGGTCGCAGGCTTGTGCTCGAGCGCGCCCGCGTTCGAGGTGATGCGACCGGCGGGGATAGCCCCGCGACGCAATGCCCAAAGAAATTGCTCGTACCAATGCTCGCGCTGCGCGGGCGCTTCAACATCGGCGAGGGCGCGGGCGACACGCTGATAGGTGTTGTCCATGGTTTTGTCGATGGGGTCGCCACTTTTGGCAACGAGGCGATATTTTTTGTCCCAAATGTCCATCGACGCTTCCTGGAAAGGAATGCCATCGACGTCCTTCGCCTCGAGTTTGACGACGCTATTCATGCCTGTTTTGGGCCTCAAAATCCGATAAAAACGACCAACTCTTCTATTCTATAGACGCCAACGATATTGAGAGGACCCAAGGCCGCCAGGGGCACCCACGGATACTTGCTTCTCTTTATTGGTGACGGGCCGAATTACGGCCACTTCCCCCGCCGCCGACTCCGCCATCTGCGCATCGAACCCGCACAAGATGTTGTGTCGACGGGGAGAGAGTAAGCACGCCTCCGGGGAGCGTCAAGGCTTTGGTCCGTATTCAGCGACGCTTTTTAAATGTTTAAAATCAAACGGTTACAAAAATTCTGGCCGCAAAATTCTTGTCTGTCCGATGTCAACAGTCGAACACTAAGTGTAGTTTGGAAGCGCAAGATGTTGTGCTTCCGCTCCTTTCCACACCATGCACACAAGTTATCCTCTTGAAAGCCGGATCAAGATCCGCATATCTCCACCTCCAAGCCGGAGATCTCGCATGACACACGCGCGCGCAAACGCCCCCCCCCACCGAGCGCTGCAACAGGCATTGCCCAGGGCTTTGCCGAAGGCGCTGCTCGGGGCGCTGCTCGCGGCCGTCTCGTTGCCGGTCTTGGCGCAGGCGGTGGACGCCCCAGCCGAGCCCCGCACCGCGGCGCCGATGCCCTCGCTTGCGCCCATGATCAAGCGCGTCTCGCCGGCGGTCGTGAGCATCGGCATTCAGGGTGCCGTGCGCGAGCAGGGTCGTAACCCGCTGTTCGACGACCCCTTCTTTCGGCGCTTTTTCAATGTTCCTCCCGACTCGGGCGCCCGCGAGCGGCCTTTCCAGTCGGCAGGCTCTGGCGTAATCGTCGACGGCAAGCAGGGTTACATCATTACCAACGCACACGTGGTGGAAAACGCGCGCGAAATCACCGTGACGCTATCCGACCAACGGCAGTTCCGGGCCAAGGTGGTCGGCAGCGATCCGCGCACCGATATCGCCGTCATCCAGATCAAGTCCGGGGGCCTCGCACAAATCACGCTCGGCGACTCCGATCGCCTCGAACCCGGCGATTACGTCGCCGCGATCGGCAACCCGTTCGGGCTGCAGCAATCGGTGTCCTACGGCATCGTCAGCGCACTCGGCCGATCCGGCATGAATCCCGATGGCTTCGAAAGCCTCATTCAGACCGATGCCTCGATCAACCCCGGTAACTCGGGCGGCGCGCTCGTCAACCTGCGTGGCGAACTCGTCGGTATCAACAACATGATCCTCTCGGGCAGTGGCGGCAACATCGGTATTGGTTTCGCCATCCCCGTGAACATGGCACGCAGCGTCATGGACCAGTTGATCAAATACGGCTCAGTCAAGCGCGGCCAGCTCGGCATCACCATTGCCCCCGTCACCCCGGACATCGCCGAGGCCTTGGGCATCAGCACCGTGGGCGGTGCACTCGTCACGCAGGTGCTCAAAGATTCTGCGGCAGCGCGTGCCGGTATTCGTGCGGGCGACGTCGTTATCTCGATCAACGGCCGCAGCGTCAAATCGGCGGCCGAGTTTCGCAACGCGATCGGCTTGCTGCGCGTCGGTGACAAGGTTGAACTGTCGTTGCTGCGTGACGGCGAGTCGCGCAAATTGACGGCCGAGGTTGCCGACCCGGCGGCGCAAACCACCGCCGCAGTCGAGAGTAACGACCAGAACGTACCCGAGGGCGGACAGCACCGCGCCCTCGAAGGCGCACAACTCGAGGATGGTCAGAGCAGCACGACTGGCGGCAACGGCAGCAACGGCGCTGGCGTGCTGGTGCGTGCCGTGGCAGCCGGCAGCCCGGCTGCAGATGCCGGCCTGCGCGCCAACGATCTGATCGTCGCCGCGAACGGTGCGCGGATCACCAACCGCAGCGATCTCAGCAACGCCTGGCGAACCGCTAGCAACCGTGGCGGCAGCACGCTCGTGCTGCAGGTCCGGCGCGCTGGCGAAACGACCATCATTCTGCTGCGCTGAGCAAGTCATGCATCCGCCCAGCGCGCGTCCGCTCGAAATCACCCTGGTGGGCGGTACCGGCTTCGTGGGCAGCGCGCTCGCGGCGCGCCTCGCCGCCGAAGGCCATCGACTGCGCCTGCCCACTCGCGACCCGCGCGTCGCGCGGCATCTTTCGGTGCTGCCGAACGCCGAACGCCTGCGCGTCGACGTTCATGATCAGGTAGCGCTGCGCAACGTCGTCGCCGGCAGCGATGTCGTCATCAATCTCGTCGGCATCCTCAATGAAAAAGGCTCCTCGGGACAAGGATTCATCCAGGCCCACGCCGAACTCACGCGCAAGACGCTCGCAGCGTGCGTCGAGAGTGGCGTGCCGTGCTATCTGCACATGAGCGCACTCGGTGCCGACGTCAACGGTCCGAGTCATTACCTACGCTCGAAAGGCGTCGCCGAGTGCCATGTGCGAGCCGCACCCGACTCGCTCGACTGGACGATCTTTCGCCCCTCCGTAATCTTTGGTCGTGGCGACTCGCTGCTCAACCGCTTCGCTTCGCTGTTGGCGCTGAGCGGTGGCATCCTGCCGCTGGCGCGCGCCGATGCTCGCTTCGCGCCGGTGTGGGTCGAGGATGTGGTGTCGGCGTTCATGCTGGCCTTGCGGGGCGGAGCCACGAGCCGCGAGTCCTACGACCTCTGCGGCCCCAAAGTCATGACCCTGGCGGAACTCGTGCGCCTCACGGGCGAGTTCGCGGGTACCGGCGCACGGGTCATTCCGCTTCCCGACGTCGTCGGTCGCGCGCAGGCCTTCGTCATGGATTTCGTCCCGGGCAAACCCTTTTCCACCGACAACTACCGCTCTCTAACGGTCGATAACGTCTGTCGAGAGAACGGTTTTGATTGTCTGGGAATTACCCCGACCGCACTCGCCAGCATCGCCCCCACCTACCTCGGTCGTCGCTCGCGTTAACATTCGCGGGTGAACACCTATCTGGTCGGCGGTGCAGTGCGTGATGGGCTGCTCGGTCGCCCGGTCGCCGAGCGCGACTGGGTGGTCGTCGGCGCGACGCCGGCCGATCTCAAAGCGCGTGGTTTTCTGCCCGTCGGCAAGGACTTTCCGGTCTTTCTGCATCCGCAAAGCCGCGAGGAATACGCACTTGCCCGCCTCGAGCGCAAAGTGGCGCCGGGGTATCGCGGTTTCACCACGCTATTCTCGCCAGAGGTCACTCTCGAACAGGATCTTGCGCGGCGCGACCTGACCATCAACGCCATGGCGCAGGACGCAGAGGGCAATATCTTTGACCCGTTCGGTGGGCGTGCCGATCTCGAGCGCCGCGTACTGCGCCACGTCTCGCCGGCATTCGCCGAGGATCCAGTGCGTATCCTGCGCGTCGCGCGTTTTCTCGCACGCTTCGCGCCGCTCGGCTTCACGATCGCCGCCGATACGCTCATGCTGATGCGCCGCATGGTCGAAGCCGGCGAAGCCGATGCGCTCGTGCCCGAGCGCGTGTGGCGCGAACTGGCGCGTGCGCTCGATGAACCTTCGCCGCGCTCTGCCATCGACGTGCTGCGCGCCTGCGGTGCCCTGCGCGTGGTGCTGCCCGAGCTCGACGCGCTGTTCGGCGTGCCACAGCGACCCGAGCGGCACCCTCAGGTCGACACCGGCGAACACGTGATGCTCGCCCTGCAGATGGCCGCGCTGCGCAGCGCACCGCAAACCGTACGTTTTGCGGTGCTGGTGCAAGATCTCGGCAAGGCGCTCACCCCACGTTCGGAGTGGCCACGGCATCATGCTCACGAAACGCTCGGTCTGCCTGCAATCGAGGCGCTGTGCGCACGCCTGCGGGTACCGCAGGAGCATCGCGAACTCGGCTTGCTCGCCAGTCGCTTTCACACCCACGTACATCGCGGTCTAGAGCTGCGTACCGTAGCGCTGCTCGAGATGCTCGAGTACACCGATGCATTTCGTCGGTCCGAGCGTTTCAGAGAATTCTTGGAAGCCTGCGAATGCGACGCCCGCGGCCGGCTCGGACTCGCCGCTGCGCCTTATCCGCAGCGCGTTAGAGTGGAGCAGGCTTTTGCCGCTGCACGCGCAGTCTCGCTGAGCACCGAAGAGCGCGCCGGGCTCACCGGAGCTGCGATCGGCGAGCGCCTGCGCAGCAAGCGGCTCGCAGCGCTCAAGATGGCCGTGCCCAAAGAGACGGGCGCAGATCCTGCAGACTGAACGCCGCGTCGAGCCCTCGATCGGAAATCTTGCTGGGCGTCACGTTCGGCATCACGCCGGACGCCTCATCGGAGAGGGCAGTATCGCGCGTGAGAAGCATGCATTTCACAGCTTCGCCCATCTCACCCGGCAGTAGCAGCGTGCGCGCACCACGGGCGAGCGCAATGTATCGCGGATCGGCGGGCTCAAGTCCTGCGGTGATGGCCGCCAATTCCCGATCGATACCGGCGCCCAAAAGAAATCCGGCCTGGGTCGTGAAACCGGCAATCTGGAAACCGGCCTGCGTCGCCACCTCCGCCACCGCCGTGAAATCGACCCAGGCGGTGATATCGCAGAGTCCGGGATGAATGAACGGATCACCGTGCGCCTGATGCCGATAGTGGCAGCGTAAACTTCCCATCATTCGCTGCGGATGCAGCAGCTGCGAACGGGGTAAGCCGTAATCTGCGATCAGTACGCTGCCTCTGTCCATGGCCGCCGCGAGTGCTGCGAACCAGGCCGCGAGCTGTGGATGCCACTCACCGCAATATCCCTCCGGCAGTCGGTCGCCGCCAGCGCTTTTTTCATCGATGCCTTTTTCTTTGAATAACCGCGTCATCGCCATGCGGAAGTCATCGTCGTCGGCTCGCACACCATCCGCAGGTCGCACGCGCCACTCGAAACCTGGGGCCGAGAGCCCGCCCGGCGCGAGCCCAACCCCGAGCCGCCACATTTCGCCGCCACGCACCACGAAGCGCTCGCACGGTAGTGCATCGAGGATCTCGTTGGCGAATACCACTCCCGCGAAATCATTGGGCAGCGAGTCGAGCCATTCCAGTTCAACGCTGCCCCGTACTGCACCCGCCAAAAATTTCTGCTGTCGCTCGCGCAAGTCGGCGCTGACCTCGAGCAGGCGATATCGCTGCAATGGCGAGTCGTTGACCGACATCAGCCCTATCGCCTCGACCGCAAAGTGGCCGGTACCCGGACCGAACTCCAGTACTTCGTGCTCCCCTTGCAAGGACAGCCAGTCGATGAAACGACGTGCACAGCAACGCGCAAACAACGGCGAAATCATCGGTGCCGTAACGAAGTCGCCTGCGGCGCCGAATTTGTTTGCACCGGCGCTGTAGTAGCCAAGACCCGGCGCGTACAACGCGAGCTGCATGTACTCGGCGAACGACAGCCAGCCGCCCGCCACGGCCACACGCTCGGCGATGTGCTCGGCAACCCACCGAGAGTGCGCGAGCGCATCGGCATCGGGCAACGCCAACGCCGAAGGGACGGTCGTGACGCTCATCGCATCGGGACCCCGGGCGCCGGTGCCATGGGCGTCGGTAGCACGGTGGACACGGCGTTCGCAGGATTCTGGGTCATCTTGCAAGTCTCGGTCATAATGCGATCGTGATGAGTCTCGACACTTCCCTTCAGCCCCCCGTCAGACCGGACCAGCCTCTTGCCGGTAAGGTTGCGCTGGTCACCGGTGGCGCGCGTCGCGTGGGCGCCGAGATCGCCCGAGTGCTACATGGCGCTGGTGCAGACATTGTGGTGCACTATCAAAACTCTGCTCGTGAAGCCGAGGCGTTGGTTCGTAGCCTCGAGGGGAGACGCGCGGGCAGCGCCACCAGTGTCTGCGCCAATCTTCTCGAAACCGTGAAACTCGGCGAGCTCGTGAGTTTCGTGCTGCAGCGTTTTTCGCGTCTCGACGTTCTCGTCAACAATGCCTCGACGTTCTATCCGACACCGGTCGGTGAGATCACCGAAAATCACTGGGACGATCTTCTGGGCTCTAACCTCAAGGCGCCGCTTTTTTTGTCGCAAGCTGCAGCGCCCGCGCTGCGTCTGTCGACGGGGCTGATTCTGAATATCGTCGACATTCACGGCATGCGTCCGCTACGTCGCTACCCGGTCTACGGCATTGCAAAAGCCGGTCTTATGATGCTCACTCGTTCGCTCGCTCGCGAGCTTGGTCCACAAGTACGCGTCAACGCCATTGCGCCCGGGCCGGTGATGTGGCCCCACGACGGTGTCGCCGATGCCGCGCTGCAACAGAAAATCGTGGGCCGCACGCTTCTCAAGCGCACCGGCTCGGCACTCGACATCGCGCGAACTGCCCTTTTCTTTGCTGCTGACGCGCCGTACATCACGGGGCAGATCATGCCGGTCGATGGCGGCCGCAGCGTCGCCTGGTAATCGCGCAGTTCGACTGCGCTTCACCCCGCCCCCACCGTCTCGCCGTCGGCGAGCCCAAGATCAACCCGCGTCATGGCATGCGCTGCGCGATCGAATCGCGCCCACAGCGCAGCGATGGACTCGCGTGTCGTCGGATGCGCGTGTTCGCCCGCGATATCGGCCAGCGGCCCCAACATGTACGGTCGGCGCACGAGATCGGGCCGCGGCAGCACGAGACCCGGGCGATCGATGACGAGATCGCCGTAGAGCAGGATGTCGAGATCCATGCTGCGCGGCGCCCACTTCGGCGCATCGCGTGTGCGACCGCAAAGACCTTCAATGCGTTGCAGCTCGTCGATGACCTCATCCACGCTGCGTGCGGTGTCGAATCCTGCAACGTAGTTGATGAAATCCTCGCCTTCGAACCCGACCGCAGCATTGCGATAGGCCGGCGAGAAATCGGCCTTGCCGAAAGCGCGCTGCATCTCGTGTGCGACCAGACGCAGGTTGCGCACCGCATCGACGTTGCTGCCGGCGGCAACAAATACCCGGGTCACGACGTGACCATCACGAGGCAGCGGCGAGATCGGCGCGGGTGCGCTCTATCGCAACCCCGACATCGCGCGATCCGCGGATGGCACCCGGCTTGTTCACCGACAGCCGCACCCACTCGATATGGAATTCTTTGAGTATGATCATCGCCATGCGATGTGCCATCGTCTCGACCAGCATGAACTCGGAAGACTCGACGAACCCGATCACGCGCTTGGCGACGCTCTTGTAATCGAGTGTATCGACGACATCGTCGTTGACCGCTGCGCGCGCGCAATCAACCGGCAGCTCGAGATCGATCTGCACGCGCTGCTTGATGCGGCGCTCCCAGTCTATGAACCCGATGATGCACTCAATCTGTAACCCGCGCAGGAAGATCGTATCGCCTTTTTTGCTCGTCATCTGCTCGAAACTCCTGACTGAAATACTCACGGCAAACCGCCGCGCCCTAAACCGCCTCGCGCCGTGCGCCCGGCGGCTGCAAGGTGTCGAGCGGCCACTGCGCTCGCGCACGAATGGCCATCCCGTCCCGCTCGCCAGCGCTCAATCGCGCCTCGCCCGCCACCGCGATCATCGCCGCGTTTTCGGTGCAGAACTCGAGGCGCGGATAGTACACGCGCACACCGCTGCGAGCTGCCGCCGCATCGAGCCTTTCACGTAAACGGCTGTTAGCACTGACGCCGCCCGAAACGACGAGCACATCGAGTCCCGTGGTCGACATGGCGCGCAGGCTTTTCGCCACCAGCGTGTCGACCACCGCCTCTTGCAACGCATGCGCGATGTCGGCGCGCTCCTGCTCGTTGCTCGCGGCATCCGCGGCCATCGCGCGCACCGCATGCAGTACGGCGGTCTTCAAACCCGAGAAACTGAACTCGAGCCCCGGGCGATCGAGCATCGGGCGCGGAAATTCGTGGCGCTGCGCTCGGCCGCGCTCAGCCAAACGCGCGAGGTATGGCCCGCCCGGATAAGGCAATCCTAGCAATTTCGCGCTCTTGTCGAAGGCTTCGCCCGCGGCATCGTCCCGCGTTTCGCCGAGTAGCGTGTAGCGACCGATCCCTGCGCACTCGATAAGCATGGTGTGCCCACCCGACACTAGTAACGCGACGTGCGGATACGGTGGCGGATCGGGTTCGAGCAGGGGTGCAAGCAAGTGCCCCTCAAGATGATGCACCCCGATTGCGGGCACGCCCCAAGCCTGCGCGAGCGACCGCGCAAGCGCCGCACCCGTGAGCAGTGCGCCGATGAGGCCAGGTCCTGCGGTGTAGGCAATGCCGTCAATTTTTGCGGGAAACAAGTCACTCGCGGCCCGCGTCAGCACGCTCTCGATGATCGGCAGCAAGCGTTGCACGTGATCGCGCGAAGCGAGTTCGGGCACGACACCGCCGAAAACTTGGTGTAGATCGATCTGCGAGAACACCTCGTGCGCGAGCAAGCCACGGCCGGTTTCGTAAACCGCCGCCGCAGACTCGTCGCAGGAAGATTCGATCGCCAAAATACGCATGGATGACCCGGAATTTTGCCTTTTGCCCGGAGGCTCATTAGACTCCATCGCCCTGTTACCGCAGGGTGCGATAGGAATTCCATACTAATCAAGGGGTTGAGATTTCGATGCCGAGCGTTCGTGTTCGTGACAATGAGTATTTCGACGCTGCGCTGCGTCGCTTCAAGCGCGCCTGCGAGAAAGCCGGTGTGCTCACCGAGCTGCGCCGCCGGGAATTCTACGACAAGCCGACGCAAGAGCGAAAGCGCAAAAAGGCGGCCGCCGTAAAGCGCCACCAGAAGCGCTCTCCGCCGCGGATCAGCGCGCCCCGCGCCCGCTGATTCGGCTCGTATGATCCGCAGAGGCCCACGATGTCGCTCAAAGAGCGCATCACTCAGGACATGAAGGACGCGATGCGCTCCGGTGACAAGGAGCGTCTCGCGAACATTCGCATGTTGCAGGCCGCGATCAAGCAGCGCGAAGTGGACGAGCGGATCGCGCTCGACGACGCGCAGGTGCTTGCTACCATCGAGAAGATGATCAAGCAGCGTAAAGAGGCGATTAGCCAGTTCGAAGCCGGCGGCCGCACGGACCTCGCCGAAAAAGAAGCCACCGAGATCAAGCAGCTGCAGGCGTATTTGCCCCAGCAGCTCTCGCCCGCCGAGCTCGAAGCCCTGATCGTCGCGGCGGTCGCCGAAACGGGCGCCGCCAACATCAAAGACATGGGCAAAGTGATGGGGCTTGTCAAAACCCGTGCCGCAGGCCGTGCCGACATGGGCGCCGTCAGCGCCCTCATCAAAGCGAAGCTCGGCGGCGGCTGATCCAACCCCGTATCCTTGACGCCCATGAGCGGGCGCAACGCCGGGCGCATTCCCCGGAATTTCATCGACGATCTGGTCGGTCGTACCGACATCGTAGAACTCATCGGTGCGCGCGTGCCCCTGAAAAAAGCGGGGCGCGAGTTCCGCGCCTGCTGCCCTTTTCACGATGAGAGAACGCCCTCGTTCTGGGTCAGTCCAGATAAACAGTTCTATCACTGCTTTGGCTGCGGAGCGCACGGCACCTCGCTCGGCTTCCTGATCAACTACGACCGGCTGAGCTTCCCGGAAGCCGTCGAAGAGCTGGCCTCGCGCGCGGGCGTCGAAGTGCCCCGCGAGGCCCGTGCCGACGACGGCCGCAGTCGCGACGAAGGTGATCTCGCCGAGCTCATGGGGGAAGTGGCCAAATATTGGACGGGCAAACTCAAGTCCGATGCCCGCGCCTCGCGCTACCTGTCCGAGCGCGGGTTGACCGCTGAGACGATTCAGAAGTTTGGCATCGGATATTCAGCCAATTCATGGAACGAAGTCCTTAATCGTTTTGCTAATGCTTCAAACAAACGCGAAGCGCTTCTTGCCTGTGGGCTCGTGATTGAGCGCGAAGGCAGTGCGGGACGTGAGGGCGATCGCTACTACGACCGCTTTCGCGATCGCGTGATGTTCCCGATTCGCGATGCACGCGGGCGAGTGATCGCCTTCGGTGGACGCATCATCGATCAGGGCGAACCTAAGTACCTCAACTCCCCCGAAACGACGCTGTTTCACAAGGGTCGCGAGTTGTATGGGCTATACGAAGTGAGGCAAAGCCGCGCACCGCTGCGCCGGCTGATGGTGGTCGAAGGCTACATGGACGTCGTGCGTCTGCATCAGGCCGGCATTTCCTATGCCGTTGCCACGCTCGGGACCGCAACCACGCCTGAGCATTTGAAGCGCGCCTTTCGACTGGTGAGCGAAGTGGTCTTTGCTTTCGATGGCGATCGCGCCGGGCGCGCCGCAGCGTGGCGGGCGCTCAACAATTCTTTGGCTGAGATCCGCGAAGGGCGACAGCTAAAATTTTTGTTCCTGCCCGACGGTCACGATCCGGACACTTTGGTCGGCGAAGAGGGCCGCGAGGCTTTCGAGGCGCGACTCGATACTGCGCTGCCGCTCTCGGAATATCTAGTGCAGGATCTCGCTACGCAGGTCGACCTGGCGCACGCCGATGGCCGTGCACGCTTCGCAGAACTCGCGCGGCCTCTCGTCGGCAAGATTCCGGAGGGTGTCTATCGGGAACTTTTGGTCGAGCGCCTCGCCGAGGCCATCCGCCTGCCCGCCTCGCGCCTGCGTGATCTTTGGGCGAATGCGGCGACCGATCCGGGTCGTGCATCGCGCACCCCAAGTTCGACGCGTATGCAAAATGCGAGGGGTCGTGGCGGTGCCGGCGGCAACACAGCGTCGACAGCGGCGGGCCGCGGGGGGCTGATGCGGCAGGCGGTGCTGGCTCTCGTGCACCATCCGAAGGTTGCGCCCCGACTGCACGAGCCCGATCTCGCCTTGCTCGCGGCTCTCGATGAACCTGGCGCCGACATCCTCCGCTCGCTGATCGCAGATCTCCGCGAACACCCCTGTGCGAATACGGGACAACTGCTCGAGCGCTGGCGCGAACGCCCCGAGGCCGAGCGATTCGCGCGTCTTGCCGCAGCGGAGTCGCTGATCCCTGGCGACGAAGCCGCTCTTCAGGAGCTGCGCAACGCCCTTTCGCGAATGAGCGACGAACAGCGGCGGCGGCGCTTCGACGTCCTGCTCGAAACCGAAAAGTCGGTCGGGCTGTCTGCCGAGGACCGTACGGAACTTCAGCAACTCATGGCGAGTCGAATCCGGAGTCCGCCCATCCCCGCGCGCCGCTGACCGGCAGCCTGGCTGGCAGCTCGGTTGACGACCCGTTCGAGAGTGCTTGGCGCTAGCCAAAGAAAGCGTTTTCCCATATGCTTTCTGGTTCGCTTCTCCCGGAACGGGCGACGCCCGACAAACACCCCATGAGTAAGAAAACCAAGGCTACCTCTGGCAAGAAACCGGCGCGCCCAGTCGCCGCCCGCAAGGCGGCACCCGTCGCCAAGTCAGCGGCCAAGCAGGTCGCAAAGGCCGCCAAGCCGGCGTCCGCAGCCAAATCCAGTGCGCCCAAGACCGTCGCAGCTAAACCGGCTGCAACTAAGGCCGCTGTCGCCAAGCCCGTGCCGAAGCCTGTCGCCGCCATCAAGGCGCCGGCGTCCGCAGCCAAATCCAGTGCGCCCAAGACCGTCGCAGCTAAACCGGCTGCAACCAAGGCCGCTGTCGCCAAGCCCGTGCCGAAGCCTGTCGCCGCCATCAAGGCGCCGGCGTCCGCAGCCAAATCCAGTGCGCCCAAGACCGTCGCAGCTAA
>SXGR01423813.1_pt1 | contig 12020 bp, 13 predicted proteins | sample 3174711 | NCBI WGS metagenome assembly SXGR01 (sample SAMN11356860, study PRJNA531348) | freshwater metagenome | isolation source: freshwater sample F1-60 | place: China: Fuxian Lake, Yuxi | collected 2017-12-25
CCAAAAACTTAACCACCTTACCATGTTGCATCATATACAACAAGGTAGCTTTAATGCTATCGTTTGGTAGATAGCGCACTTTATTATCTAAACTTGCTAAACAAAACTCGCATTTGTAAGGGCAACCACGAGACGTTTCGATATATAATACTTTGTTTCCTAGTTCCTCAGGATTATCAAAACGATAGGGCATGCTGTTTTCAAATCGCTTCAAATCAAACATAGGGGCCATTTTGTTTGTCTTTACCTCTGTTCCATTTTTCCAAACTAAACTAGACACTAATTCAGGATTTGGATAAAACTCCAAGAATTCTTCAAACGCAGTTTCGCCTTCTCCTAAAATAATATAATCCACACAATCTAAAGCGATGATATCTTCGTATTCGTAACTGACTTCTGGTCCGCCTAATAAAATTTTAGTATTTGGATTTAGTGCTTTAATTTTTTGAAGAACATCTAAAGTTTGCGTAATGTTCCAAATATAACAGCTAAAAGCTACCACATCATAGACCGCACATTTTGCAGCAACTTCATCTCTATTTTCTTTGATATTAAATTCCTTCCACGCCAAACCCTCATGTTTTTCATGATTTAATTCATACAATAAGCGAATAGCTAAATTAGTGTGAATGTATTTGGCATTAAGAGTCGTTAATAAAACTTTCATTGCGATAAATATACAAAAAAAGCCCCTGCTAGTTGCAGAGGCTCCTATTAAATTGTAGCATAGTCCTACCTACTGGCTACAATACTATTTGAATGTTGTTTTTCTATGGTTTGTATTGATTCATATTGTTTTCCCAAAGCCAAGGTTTCCGTTTCTTCGGCATTGCTCATGGCGCCAAATTTGGCGGCTGAAGTAAGTTGAGCATTGGCTTCTTCGCGCATTTCTTTTCCAATTTTCATGAAGCGTTCTGCTTCATCATTTAACTGAGTGACGTTACTTACTAAACTTTCATTTTCTTTTACTTGCTCAATTAATAATTCAATCACTTTTCTATTTTGAGCGAATTTTTCATAATCCATTTTTGATTTTAACATCGATATTTCTACTTGTTTTGAAATAACATCATTTTCTAAACTCAATGCTTCAGCTAATAAAACAGCTTTTTGATTAGGAGAAGATGTTGAAGCATTCATTCTTAATTGCTGGGCTGTCATTTTCATTTCATAAGCTTGTTCAGCAGCATTGGCTAATAAATCTTCTGTAGTATAGGAGGCTTGAATTAAAGTGATTTTATTTGTTTCAACAACTTCGGTATGTTTAACTTCTTCTGAATTTATGACAACGAGAGCCTCGGTATGTTTTAAAAGTTGAGGATAAACTTTATCGAATAAACTCAACACTTCTTGTTGTTTATTTAAAGCCAATGCTTCCTTCTCCTCTGCATTGATCATTTCTCCGTATCTTGCCTGAATGGTTAGTTGTGCGTAGGCCTCTTCGCGCATTTCTTTAGCAATTTTCATAAAGCGTTCAGATTCTGAATATGAAACAGTGCCTTTTGTGTAATTGATATTATTTTTTGGAATTCTAGTGAACGCATCTAAAATGATTATTTTATTTTGTTCGAATTTTTGAAGAGAGATTCTTCCAGATATTTCAGAAGCTTCTATGCGCTTCATCGTGGATTGAGTTTCAGCGCTGATGGCTTCTTCTCTTAACTTACTAGCATTTACTTTTAGTTGATTGGCTTGCTCCAATAGTTGTTCATATTCTTTTATGCTTATGGTAACATTACTATTAGCGTAGTTCATTTTAACGGGTTCTTTTGGCCCCATAATATCTACTCTAATTTTACGAGCTTGGTTGCCTTGTGTTTGGCCGATTACCATTACCTGAATGGTAAGTGCCAACAATGTTGGTAGGTAGGATAAAGTTTTCATGGTTCAAATAGTTTAATAGGTTTATATTTTTCATATGTAGTTAATATTATTTTTAATTGTCATATGGTTTATTCATGTTGTTTTTTTGAATTTTACATTGCGGCAACATGAATAATGCATGTGTAAATTAATTTAATGTTTAATAAAAATTGAATTGATGAGTTCTTTCAGTTTGGACCAGCCCTTGCAATATACTTTTGCAGTTTGGGTTTCGGGTAGGAGTATGTTTAGTTACTGAATTTTTGTACGAGATAAAAACAAGAAGGTTCGCTTTTTTTAAAGTAGTTATAAACCCCTTATAGTTAAAGGGTTTCAAAGGTATCAAATAAATAAACGAAAATTATTTCTTACAATAAATATCTGATTGTTCTACAGGATATTTTTTATCTAAGTCGATATTATTGAAACTACTTTTTCCCCAGAAAAATAATTTTTCAAAAAAAGGCAACAACTTACTATCCTTTATTTGTTCTAAAAAATACACTTCATGCTCTTTTTCTTTCATTCCCATTTCATATAAAACAACATCATGTTTTTTTATTCCAAGTGAATTAAAATAGTGCTTCATTCTGAAATATTCGCAAACATTACCACTTTCGAGCCTTCCTGCAAAATAAAAAGGCATAAACCAACCTATCACAAAACAACTTCCAGAAATTAATTTCCCAATCACATGAAATTTGAACTCATACCATTTTGAAACAGGAATATCATATTCTTTCATCAGTAACATGACTTCGGCTCGATGATTCCACTCATCAATTTCAATTTGTTTGATGGCGACTTTTTCCTCTTTATTTTTAACTGAAGCTGCATGACCGATGTAAGCAAAAGCCGCAGCCTTTTCAGCTGAATAGGCCATTTGGATCAAATCAACTAATTGTGGATATTGCAACTTCATGCTGTTATTTTTTAATATAAAACTTCAGAAGACCAGTTTCGTTTTTATCAATAAATTGAAAAGAAGAAGGGATTTTATTTTTAAAGGTATAATACGTTACCAACTTTGTTCCCTTCTCACATTCATTTAATTTCATCATTAAATCTTCGTGATACTTTTTATATTCTGATAATGATACTTTTGAGTCTTCATCTAAAATACAGGTTTCATCAAGCTGTTCATGAAACGAATTGAAAAAATAAATGCCATTAAATTTTTTAAAATCTAATATTGTGAAATCATTATTGATAAAATGAGCGTTCTTTAATTTGTAATTTCTTTTAATTTTGTTTGATAAATTCGTCAGCGTTTTACGCTTTTCAACACCATAAAAATGCGCATCAGTCACACTAGCGCCAATGCAACAAAATTTACCAACTCCCGAACCAATATCCAATATTTTATCAGTTGGTTTATCTACTAATAACTTAGCTGCTTTAATAGCAATATTGACAGGCGTGAAATGGCGAGCTGAATGTTCTTGATATAACTTAGGATAAATCTTATCAAATGTAGCGTTAGCTGGATATTTTTTTTGTTTGAGTTGCTCAAAAACCATGATGTAAAATTACATTTATTAGCTCAAATTCATAGGGCTTTTATAAACCAAGTATTAACCGATATTTTAAATTATAATTGGTATCTTAGCCCTATGAACAATCGCTCAGAACAACTAAAGAATTTACGCTCAGTAATAAATGTAGATAACTCTAAATCTACTGATTTGGAAACATTCCAAACCAATACCATACGCCCTATTCTTAAATTTCAAAACGACTTAATTTTGACCTTAATCAATCAACATTTAGCGGAAAATAAGATTGTTGTAAAAAACTTAACGGATAATAAAAAAACGGAGCGTATTCACGAAATCGTCAAAGGAAACTTACAATTAAAACAATTATTGACAGGAATTACAATTGCATTATTTACTGAAGAAGAAATGAACTATTACCACGAAAATAAAAAAGAAGTGGTGAAACGCACTATTACCATTTTATTGGAACGTGTTTGTTCTCAACTACAAAATCTTAATTTTTAAGAACCACAAACCACTCGAAATTAGCCGAAAAAACTTTAGTTTTTGATTCATCGAATAAATCGACAGGCGTCACAATAGACACTCTTTTTTTAGAGAGTAATTGTTCTGTCACTAAATCAATCGTTGTGTCTTTTAAACTTGCTATTGATACAATGACTCCCGTTGCTGGCTTTTTATAACTTACTTCTACTTTTCTTAAAACAGGGATCACATTATCTATTATTTCTTCTGAAAATGATTTTAATAACAACTGAGCGCCAGAACCTTCTGCCAAGGTAAATAAAGCTGCCGCATGAACCGTTCCTAAATGATTAGTATATTCTTCTCTGGCATCTAACTGCAACAAATACTCGGGATTATTTGCAAGTGAAATTCCCAAAAATTTATTAAAAGGCACTTTAGTAATGTCTATCATATCATTTATTCTTGCTCGAATTTACACAAATATTAGTTTATAAAAAGTAAGTAACCAATTTTATAAAGAGTCGTATAAAAAGCATGGGAACATTATCTGAAAATTGGTTAACCGAAGGTCTCATGGACTTTGAATATAAAAAGTACCGCATTCTGGGCTATTTACAAGAAGTAGAAGCGCATTTTAAAGAACAAAAACTCTATCCTGATTTTGCCGAATTGATTGCTCATTACAAAAAACTGGTACTATTAAAGAACAATGCCATTTCTTTAGAAAATAATTTCAAGAAAAATTTAAGCGGAATTGATTTCGCAAACATGACTTTAAAATATCAATCAACCATTGATGATGAATCACTCAATGAACTCAAACAAATTATTGCCTTTTGCGAACCCTTGTTTGCGGATGAATTAAGTAAAGGAAAAAACATTTTTGATTTTGCAGAACAACACATTTTTGTTGATCATATTGGTATTTTACCTCTTTATAAAAAAGAAGGTTACTTTATGCTGCATCCTTATCAATCAAAGCAAGTATCGGTTTACACCTACTCTTTCTCCAAAATAAATTTATTGCAACAAGATGTATATGGCTTGCAATGCAATTATTTTTCTACTTATACTTTATCTTTATCAAAACCAGTAGACAAATTAAAATTAGATATCATTCATCAAAACCCTGCACTTCCAAACCCTGCTGTTTACTTGTTTAAAGCCAAAGCAGCATTGCCAAAAGACGAAACCTTTTTGCCCATAGCAAAACGATTACTCTATAAAAATTTACAAACTAACCCATAAAAAAAGAGGCTTGAAATTACAAGCCTCTTTTTTATTTACCTAATTAACAACATTTGTTGGAGTTGCAATTACAGTTGCAATTGCAAGAACAATTACACTGACAGTTACATGTGTTTGTTGTGTTGTTAGTTGTTTGGTTGTTACTAGTGTTGCAAGAACACGTTTCATTTTGATTTCCCATGATGTTTGTTTTTATAGATTATACATTTATTGATTTATAACCTATAGACGCCTATCTTTTAAAAAGACGCAAATTAAGATTGACAACCGCAATCTTTTTTACATTCATGCTCAAATATATTTCCGTATTTATCCGATTCGATAGAACAACACTCATTAAATAAAGTATGTAGCTGCTGACGAGCTCTTTGAATACGAGATTTAGCGCCCGAATAAGAAATTCCTAATTTATCTGCGTATTCTTTTTGAGATAATAATCCCATTTCAGTTTGCAGGATAGCTTCCTTGTAATTGTCTGGCAATTGCTCAATCATTGGTTTTAAGCAATTAGCTAATTCAGCATTAAATACTTTTTCCTCTTCAAGCTCTATCAAATTATCAGATAAAGACACTTTCGGCTTTTGTTTTCTGAAATAATCCAAAATACTATTTCTGGTTATTTGATATACCCAAGATGCTAATTTATCATTATCACTCAAAGTTTTTAACTTTAAGTGAATTTTGATAAATACATCCTGCAAAATATCCTTAGAGATATCTTTGTCTTTAACGCGTTTGTTTATAAAGTTAAACAGTTCCTGATGAAACGCTTTCCATATAGTTTCAGTTGTTGTTGTCATAACCTTAAAGACGCATCATTTACAAAAAGACGCAAAATTTATTTTTTTGGTATTCTTACTAGTGTTTCTAGTAAAAAACCCCAGTATTTTTGCACTGAACTAATTTGAACCGTTTCATCGGGTGAGTGAGCTCCACGAATATTTGGTCCAAATGAAATCATTTGCATATTTGGGTAATTAGTTCCCAAAATACCACATTCTAAACCTGCGTGACATGCACTTACTTTTGCTTCTTCGTTATAACGCTCTTTATATAAATCGCTCATTAATTTAACGATTGGTGAAGATGGTTTTGGTGTCCAACCTGGATAAGAACCCGCTGCGGTGATTTCTGCTCCTAATAATTCGAATGCTGAAGTAATGGCAAACTGTAAATCTAATTTCTCAGAATCAACCGAACTACGTGTTAAACATTGTATTTGATAAGCACCATCTTTTACAATTACTCGGGCTACGTTATTAGATGTTTGTACTAAGCCTGCAATATCTGGACTCATCCTGTAAATACCATAAGGACATGCATAAATAGAACGTAATAATTTATATTGAAAATCAGCACTAAATACTTTTGCAGGAGTCTCAGTCTCTTCGATTGTAATAATTAATTTTGAATCAGTAGTAGAATGTTCTTCTTTAACTGTTTTCTCAAATGCTTGAATTTGCGTTTTTAAAGCGGAAACATCTGCAACCGTAACAACCGAAACAGATTCACGAGGGATGGCATTTCTTAAACTACCACCATCAACCAAAGCAATTTCAATTTTTAAATCTTTGCTTAATGACCATAATAAACGGTTCATGATTTTATTAGCATTTCCTCGTCCACGGTGAATATCCATTCCCGAATGTCCACCAGTTAAGCCTTTTACAGTAACTTTAAAAGCAGTTTTATTTTTTGGAGCTTCTTGATTGTATTTACCTGTAGCGGTAACATCTACGCCGCCAGCACAACCAATGGTTAATTCGTTATCATCTTCGGTATCTAAATTCAACATGATTTGCGCATCTAATAAGCCGCCCTTTAAAGCTAAAGCGCCTGTCATTCCTGTTTCTTCATCAATGGTAAACAATGCTTCTAAAGCAGGATGAGGAATAGTTGTTGATTCTAATAACGCCATGATTGATGCTACACCAATACCGTTATCAGCTCCTAAAGTGGTTCCGTTGGCTTTTACCCAATCGCCGTCAACTAACATTTCTATACCTTGTGTATTGAAGTCAAAATTAGTAGCGGCATTTTTTTGGTGAACCATATCTAAATGACTTTGCAACACAACGGTTACTCTATCTTCCATACCTTTTGTGGCAGGCTTTTTTATAATCACATTTCCAACTTCATCAACGATTGTTGGTAAGCCTAATTTTTCGCCAAAAGCTTTTGCAAAAGCAATCACGCGTTCTTCTTTTTTGGAAGGGCGAGGTACAGCATTTAAATCTGCAAAGTTATTCCACATCGCTGTGGGTTCTAGTTTTCTGATAGCTTCGTTCATAGTAGTGGGTTATTGAATTAAGCTATAAATATAAAGTTTTCTTGTTTACGCAACTAGTTTTTCACCATTTTCAACTTCACTCCTCCTTTTTTCTTTTTCTTCTTTATTTTTTCTCCTTCACTATTAGATAATTCAATAGTCATATAAGCGGTTTTAACTTCGCCAACTACAATACCAGTCACCCGTTGACTTTGATAGCCTATATGCCCTACCTGTACCGAATATCTTCCAGGAACAAGCGCAAAAAAAGCATAGCCATCGTTACCACTCACAAATTGTTGTTTAATAGTGTCATTGAAAATAACAGCCATACTATCGTTCATAAAAGGAAAACCAGTTTTTTTATCTTTTACTAAAATTTTTATACCGCTAGAACGTTGCTGGGCCTTCAGCGAAGCAGCAAGTGTTAAAATAAATATGATTAGAGTAACTGTTTTTTTCATTATAAAAATTAATAAGATATAACATAGATTAACGAAGGTGGTTCCTCTTCTTCAAATTGTTCTGTTTCTTCTGAAACCAATATTTCTTTGTAAGTCTTTCTAAGTCTCAAAAAAACTAAATTTCCAGAAGGACAATCTCTGTAATATTTTCCTTTTATATAATTAACGTTGATAATCACATTATAATCTGTTTCAACAATTGATTTAATAACACAATCGTAACTTCCTTTAGGAATTAACAAGTTTAGTATAACGCCAGTACCTCCATACAAAGGAAAATCAGGGACAAATAAAGGGTGAAATGGATCTGGGTTTAATAAATTGAAATAGTCAGCATCAGTTCGCACCAAATAATTTCCAGGCATTAAGCCAGGAATATGTTGCGGCTTTGCGATTTCGTATGGATATTTCGCATTAATAATTGGGTGCTCTTGCGCTAATAAAAAATTAGCACAAGTTATTATCAGAAATATAAAGCCAATTTTCATATAAATTGAATTTTATATAAAAATAGAGATTTTGAAAGCTTTACTTTTGCAACTTTATATCTGGTAGCTTTTAGCTAATAAGTGGTTTAAAATGAACCAAACTAATCTTTAAAAGTAAACTTCGCAAAACGATTCCCTGCTTTTTTAGAGTAAGTTAAAACAAGGATGGTTTCTTTATTCATTTGAAAACTATACTTCATAAAAGCCAAGTCGTCGTTTGATGAACTATCGAAGATTGATTTTGTGGTTACATTTCCATCTTTTCCTATTTCAAACTGTTTATTGCAATTATATAATAAATGCGCAGCCTTGCTAGATTGAAAAGAAATAAACGACATCGTGCCACCTTTGCAGCTTGGCTTTTCACCTTTCATCGTGACTTCAATTTTTTTAGCAATTGTTTTTTGCTGCTCTTTTGTAGGAAAATTCACTTCTATCAAATCTCCAAATTTAGTATTACAAACACCATTGTCGCAAATAGAATTTTGAAACTCACATATCATTAAAATATTATCCTCTAGCTGAAATGTATTGGTTAAATAATAATGATAAAACTTCTCTTCAGGCATTTGTTCTTGCATGTTATATTGCCCTTGTGATAACACTTTTAAGTGCTCTGGCTCAAGAGTAAAGTAAAATAAGCCTTTCAAACTATGATTTTCTTCCCAATTAGTCAAAGTATTTTTGTCAATACTGTAATTACCAGAACATATTAAATTACTCTTGTTGTTTAACTGCAAATTAACATCCAAAAAACGTTTTTCATTAATTGCAATTTCGGTTTTATACAATGTATCTTTTTCTGATTGATAACTTACCACAAACAGTTTAGTGAAGTCTCCTGATTCGCCCTCAATTTTATAATACTGCTTTTCTGTAAAAAAGATATTTTGTTCGTCATCCATAAACACATTGGTTATGACTGTTTTATTGAGTGGCTGATCTAATTCAATTTCCTTTTCAAAAACAGCTCTTAAACCTTTACTTATAACTTTATAAGCAGCTTTCCCTTTTACAGCATCCGACTCAGAAGTTTCTCTAAACAATAATATACGATTACTATCCGCTGCTAATCGAATGGTGTATTTACAATCATAGTTTTTATCACTAAACGCAACCTCATCAATGACGGTATGATTAAGCGACAATTCTCCATTAGGTTTTATTTCGTTAATATAAACTGTGTACTTTTTTAGTTTTTTATCGTGATGAGAACTAAACAAATAAATATGAGAATTGAAATATAAAATAGTTTCAAAAGTATTGGCTTTACCGTCTATTTGAGGCATTTCAACCTGTCGTTTATAAACTCTTCTTAATTCCTTATTCGTAATGCATTCAATATAAAATTCGTTTTCTGATTTTGAAGAGATAGCAAAAAAAGACTGCTCGTTCATGCCAAATACTTCGGGGTAAGCAAACTCATCATTAACATCCGGACTTAATTGAACAGTCACGTTTTGCGAAAAGGAATTCAAATAAGTAAATACTAAAAGAATAAAGCCAAAGATTTTTTGCATAGGAACAGATATTATCAAATATTAAGGTAGGAAATTTTATTGATAATGCAATCTATACTTACTTCAATTGAAAATTGATAGGCAAATTAAAAAACACATTAACCGCTTTTCCATTTTGCATACCTGGTTTCCATTTAGGCATAGAATAAATAACCCGTGTTGCTTCAACATCACATTCAATGCAGCCTGGAACTCCTCTCACAATATTAACGTTTTTAATCAAGCCGTCTTTAGTGACAACAAATCTCAAAAAACATTTTCCAGATAAACCAGCTTCTTTTGCCATTTGCGGATATTCAATATTCTTCTGAATATGTTTCATCATATCTATTACTCCGCCTGGGAATTCGGGCATTGTCTCATTATTACTATTCTCATAAGGTTTTTGTAGAATTGTTACTTTTTTTGATAATTTCTTACTGCCAAAATCAGTTGTACTTGAATATAATAAGTTCTTTGCAAAAATAATAGAAACTGTTTTTAGAGATTTTATATTTCGCTCTGCCGAATTTGCAGGTACAGCGTTTGGAAGTCCGTAAAGCTCTTTTATTAATCCTATCTCAAATTCGTTGTTTATTGACTGAATAACTTTTACATCACTTACTTTTCCATACGCATCAATTATCAATGACAATAACAATTTACCCCTGGAGTGATTTGTTTTCATCCAATCTGCAAATTTTGTTTTTTGTATAAAATCAAATAGTAAGCTATCTTCTTCTTGAAATTTTGCTAAGTCAATTTCAGATCCTGATTTGTAAATTGTGTCCTTATTGTATATATAATACGAAACTAATAGAGTAGAATCTTTGTCATATTTTTCATAATCAAGATTATCATTGTATTTGTAAGTAGTAATAAACTCTACATTTTTAATTTCCTTTTTAGAAATATCACCTTCCATTAAGGTTATAACTGTATCTACTTTACAACACTCTCTATAATAAATACCGATTGCTTCTTTATCCCTATAAGTGGCCGCACCACCAATATCTTGACAATAGCCTTTAAAGTCATTCATTTTTTGCCGACATGCTGCCCTATTGAAATAAGTATCTGGGTGCGGCGATATATTTAAAGAAAGTGTAAACAGGGAATCAGCCGATCTATAATTCTTTTTTGCTAATTCCGAATTACCTTGATCATACAATACAATTGATTTATCTTTTTTTTGCGCAAAAAGCGCCTGAGACATTATCAGTCCAAATACGATTAAAATATATTTATTCATTGCTTGAATATCAAGTAATTTATTTATTACGAAAAGAGTAGTCTAAGATTCCTTTATGGGGACTGCTTTAAACAGTTGAATTCCTTTTTTAATTAGCCAATAGGAGATAAAACCGAATAATATGACAAAAACCAATTGCCCGACATTAAACCCTAGATTATAAGCATCAGATGACCAATTAACTAAAACGCTCAATATCGTTTCAATTCCTAATAATAAATCTGATAAAGCGAAAAGACTTCCGACTACAATTAACACTACTGCAATAAATTTTCTCATATTTAATCTATCCTTTCAACTTAAACGCCAGATTAAACACTAAACCCTTATCATTTTTAAATTGATGTGTTCCATCTATCTGTTCGCATAAGGAACTAATTAATTCCATGCCTAAACTATGACTGTTTTGTTTCCAATTATCGGGCAAGCCTTTCCCATTGTCTCTCACTTCTAGCTCCACCAAATTATTCAATTGTCTCATTTTTATATCTATCACCAACGATTTATCATCACTGCTAGCGTACTTAAATGAATTGGTAATTAACTCATTTAAAATTAAACCGCATGGAATAGCGGCCGATAAATCTAACATCACTAATTCTGTATCTAAATGTATGTCAACTGGTTTATTACTACCTAAAGAGTTTTTAATTTCTGCAGTTAAACTTTCGATGTAGGCTTTAAAATTTAACTCAACAAGACTATTATTATTAAAGATAGTTTGATGTACCAGAGCCATTGAAAATACGCGATTTCTGCAATCTTCTAAAGCGTCTTTTACTTCTCGTGAATCCGAAATTTCTTTTTTAAGATTTAATAAACTAGTCACGATATTCATGTTATTTTTTACGCGATGAAACACCTCAGCGAGTAAAATCTCCTTTTCTTTCAGCATTTTTTTAATCAAATCTTCTTGACTAATGGATTCTGAAACAATACTGATATTAAATGCTAAAGCCGACGTAAATGC
>SXGR01368413.1_pt1 | contig 12010 bp, 9 predicted proteins | sample 3174711 | NCBI WGS metagenome assembly SXGR01 (sample SAMN11356860, study PRJNA531348) | freshwater metagenome | isolation source: freshwater sample F1-60 | place: China: Fuxian Lake, Yuxi | collected 2017-12-25
ATCGACCAAGCCATCCAAAACGCCCGCAATGGCCCTTCTGTGTGCCCTTATGGCAGTTGTCCTCTCCGGGTGCGCCACGCCGAAGGTCAACCAACTTCTCCAGCATCCTGAGTTCCCTGCGGCGGCCCAATTTGCCCCTAATTTCACCGCAGACGCCCTCAAAGCCCTAGCCGATTATGAGCGCAAGTCGTGGTAAACTCCTCCCGATGCTCCATCCGAAGGACATTCTTATTGCGGGGACCCCGGCTGTGGCGTCCATCACCCTTTCCCAAGTTAACCAAGTCGTCGGCCTTGTGGCCTCCGTCTTAGGCATTTGCTATCTGCTCTGGAAGTGGCGGCGGGAGGCGTGCAAATGAACCCCAGGGACCTCCCCTGCAACAGCCCCCGGCGTGACGTACAGGGGGGTAAGAAGTCGGTGGTGAAAGCCTGTCAGAATGGTCAGGAGCGCGTCATCCGATTCGGGGACGCAAATATGTCCATTAAGAAATCCAACCCCGCCCGCAAGAAGAGCTATTGCGCCCGTTCTGGGGGGATTAAGGGTACGTCTAACAAGCTCTCTGCAAATTATTGGTCCCGGAGGGCCTGGTCCTGCTAATTCTATGCCTAATCACTACAAGTCCAAGAAGGAAAAGATGCGCCACGAACGCTCCGAAGGTAAGAAGGAGCGGATGATGGAGTATGGCTCGATGAAGACCAAGAACCACGGCACCAGCCGTAAGAAGTGCTCCTAAGATGCCGCTAACCAAGAAAGGCTCCAAGATCCTTGCCGCGATGAAGGAAGAGTATGGCAAGGAACGTGGGCAGCGCGTGTTCTACGCCGCCGCCAACAAGGGCACCATCAAGGGCGTCGATTTCCGTAGGAAGAAGAAGTAATGCCTCTTCTCGCCACAGTTGGAGGTGCCTCGTTCCGGGGGTTCCGCCCATATTCATCCCAGGCTGCGGCTGCCTTTATTCAGGCAACTGGCGGGGTTATAGTTGATTCCGGGAACTACCGCTACCACACCTTTAATGGCCCAGGAACCTTTGAGGTGACGTCTGCCCCTGAGGGCAAATTCATCGACATCCTTCTGGTTGGCGGCGGGGGTCGAGGCCGATATGGGTCTGGAACTGGAGGCGGCGGTGGCGTTGTCATCAAGGAAAGCCAGCCCATCTCACTTGGGGACTACTTCATCGCTATTGGTGGAATTGACGCTAATGCTTTTGGTGACGGAGGAAACACCAGCGCATTTGGATTTGTAGCTCTTGGCGGTGGCGGTGGTGCTCTTAGTTCCTTTGATCCCAGCGTTCCTTACGGACGCCCGGGTGGCAATGGCGGCGGGGGTGGTGTTCGTTTTGGTGGTGAATCGGGAGTTGACGCTCCAATCGCCTACCCCGGTGGCGCCGGTCTTCAGCCTACCTCCGCATCCGGCGGATTTGGAAATGCTGGTAGCTCAGGAATTGTTTCCCCAGTCCCAGGCTCTCCTGGCGAGTTTTCTGGAACTAGCGGGATAGGTGGAGGTGCTGGCGGAGGGTTTTTAGGCAAGTCTGGAGCCCCATTGAGCAGCCTCCTGTATGGCGGTGGATACCATACTTCTGATGTTGCAGTCACGACCACCTACAACAGCGGATATGGCGGCACCCGGGACGGAACTCAATATGGTAATCCCACCGTTGGCATAGTTATCGTCCGCTATCTCTATCAATAATGCCCCGCTATTCACAGTATGGTCGGACGGACACGGTGGTTGGAGATGAGGGAGATGTCTCCTTTCTCCGACTGAACACCCGTCTGCGTCCTGACCAGCTTCAGCCTGGCGATGTGGCCGGGTCTGTGAACGGGCGGATGGATGTGGATGGGGCGTGGCAGGTTCGTAAGGGAGTTGACAGCTTTGGCCCCACCCTGACGGCCAATACGGAGGCGCTCATCCTCTCCGCTACCCCGGTAATCAAGCTCTACGGCAGCACGCCCTACGCCATTGCGTCGGCTACCCGTAGTACGACTACCGTCACCATCACCACCTCGGCGAGTCACGGGTTCAGCTCAAATACGCTGGTGAACATCTACGGGCTGTCCGGCACGGTGGACCCCAATGGCAATCGGCTCATCACGGTGACCGGGAGCACGACGTTCACCTACACCATCACTGGAGCCACTGGGAGTGAGACCTATGGGGGGACGGGGAATGCCCGCAATCCCGTCCTGTCCGAGTCTGCTACGACCGGCGTGTACGGGTCCTGCATCTTTTCTGATCCGTCTACGACCAACACCCGTTACATCCTGCGTGCCACCAACAAACAGGTGCTGGCGGTGAATGTGTCTACGGGTGTGGCTACATCCATCAACTATCCGGCTGGCGTAACTATCGGCACTCGCGTGGAGATGCTTCAATGTTTCGACCGGGTGTTGATGTTCCGTCCCAGCGGGTATGCGGCGTTGGAGTGGAACGGCAGTTTTTCCGGCACGCCTGCCTTCACGGTGGTCACAAACGGCACGTACACCCAGCCGGTCTATTTCGACGCGGCGGGCAATACGACCATCACGGATGGCGTTGTCACCGTAACTGCCACTAGCCACGGCCTGTCCGTTGGGGACAAGGTGTATGTCATTGATCGGGGAGCCTCGGAGCTGGAGGAGGGTGATAAGGACTACACGGTGAGCGAGGTGCCGGGGGCCAATAGCTTCAAGTTCTACGCCCAAGTAAGGGATATGGCGGCCAATTTGGTCGTCATCTCCAAGAAGGTGAGTAGCGGACGTGGGTTCGTCCACATGCCCTCCCCGGAGTTCGGCGTCTACCACCAGCGTCGTCTATGGGTGCCGTACACCCATAACAGCGGGAATCCCGGTACCAGTCGTAATCGGACGGACGAAATCATCGCCTCCGACATCCTCGACTACAACACCTTCGACCAGCTCCAAAACCAGTATCGGATTACTGCTGGCGTTGCCGATTACGTCGTCGGCATCGAGCCCTTCGCGGAGGACAATCTCTTGGTGTTCAACCGCAACTCCATCCATCTCATCCGTGGGGTGGGCGGGGCGTTGACGGATACGACCACCCAACTGATTACGACGGAGGTGGGGTGCGTGGCTCGCCGCTCCATCCTCCAAGTGGGCAATCAGGTGATGTTCCTGTCGGATAATGGGGTGTATGCCGCCCAGTTTGGCGACCTCTACAACCTCCGTGGTGCGGGGGTACCCCTGTCCGAGCCCATCAATAGCCTAATCCAACGCATCAACCGTAATTACGTCGGCAACAGCGTTGCGGCCTATTTCAACAATCGGTACTATCTGGCTATCCCGCTGGATGACTCGACGGTTAATAACGCCATCCTCATTTACAACTTCCTGAACCAAGGGTGGGAGAGCTTGGATTTAACCTACCAAAACGGCTGGGAAATCCAGAACTTCTTGGTCGTGGATAGTGGCGGGCTGTCCAAGCTCTACACTGTTAGCTCCTCCGGTTCCATTCACATCGTGGATGAGCGTTCTGCGGGGAATGACCGTCTGAGCCTCTTTGCCGGCGTGCCTGCCATCGTCTACCCCATAGCCCCGAGTGTCACCACCCGGCAATATACCTTTGGTCAGCTTGGCCGAAAGAAGTTCTCCGCCTACGAACTTCACGTTGAGAGTTCGGAATCGGAGAGCAGTGAGGGCACCGTCTCTATCGACATCGAGAACCCCGACTTCTCGGAGGCCCTTTCCACGATAACCGACCTCAATGGGGAGACCTTAGCCGTTGGGGAAGATGCCTCCCTGCGTGGTAGAATCGGCAACAAACGTGGCTACGCCGCCCAAATTGTCCTGACTCCCAGCAATGGGCGTCCCAAGCTCCGGGCGGTGAAGTTGCAGGCGTCCCTCACCGACCCAACCATCACTTCCAAGTCCTAAAATGGCTATCCTAGCTACTGGCAACACTTTCGCGGTTGGGGACGAGCTTACTCACACCAAGCTCAACAACGCCGTCAACAACGCGACTTTTGACACGGGGGCTGTGGACAATGCCACCACCCAGTTGTCAGGCGGGGCGCTCATTGTTAAGGATGGGGGAATCACCCCAGCCAAGATGTCTACGGGTGGGCCCTCCTGGACGAGTGGCGGGGCGATGACGGCTACGTCCATCCAGAACTCCCCTATTGGCTCTTCTACGGCCTCTTCTGGGGCTTTTACGACGCTTTCGGCGTCCGGGACTACCTCCGTCTATGAGGCTATCGAAAAAGCGTCGCTTTCGGCTTCTGCGCTTACTGGCACGGTTAATTTCAACTGGCTGGATGGCGCGGTGGTTTATGTCACGGCCAATGCCTCTGGCAACTGGACTCTGAATGTACGGGGGAATAGCTCTACGACCCTCAACAGCTCGTTGGCGACCAATGATTCGATTACCATTGCGGTATTAGCGACGCAGGGTGCCACGGCCTACTACCAGAGCGCGATGCAAATTGATGGCACCTCGGTGACTCCGAAGTGGGCGGGTGGTACGGCCCCCTCTGCCGGCAACGCCAGTTCCATCGACGTTTACACGTTCACCATCATCAAGACCGCCTCCGCTACGTACACCGTACTGGCGAGTCAGACCAAATTCGCATAATTATGGTCTACCAAGCCACCGAGGAATTGTCCTTTGTTGAGCCGCAGTCTGCTGAAATGGCGGCTGGAATCCCGTCGAGTCAGGCTATTGAACTTCAGCGGATTGAGTCCATTGAGAAGGCGATGCTGAAGGAGTCCCAAGTGGACGTTCCTCTGCATCACGCCTTTGCTCCGAATGTCTATCTTCGCCAAGTCACTATGCCCAAAGGGGCTGTGATTATCGGCCATCAGCATAAGACCGAGCACTTCAACATCGTACTGTCGGGGAAGGCCACGGTGTTTATGGACGGCGAGATTCAGGACATTGTGGCTCCGGCCATCTTCAAATCATCGGCCAACGTCAGAAAGGTGTTATTCATACACGAAACGATGATCTGGGCCACCGTACATCCCACCGCCGAAACCAATCTTGAGAAGTTGGAGGAGGAACTCGTCGTCAAGAGTGATTCTTTTCAGCAATACCAGCTCGATGTAGCTAAAGCCAAAGAACTTATGAACAGCCAAGACGGAGGTGGCAAATGAGTTGGGTTGCAACAGCCGTTGCGGCTGGCTCAGTTGGTTCAGCACTTATTGGGGCTAGCGCCTCAAGGAGTGCAGCTCGCAGTGCTGCTGATGCCGCTGCCGCCAATCGGCCCGTCCCTGTCGATATCAATCAGGCGATGCGGACTTACATCAGCAGCATCACCGATCCGGCTTTACAAGCCCAGATTATGGGTGCTGAGGGGGAATTTCGCCCTGGCTACATGGCACTCAATGCCGCCGATATTCAAGCCGGTTTGATTGGTACTGGAGGTTCGCGTGGGGCTCTCGACTTTATCGGTATGTCCGCCGACCGGATGGCGGAACTCAATCAGCGCCTCAGCACGCAGAATGTAGCATATCAGTTGGACCAGCTAAAGGCGTATGGCCCGGAGGCCACGGCTGCCTATATGGCTGCCAATCCCGCGTTTGCACAGTCCGTTGCCCAAATGCAGAGCCTAGGGGGGCGACAGGTTAGCGGCTATCTGAATGAGATGGGGCGTCTGGCTATGCAGCCGGCTACACAGGCTCAGATTAGCCAAATGGCGGGTACTGGTTTCACCCCCATTACCGCCCAACAGCTTACGGCTGCGGGCACAATGACCCCTGAGCGAGTGGCGGCGGAGCGGGTGGCGGCTGAACGCATTGCCTCTGGTCAGGTGCAGGCAGGTGAGGTGGGTGCGGGGGCTCTGGGTCAGTCGCTCTATCAGCAAGCCCTAGCCAATCAGCAGCTTTCGCCTCTGTCCCAAGCCCTCCAAGCGCAGGGTCTTGGTATGGCTACGGCTCCGGGTCAGATTACCCCGGAAGAGGCCCGTGCTGCCACGCAAGGGGCTCGTGAGCGGTTTGCATCCACCGGGCGGCTGGAGGATATCTCTGCCATTACGGGTGAGGCCCTGGCCCGTGCCGGTGCTTCCCGTGAGGCTCGGATGCAGGATCTAGCGGCGTCTCAGGCCATCAATGCCCAGCTTCTGGGTGCCCAGCAGGCTGGGCAGGGTCTAGCTACGGACGTTCTGCGGGCGGACATTGCCCGTCAGCAGGCCAATGTGGCTACGGGGCTACAGGCCGGGACGTTCAACGTGGAGTCGGCTCTGCGTGCCGCGCAGGCCAATCAACAGACTGGCTTGCAGGCTGGTCTTGCTAATCAGGATGCGCTCCTGCGCGCTGCCCTTGCCAACCAACAGGCGGGGATGCAGGCGCAGCAGTTCAACATCACCAACCTTCAGGGGGTTCAGCAGGCCAATCAGGCGGCCAATCTTCAGGCGGCGCTCGCCAATCAGGCGGCGGGTCAGCGTGGGTTTGAGTTTGGGGCCACCCAGAATCTCCAAACCCAACTCGCCAATCGGGACTTTGCCGCCCAACAGGCCCAGCAGCGGTTTGCCAATCTTGGCGCTGTGCTTGGGGCTGAGCAAACGATGCTCGGTGCCGACCGGGCCTATGCCGGGACGATGGCTGGTGCGCTTGCCGGGATTACTCCTGCGGCCATTTCCCAAGCTGGCATTGGTCAGAATGCCGCCGCCATTCCCCTTGGCTTCACCGGCTATGAGGCGGGGCTTGGGCTGGGGTCAAATGTTGGCCCACGGATGTTCAATCCTGATGTTGGCGTCAATCTGGCCCTTGCCAATCAGGCCAATCAGGCTGGTTATGGTGCGGCGGTTGCTGGTGGTGCGGCTACTGCGGCTGGTGCGCGTGCGGGTGCCATCTCTAGTGCGGCTGGTAGTTTGGCCCAAACCCTGCCTTACTTGATTGGTAATATGAACTTTGGTGGCGCCGGCTCTACTGCTGGTGTTCCGGCATCTCTAAGCCGTACTGGTACGCCCTACCAGGCTCCCGGTTCTGGATTTAGCTACGGACGCCCCGGAGGTTAAACTATGGCCGTATTCGGATCAACCATCAACCCCGCCTTGGGGCGGGTAGACTATTCGCCTCTCGCTCAGGGCATTGCCCAGGGAGGGATGTTGTCCGCTCAGGGCATAGTCAATCTTGGGCAAGGACTTGCTCAGGGCATCCAAACGTATGTGCAGAAGCAGGAGCAAAAGAAAGAGGAAGAACAGGCGACAACTGCCATTGGCCGCATCCTGAAGAGCAATCCGGGACTAGCTACCCAGCTCAATGTTCCTATTGATGAAGCTGGTGATTTTGACAGGGGGGCTTTGAAAGCGGCGATTAAGGGAGCTGGTGGTCCGGCCAATGCTCTCAAGCTCGCGGCCACCTTGGAGGAACTGGGCGTGCAGCGTCAGGCCCGCCAGCAGCAGGCCGATGCTGCCCGTTTTGCGGGTATGTTCGACAATCAGGGCCAGATGCTGTCTCCCCTGCGTTCTGATGCGCTTGCTCAGTTTAGCCCGGAGGCTAGTGCTCTGGGCCGGCAGATGGTTACGCAGCGGGCTCAGGCCATTGCGAACCTTGGCAAGACTCAGGCTGATACGACTGAGGCCCTGGCCCGTGCAGCGGAGATACGGGGCGGCAAACCGACTCCCGGTTACGCCACGCCTGATGAAGCCCTTAAAGAATCAAAGAAACTTGCAGCCGGCCAAACGGGCCTTTCCCCATCCTTTACGGTGGTTCAGGGACGGTATTTCCCCATTTTGAGGGAGAACCCGCCTTCGACTTTCGAGCCCAAGGATGTTCAGCTTGCTGCAGAATCGGCTCAGAAACGACTGGACGACTTTAAGTCGCGCTTCTCTACCGCGATTGGCGCGGAGCAATCCGCCATCCTTGTGCAGGAAGGCATCAAGAAGGGTGTTAAGACCGGCGCCTACACGCCGATCACCACCTACCTCAAGCGGGCGGCTAATGACGTTGGAATCAAAATAGAGGGGCTTGATGAGGAGGTTTTGGCCCAGAAGGGCATCGCCGGAATGCAGGCTGGTCAGATTCAGCTTCTGGCGCGTGGCCTTGGATCAATGTCCAATGCCGACCGCGAGTTCTTCGTGGCGTCCGTGTCCGGCGTTACTGACCCCACAAAGGCCAATCAGTTCTTCGCGGAACTGACGATTGAGAACGCCAAATTGGCGCGACAGGATCAGGCATATGTACGGGAGCTTGAGCGCAAAGGAACCGGCGCAGCCGAAATCAATCGCCTAATGGATGAGCGGATTGAGAGCCGCAACGTGGCTAGGTCTGTTTACGACCGTATTTTTACGGGTAAAGCCAACGTGAGTGCAAACGCTGGTCAGTTCTTAAACTAAAATGGCACGCGAATACACCGCAGAACAACTCAGCAGGGGTATTGAGCGTGCGCGAGCCGCCGGAAACGCGGAGGCTGTAGCTGAACTAGAGGCCGCGCTAGCTCAAGTGCGGGGTGCGGCAACGCAGCCTGCTCCCGAGGCGGCTCAACGTCCTTCTTTTTCGGACCAGCCCATCGACCTCACGCAAATTGCCCGCGAGGCAGCGGCTGCGGGACAGCCGATTGCTATGCCCTACGGGGTGCCGGGAAGCCCCATTACGCCTGCCGGTGCTCAGGAGTTCCTTTCTGCGGCTAGCCGTCAAGTTCCGCCAGCCCTGACGGCAATGCGGATGGGAATGAGTTCTACGCCCGCTGGACTTGGGGCTAATGTCGTCGCCACCGGCCTAACCGCCGGCCTGGCTGAATTGGCTGCTCGTTTCGGTGAAGGCAAGGATGTCACCTCCCCAGAAGCTCTCGGTAAGGCTGGGCGTGCGGCGATTGAATACGGCGCTCCTGGCCCAATTCTGGGTGGGATGGCTCGGTTTGGCGGTCAGAATGTCTTTCAAATGGGAGGTCGGGCCTTTGCTGGACCTGAGGGCGGTTTGAGCAAGATGGCTCAAGCTATGGCTCTCACCGGAACCTCCATCCTAAGCGGACGTGAGGCGGAGGCCCTCATTAGCGGAAAGCCTGCTACTCAGATTACGCGAGAGAATGCGTTTAACGAGGTGATCTTTCCGTCGTTGATATCGGGAGGTCTGTCTGGAATGGCTCAGATGTTTGGTCGTGGCGGGGATATGGTTCGGGAGATTGGGATGCGTCGGGCCTTTCTTCAAAAAGCTGGCGGAATCAACCCTACCCTTGGTGCGTTGCTGCCTGAACGATTTGGTCAGATTGAAGTAGCTGGGTCGGGACCCGGTATTTCCGGTATCGCGGAACAGCGTCTAGCGATGCGCCAGCAGACTTCGGATGCTATCGCAAATCGCTTTTCTAGGAGTAACTATGCCAGCAACGAGACGGTTGCTTCGCGGATCAATCCCGAGATTGAACGCATTCGTCTGGCGGATGAGAACTATGCCCGCGACAGCACAGCCTACGAGCAGGCCAGTGCTGCGTACAAGGCAGCTCAGGAAGCCACCAACCTAACTCCTGCCGAGAAGGCCATTGCCCTTCAGGACGCTCAGGAACAGGTCTATCGGGCAATTCAGGCCAAGGCCAACTCCCTGTTGGATGCGTCCTTTGGAGTTCCGATGGAGGCAAGCGGGACGGCTGGTGAGGTCACTAAGGTGATTGGTGATTTGTTCACCCTGCGGAGCAATGTCGCCAAGGATAAGTATGCTCCCCTTCGCGCAATTGGAGCCGAGTTTGCCCTTGAAGACATTGAGGGCGCGGCGAAGCGAGCAATGGGCGACTATGCCAAGACGGAAGAGGGGAAGCTGCTGCTGTCCGGCATTCGCAACTATCGCGGGGATGGCGTTACCGTTCTGCCGCAGCGTCCGAATCCCGCTGCTCAGATGGACCCGACTGCTCCACTGTTCCTTGAGCCGGAAGTCCGATATGACCTTGAGGGTGTTCGCCAGATGCGCGAATCCTTGGCCGAGATCATCGACGGCATACAGGATGGTGGTGTTGTGAAGAGGATGGAGAGGGAAGCGGCCAAGGCTTACAAAGCAGTCAACGAATCCGTCCGGGCTCGTCTTGAGGCTACTGGTGGCTCTCAACTGGTGCAGCAATGGGATGCCGCACGGGACTACTGGTCCTCGTCGTATCGTGCAATGGAAACGGATGAGGTAGCCCTTCGCTTGCTGATGCGAGGGAAGGTTGCGGCACCCCAGATTGACGCATTGGCTGGCCGTTTGCTTGCCGGCGACGGTGGGACGATTGCGGCTGTAAATAAGTTTGTTGATACGGTTTCACAGTCCGATCCCCAGCAGCGTAAACTCGCCCTGTCGTCCATTGGTTCAGCCGTCTCCAATTCTCTGTTAGTAAAGCATTTTGGTGGTGATACCGTGAACTGGAATGGCGTTTTTAACGACGTTCTCAAAATCTCGGGCATCCAAGGAATGCAGTCGATTCTTCCAGTTGAGAAATTCGGGCTTGGTAATCGTTCTCAGATCGCCCAGAGCCGGGCCGTCATACGCGACTTCTCAAAACGTGGGCTTACAGATGAGGCGATTGGGGAGGCTATGGCGAGTCCGTTGTTTAGGCAGGCGGTGGAGGCTGGGTCTCCTACTGGAAAGCCTCTTACACAAGCTATGGCGCAAGCTGAGTACAAGCAGCGCGTGCTTCTGGCTGAAGCCTATTTTGCGGCTGGAATGAAGGATAAGGCCAATCGCGAGTTTGATAAGGCGCAAGAGTCGCTTGGTAAAGCCAACTTGGAAAAGACTCAGGCTTCCATCAAGCTGGCCGAGGTTCGTAGCGATCCGGCTTACTTGGTGCTAACCGGACAAGCCAAGTTGACCAACGTTCCCGAAGCGACGGCTGGCCGAATTGGCGATCTTCTTCTTGCAGCAAAAGAGGATGCCGGTCGTTTGTACCTAAACAATCTAGCTAAGACCGATCCGGCCACTTACGACGCCGTTGCTACCAACACCCTCGCCAATTTCCTTGAGCGTTATCTGAAAAAGGGAGGCGAGGTAGACTTAACTTCCCTGCGCCAGCAGTTCAGCGGGCAGAACACCGAGTTCCGCAAGTTGGCCGATATCTTCCCGTCCCAGACTATGGATCGACTTGCGGCAATGCCGGACCTGGTCCGTATTATGGACGACACGCTAAATGCTCGTCCTGTGTCCGACAGCAGTCTGCGGCGGTTTGCCCAGATTTTCGGTCTAGGCGTCGGTACTGCACGCGCAATCCAAAGCGGTAGCGTACCTACCCAGGCCCTTGCCGTTCAAGGTGCGGTGAAGACCGCTGGTGCCCTGTTGGCTAACGGCACATACCACATTGTTGCCAGCCAGTTGCTCAATCCCAGCCGTTCGCTCATCACTCCTGGAGCCAGTTTTGCTGAAGCTGTGGCCCGTATGCCCACGCAGCAGGCCCTCATACTGATGAACAACGAACGTCTGGCTGCTGAAATGGCCCGCGCTGACGAAGAAGCTAAGCGTCCTCGGCGATAACCGGCCAGATGGACTCCCACTCCGGTTCCAAAAAGAACCGGGTGCCATCACTCTCTCCCCCGTAAATCTCACCCTCCAGGCACGGCTGGCCGGACGGGTGGGTGGTGGTGCGGAGAACGTGGAATCTGTGTCCCTTGATCGGCAAACACCAGAGGGTGCCGTCCGCTAAGGTTATGAGGACAGCATCTACTACGGGTTTGAACCTAAAGAGTCTGGGGCCTTCTAAGGTCAAGAGGTGCCGCGAATCTGACACTCAATGCGGTCGTGGCCGCCCCGCTCGGTGCGGTTGTAAGTTATCTCAAACTCAATCCAGCCCAGAGCACAAGCCGAGCGACCCGCGTCCACGTTGTAGCTCACCCTGTCAGGTTCGTAAGCCTTGAGGAATGAGCCTGTCCTTCCCAGCCAAGGAGTGCGTTCTTGGAGGGAGATGTAGGGAGGGTGCGGCGATTGGTTGAGGCGCAGGCGGGGGCTGGAGGGGATGCAGCCTTTCGCGTGGGTGTGGCCCATCAGGTAGATGTCAGCCTCCGCCGTGGCGCTCATTTTCTCGATGGTGTTGAACTGCGATCCCGGCAGACTTCCTCCCCCTTTCCCGTGGTGGGCGAAGATGTCGAGGAGGCCTCGGTGTTTGTTGCCGAATTTGAAGACCACCCG
>SXGR01430319.1_pt1 | contig 12010 bp, 9 predicted proteins | sample 3174711 | NCBI WGS metagenome assembly SXGR01 (sample SAMN11356860, study PRJNA531348) | freshwater metagenome | isolation source: freshwater sample F1-60 | place: China: Fuxian Lake, Yuxi | collected 2017-12-25
CTCATCGTTCCTGGATCGACGTTGATGTAGGGATCAAACTTCTGCAGGCCGACGGTCAAGCCTCGGGCAACCAATAGCCGCCCGATTGAGGCGGCGGCGATTCCTTTTCCTAGAGATGAGACAACTCCGCCTGTGACGAAGATGTGACGGGGCTGGCGTTGAGCGTCAGGCACGATGAGCAATTCTCCCCAGAGAGTCTAGATCACTTAGGCCCGGAGTCGATTCGACGAGCGTGTTGATCGAACGAACTTCTCCGTAAATGGTTAATAGAACGAGTACTGCCGCTGCAATCGCGAGCCCAGTTGTCCCGAGCACAAGTACAAGCCAGATGCCGGCAACGACGCCGATGACGTTTGAGCCGCTGTCCCCGAGGATCCCGCGCTCGCGCAGGTCAAACGCGCCACAGACGAGGATCGGACCGACCCAGAGACCGAGGTTGAAAAGCGAGTCGAAGCTCCACGCGCCGAGCGTGCAACCAACGCCGACGAGCAAGAAAACCTTGACCGAGCGGCCAGGGCGCAGGTCGAGCAGGTTGAAAAAGTTTGTCGCCAGCACAATCACCAGCGAAGCGAGCAGGAAGCGGACAACGCCGTCCTGCGTGATGGCGCACCAAGCGAGCGCCAGCCCGAGCGTGCCAAAAGCCTTCAGCGCGCCGGTACTGAAGGCGCCGCCGATCGCCGCGCCGCCGTGGCCGCGCCAGCCGCGTGAGTTGCCAGCGAAGGCGTCATCGGCGATACCGAGCGCAACAACCCCGAGAATCAGTGGAAGGCCGACGAGGTCAAGCGTATTTAGGTCGAAGAGACCGGCGAGCAGCGCTAGCGGAATCAACGCCGCCAGCGCAGCGGCCGGGATCAGCAGGCCGAGCGGGCAGGGAAGCATCTGATCGCGGTAGTTGGAGCGAAGGTGACCGCCCTCTCTGAGGAAGCTGACGAGCGGGCGGGAAAGCGCGAGCGCGAGAATCGAAGCGAGGATCAGTGGCAGCGCTGGCACCTGCGCAACCTACATAGCGTCGCGGACGAGCTTTTCTCGCAAAGCGGCCTGGCTCCGCTACCTTTGGAGCGATTCCGAAAGAGGAGCGAATGATGAGCAGCGAGGATCCGATCAAGCCTTCCGAGATGACCGATGAGCACTGGCGCCAGAAGCTTGACCCGGAAGCCTTCGCGGTGCTGCGTGAGGCAGCGACCGAACCAGCCTTCAGCGGCGCCTACAACGACGAGAAGGGCGTTGGGATGTTCCGCTGCAAGGGGTGCGACGCAGAGCTCTTCGCCTCCGACACGAAGTTCGACTCCGGCACCGGCTGGCCAAGCTTTACCGATCCGGTTGTCTCCAGCGCCGTCACGCTGGTCGACGACAACTCACACGGGATGCGCCGCACCGAGGCGATCTGCTCCAGCTGCGGCGGCCACCTCGGGCACGTCTTCGAAGACGGCCCTGGCGCCAGTGGTCAGCGCTGGTGCATCAACTCCGCGGCGCTCAACTTCCAGCCGCACGACTAGCCGCCCGCCAGCTCCGGGCCAGGAAGCAGGCTCCCTGCATTGGGGCCACTACCGAAGCTCCCCTGGGCGCCTGCAAGAGCGAAGACGAGAGCGGCCTGACCGGCGACCAAGTTCACGTCGTCAACGCTGGAGAGGCCACGCTGTCGGTACCAAACAATCTGACTAGGCCGCGTTGCCTCCGATTGAACACCAACTGCCGGGCTTCGCGTCCCCTTCAGGCCGGCCATCATCCCGTCCTCGAGGCGGTTGGTGTTGGCCGCCGCCTCGCCGGTGAGTACGCGTGGGACCCGCACCACGACGACAGCACTGAACGGCCCGAGGCCGCCTGCACGGGTAGAGAAAAGGACGCTCGCTTCACTCCTGAGGAGCCGCCCTCCAAGGATCAACTGGCGGCCAATCGACTTGCCAAACGGCGTCAGCAGGTTCGGCGTCTCGTCGAGCTGGCCGTAGCGCTTGCTTGTGGCAGCATCTGCCAGAGCGGCTGTGTCCGGTGGCTCTTTTAGCGCCAGCGTGCCGCTGAGGTCGGCTCCTGTCCCCTCGAGCGCGGCTCGGACGTCGGCGGCGATTGACTCGTTCGGCTCGCCGAGGAAGAGCAGCCCAACCTTCGCCCCCTGAAGCCTTCCAGCAACAACAAACGGGTACGACGCCTTCGCATAGCGCTGCTGAGCCTCGAACTGTGCGGTCGCCGCCTGCTCCTTCTCTTGCGCCGCGCGTACGTCATCACGCAGGCTCGAGCGCAGCTGCTTTTCAGCCGACGAGACAAGGCCAGCGTCGCCGATCGCCACGCCGAGCAGCACGCCGACAGCCAGAGCCACGAGAACTGCGGCAAGCGATACGGCGTGGTAGCGGAAATCAAACACGGCGCGACCCTAGACGTTCCCGCCAAGCAGCACGCGCAGCTTGAGCCAGAAAAGATCGAACACCTCTCGCAGCGCCGGCGTCACGAGCACAACGATCATGAAGGCCACTACCCCCGCGGCGAGCACGATCACCGCCGGCGAGAGCCCGGGCGACGGTCGGTAGAGGCGGCTCACGCCCTTCGCATCGACGATCTTCTCGCCAAGACGCAGCCTTATCAGAAATGTTGACGACATCCCGCGGCGGTTCTTGTCGAGGAACTCGACGAGGTTGAACTGTGAACCAACCGAGACGATCAGCGAAGCGCCCTTCTCGGCGGCTATCAACATCGCCACGTCTTGGCTCGTTCCCGGCGCAGGGACGACCTTGTGTTCGAGCGAGAGGTTGTTGAGCAGCTCACGGCCCGGCGCGCGGCCGTCGGGATAGGCGTGGACGACTAGCTCAGCCCCGCTGCGCAGCGTGGCGTCGGAGGCCGAATCCATGTCGCCAACGATCATGTCTGGCGTGAAGCCCTCCTCGATGATCGCATTGGCGCCGCCGTCGACGCCAACGAGAACCGGTCGCGTGTCACGAATGTAGGGCCGCAGCGCCTGCAAGTCGGCTTGGTGATCGACCCCCCGAACAACTATCAGCGCCGGCCGGTCGCGAAACGCGGTGTCGAAGCGCGGCAGCTCGATCTTGCCGGAGAGAAGGTCCTGTTCCTCCACCATGTGTTCGACCGTGTTCCGCGCGAAGGCCTCAAGCGCGCCGCCGATTTCCAGCCGCCGCTGAGCGTTGTCGGCGCGAACCATCCGGGGCTCTTGAAGCGCGCCGACGACGAGCAGCTCACCATTACGCCAAACCTCGCCGCCGCGCAGCTCAAGCCGGTCGCCGTCGCGACAGATTTTAAAGAGTCGATCGTCGGGGAGATCGATCAGCGTGATCCCAGCCTCGATCAGTAACAGCGGTCCCATGTTCGGGTACTCCTCAGAGCGAGAGGCGCGGCAGTTGAGCACGGCGAGCGCCTCGGCCGAAATTAGATCCTCAGCTGAGACGCGGTCAAGATCGTCATGGTCGATTAGCGCAATCTCACCTGGCCGCAGGCTGCGAACGAGCCTCTTTGTCCGTCGGCCACTGCGCACGGTGCCGTGAGTCGATCGGTTCGAACTCGTCTGGGCGGGAAGCGTCATCGCACCGCAAGTTTATGCCTTGCGCCGAAAATTCAGCTAAGCGGCGTTGCGTAGCTCGCGCGCGTGGCGCAGCGCGGCGCTGTCGTCCTCCTCGGCGCCAAGCATCCGCACAAGCTCACCGACAACCTCGGGCTCGCGGAGCTCGGTCACCGTCGTCAAGACCGGATCGGTCGCCGAGTCCTTCTCAATCGAGAAATGGCGCTCGGCCAGCGAGGCGATCTGCGGAAGGTGCGTGATGCAGAGGACCTGGCGGTCGGCGGCAAGGCCGCGCAGGCGCTCGCCGACTGCACGGGCCGTTTTTCCGCCAACGCCAGCATCGATCTCATCGAAGACCAACGTCGTCGTCGCGCCATCGTTCGCAACGCCAAGCAGCGCCAACATCACGCGCGAGAGCTCACCTCCTGAGGCGATCTCGCGCAGCGGGCCAGCCGGAACTCCTGGATTGGTGGCGATCATGAACTCGGCCGCATCAGCGCCCGTCGGGCCGCTGTCACGCAAAGTCAGCTCGACAGCGAAGCTGGCGCCGACCATCGCCAACTCGTCGAGGCGTTCGCAGACCTGCTTTGCAAGCTTGGGCGCCGCAGCGCTACGCGCCTTGTGCAGCCGTGATGCCAGCTCCGAGGCGTCCTCGCTCGCGGCCGCCAGTTCCCCAGCCGCGGCGTCGATCGATGCTTCGGCGTCGGTCAGCAGGGCGAGGCGCGCGCGCGAAACTTCGGCGTATTCGAGCACCGCCGGAATCGAACCGCCGTGCTTGCGCGATAGCCGATCAAGCAGGGCGAGGCGCTCCTCGGTCTTCTCCACCAGTCCAGGCTCCACTCCGAGCGATTCGCAGTAGCGGCGCAGCTCCGCGGCAAGATCTTCGGCTTCGATCGAGAGCGACTGCCAGCGGGCGGTGAGCGCGTCTAACTGCGGGTCGATCCCGCTGACGCCGTCTAGAGCGCTGCCGGCAGCAGCGAGCTGCGAGTTGATTCCCTCGCCGTCCTCCGGCGCCAGCGCTTCGCAGGCCGTGAAGGCAGCGCTGCGGAGCCCTTCGACGTGTGCGAGCTTGCCGCGCACTGCGCGCAGCTCCTCCTCTTCGCTCTCGCTTGGCGCGGCCTCTTCGATCTCGGCGAGCTCAAACTGGAGCAGATCAAGCTCTCGTTCGCGAGCCCCGTCGAGCGCGCGCAACTCTTCGAGTCGCTCTTCGCACTGAGCCACGCGGGCGTGCGCTGCCGCCATCTGGGTGCGAAGAAGCTGCTGCCCGGCGCCGCAGAAGCCATCGAGAATGTCGAGCTGAGCCGAAGCCACTGTGAGCTTGCGGTGCTCATGCTGTCCGTAGAAAACGAGCATCGTGGCAGCAAGATCACGCAGCTCGCCGACCGTTGCTGAACGACCATTGACCAGCGCTCGCGTGCGGCCTTCGGCGGCGACGCGCCGCGCCAGCACAAGCTCCTGCGAATCGGCTGGGATCCGTTCGCCCAATTCCGCGCGTAGCTCGTCGCTCATTTCAAACACTCCTTCGACGTACGCCTCATCGGCCCCCGGCCTGACGATTCCGGCGCGCGGCCGGCCACCGAGCAGGAGATCGAGCGCGTGCGCAAGAACCGTCTTGCCCGCCCCGGTCTCCCCCGTGAGGACGTTGAGCCCCGGCGCGAGCCGCAGCTCAGCGCTTTCGATCAGCAGAAGATTTTCGACTCGCAGCTCGTGCAGCATTGCTTCGGTTTAGCAGCGCACGGGGACGGATTGGGGCTGAAATTGCGAGCGCTGGCGCACTCTCAGGAGCTAGATCAGAGCTGCCGTTACGCGGCTACGACAAAGCAAGCCCGCCGAACGTCTGACGCAAGCGGCGATAGAAGCTCGAGTCAATCGGCAGTGCCAGCACGGCGGTGTCAGGGCTAAAGCGAGCTGTCACTTGGACGCCCGGCGCAATCTCCGCGATCGGCTGGCCGTCGACGGAAAGCTCGACCGGATCGTGCGAATGGTTATCGATTGTCAACTCGTCTTCCGGTGCGACCACAAGCGCGCGCGCAGTCAGCGAATGTGGCGCAATAAATGAGACGACGTAACCCTCTACACCCCACGCCATCACCGGGCCGCCATTGGCGAGGTTGTAACCGGTCGACCCGGCTGCCGTCGCAACCACCAGCCCGTCGCAGCGGACGCTGCCAGCCACTTCCCCACCGACTGCATGTGCGAGCTGCGCTACACGGTCGCCGGCGCGACGCGTGATTGCGATGTCGTTGATCGCAAGCGCCGACTGGTCGCCAAAATCGACCTCGATTGCCGGCAGCGTGAGCCGTTCGAACTCGCCAGCGATCGCGCGGTCGAGGCCACCAGCCAGGTCGTCGCGACTGATCGCAGCGAGAAAACCAACCTCACCGAAGTTTACGCCAATAACGGGCACGCCCGTGCCTGCATAGGCGCGCAGCGCCCTCAATACCGTGCCATCACCGCCGAAAGCTACGGCGAGGCCAGCGTCGCGATCGAACGTGGCGTTGAGCTCAACGCCAGCACCGTCATCAATCGACGGATGCTTGGCCGTTTCATCGGGATCTAGGCGGACCGTCAAACCGTGCTCGTGAGCAAGACCGATCAGGTGCACAAGGGCGTCGTCTGTCTCGCGAGGCCGGGCGTGCGAGAAGACCGCTATCGAGCCGCTGATCGAGCGCGCGCTCATAACCCAGCCTCGTCGAGCGCGGCACTGAGGTTGCCGAGCGCATTGGCGCGGCCAGCTTCAGCGAGATGTATGAAACTTTCCTGATTGCCCTTCGGCCCGGGCAGCCCTGATGAGGCGAAGCCGAGAACCGAAGCGTCGCAGCGATCCCGTGCGAACTCGGCTACCGCCGCGATACTCTGCTTGCGCAGCTCTGGGTCTCGGACGACGCCTCCGCGGCCAACGCGGTCGCGGCCAACCTCAAATTGGGGCTTAACCATTACAACAGCATCGAAGCTTTCAGCCGCGCAGTCAATCAATGCAGGAAGAACCTTCGTCAGCGAGATGAACGAAAGGTCGGCGGTAATTAGGTCGGGCTGATAGGGAAGTTGATCGGCGACAAGCTCCCGAGCGTTGGTTCGCTCGAGCACGTGAACGCGCGGATCTTCACGCAGCGACCAGGCCAGCTCGCCATAGCCCACGTCTACCGCAACCACCTCGCGGGCGCCGGCCTTAAGCAGGCAGTCGCTGAAACCGCCGGTCGATGCGCCTGCGTCAAGGCAGCGCCGGCCGCTGACGTCGAGCTTCAACAGCCGGAGCGCATTTTCGAGCTTTACGCCACCGCGTGAGACGTAGCGCGCCCGCTCGGCAACCTCGACCTCGGTGTCTAGCAAGACCAGCTGGCCAGGCTTTGCAGCGCGAGCCCCAGGCGCGCAGATACGCACGTCACCGGCAATCACAGCGGCAGCAGCGCGCGAACGCGACGGGAACAGACCGCGCTGCGTCAGCAGTGCATCGAGGCGGATTCGCTCGCTCATCACGATCAACGCTACCGGCAGCAGCAAGAAACCCCGCAGTTTGTGTGCCTTAGCTCACAGAGCGTATGTGCGCCTACTCACACTCAACGCACAGCTTTTACGCCAAGATGCTTCCTAGTCGTCTGCATCATATTCTCCGCAGCGACTTCACAGCTGGACCCACATAGAAGTATCTCTCCTCCTGAAACGGCTCGCCAAATTGGCGGGTCGTTTCTTTTTGGCGGATCGATCAGGCCTCACTGGCGATTTCATCGCTGACGCCGATCAGTGCCGTGATCCGCTCTGCGATCTGAGCGCCGGTCAAACCGACCTCCTCGTAGAGGAGCGCAGGCTTGCCGTGCGTGACGAAGCGGTCAGGCAGCCCGATGCGCAGCATCCGTGGCGTCGGGATACCCGCCTCGTTGTAGTGCTCCCAGACGCCGCTGCCGAAGCCGCCGGTCAAGACGCCGTCCTCAACCGTGACTAGCAGCTCGTGTTCGGCCGCCAGCTGTGCGAGCAGGGCGGCGTCAAGCGGCTTGGCGAAGCGAGCGTCGGCAACCGTTGCCTCAATTCCCGCCTCGGCGAGAATCTCAGCGGCTTCCAATGCCATCGAGACGCCGAGTCCGTAGCCAAGCAGTGCGACGCTGCGCCCCTCGCGCAGAATCTCTCCGGTTCCGATCTCGATCAGCTGCGGCTTGTCCGGCAGCGGCGCGCCGACGCCGGCACCGCGCGGGTACCGAAGAGCGACGGGGCCCGATTCGTGAGCGATCGCCGTGTGCAGCATGTGCACGAGCTGCGCCTCATCGCGCGGTGCCATTACGGTCATGTTCGGCAGCGGTCGCATGTAGGAGATGTCGAAGACTCCGTGATGCGTCGGTCCGTCGTCGCCGACAAGACCGGCGCGATCCATCGCGAAGACCACCGGCAGCGACTGAAGCGCGACGTCGTGGATGATCTGGTCGAACGCGCGCTGCAGGAAGGTTGAGTAGATCGCGCAGACAGGGCGCACGCCCTCCAGCGCCATCCCCGCGGCGAAGAGCACCGACTGCTGCTCGGCAATGCCTACATCGAAATAATGGTCAGGCTCAGCCGCTTGAAGAATGTTCAGCCCAGTGCCTGAGTTCATCGCGGCGGTGATTCCCACGACGCGGCGATTGGCGCGCACCTCACTGACGATCGCGTTACCGAAGACCTCCGTGTAGGTGGGCGTTGGGGCCGGAGCGTCCTTCGTTGGAGGCGGCGATTTCTTCACTACCGCGGCGCCGTCAGCGATCGAGCCAGGCTTGGCGGCGTGCCACTGCTCCATCCCCTCTAGGCCGCCCTCTTCGGCGGGCGCGAAGCCCTTGCCCTTGACGGTCGTGATGTGAATGACGACCGGGCGATCGGCGGCGAAGGCAGCCTCAAGTGCTTGCCGTAGCGCGGCTACGTCGTGGCCGTCAACGATGCCAACGTAGGCCCAGTCCAGCTCCTCCCAGAAAAGCCCCGGTGCCCAGAAGGCCTTCAGCGACTCTTTTAGCTGTGGGCCGAGCTTTTCGACCTTGGCACCGATACCGGCTGGCAGGTGGCTGAGCCGATCCTCAACTCCTTCGCGGGCATGCCAAAACCTCGGGTTTAGCCGGACACGCGTGAAGTAGCGCGAAAGCGCACCCACGTTCGGAGCGATCGACATGCCATTGTCGTTGAGCACGACGACCATCGGCGTGCCAAGACCGCCGGCTTGGTGGATCGCCTCAAAGGCCACTCCCCCGGTCATTGCGCCATCACCGATGACGGCAGCTACGCGACCTTGGTTTGGGCGGCCAAGCAGGCGCATCCCCTCTTTCAGCCCGACGCCGTAGCCGATTGAGGTTGAGGCGTGGCCTGCACCCATAATGTCGTGCTCGCTCTCTTCGATCGAACAGAACGGAGCGAGCCCGCCGTAGTGACGGATCGTCGCAAGGGGCTCGCGGCGACCGGTCAAAACCTTGTGCGGGTAGGCCTGATGGGCTACGTCCCAGAGGATCTTGTCGCGCGGCGAGTCGAGCACCGAATGGAGCGCCACAGCCAGCTCGCAGGTTCCAAGATTGGCGCCAAAATGGCCGCCGATCTCGCCGACCGTGTCGATGATGTATTCGCGCACCTCCTGAGCCAGCTGCTGAAGCTGAGCGTCGTCAAGGCCGTTTAGGTCCTGCGGGCCGTTGATTGAGTCGAGAATTCTTTTCATTTGCCGCCTTTTCCTTTGTACGCAGCTGCGAAGTCTAACTCTCACCCGGCGTAGCCAACGGTGGGATCGGCTCAGAGTCTCAAGGGGTCGCCCTTCAAGGCTGTACTTTGTCAGTTGTGATCCGCCTCGAGATTCAGGCGCTGCGCGCCATTGCGGTGGTCACCGTCGTCGTCTTCCACTACTGGCCTGGCCTGATTACCGGCGGCTATGTCGGCGTTGACGTCTTCTTCGCAATCTCAGGCTTCCTGATTACGGCCCACCTCGTGCGCGAAGTTGATCGCACCGCGAAAGTTTCGCTTCCGGGTTTCTGGGCCAGGCGAGCGCGAAGGATTCTCCCGGCGGCGCTGCTTGTGCTGATGTTCTGCTCCATCGTCACCTACCTCTGGGTTCCACTCAACCTTTGGCAACAGTTCTTCATCGAGATCCGCGCCAGCGCGGTCTACGTCGAAAACTGGAATCTCGCCGCTCAGGCAGTCGACTACCTTGGCGCCGAGAACCGGCCCTCTCCCGTTCAGCACTACTGGTCGCTCTCAGTGGAAGAGCAGTTTTACATCGTCTGGCCGGTGCTGATCCTGATCGCGATGGCGCTCGCCCGCCGCGGCTCCGAGCTGCTGCGCCGCCGTGCAATCGCGCTAATGCTGACCTTGCTGACGCTCGCAAGCCTGATCTACTCGGTCGTTGCGACGGCAAATGATCCGGCCGCGGCCTTCTTCATCACACCAACTCGCGTTTGGGAGTTCGGCGCCGGAGGCATCCTCGCTCTTGCGACGGCGAGCAGCGGGCGTGAAGCGCTGCGTGCGACCGTCTCGTGGCTTGGGATTGGAGCGATCTTGATCGCATCGTTCTTCTACTCGACGAAAACCCCGTTCCCAGGTGCCGCGGCGCTGTTGCCAATCCTCGGCACGCTTGCTGTGATCTGGGCCGGGGCGCCGAAGCTGCGCTGGGCGCCGCTCGGCTGGATGAAGCTGCGCCCGTTGCAGTGGATCGGCGACAACTCCTATTCGATCTATCTCTGGCACTGGCCGCTACTGATTCTTGCTCCGTTCGTGCTGCTCGAGACGCTCACCACGCCGATCAAGCTGGGCCTGCTCGCACTAACGCTGATCCTCGCCGGCCTAACGAAACGATTTGTCGAGGATCCGCTCCGCAGCGGCCCCCTGCTGGCCGGGAAGCGGCCGCGCAGAACCTTCATCTTTGCGATCGCCGCGACGGCGCTCGTTGTAGTCGTTGGGATCGGCGCGATCGCCGTGCTCAATCACCGTCAAGCCGAGGATCGGCGTGCCACCGCGCGCCTGCTGGCCCGCGGTGAACCTTGCCTAGGCGCTGGCGCGCGCGACCCTGATAACCAACCGTGCATCAACCGAAAGCTGAGCCTTTCCGTCTCCCCGTCGCCATCAACAGCTAGGGAGCTGGTCATACCCGCCGACGGAACCGAGGCCAACAGAAGCCCACTCTGCCAGGGTGGGCTCAAGATCGTCGGCCTGCTCGAGCTGTGCAGCTTCGGTGCGCCAGCCAGCCGCGCTACGCGGCAGATTGCCGCGATCGGTGACAGCCACGCCAGGCGCTGGCGGCCAGGACTCAACCTCCTCGCGCTGGAGCGCGATTGGCGTGTCAGGTCAATCGTCCGCCGTGACTGCAAGCTGAGCTACTATCTAACCCATTCTGCCGCCGAGATTAGGAATTGCCGGCGGTGGCAGCGCGAGCTCCAGACCTGGTTGGGGGCTAACCCGGATATTGACACTCTTATCCTCACCCAGTCGACCGGCCTCACCTGGCGGCCAGAGATTTTTGGCGCGCGCGTGCGTGGCTACGAAGAATGGCTCCGTCGCCTACCGGAGACAATCGACGAGGTAATCGTTCTGCGCGACAATCCGCGAGCCGGCGTGAACACGCTCGACTGCGTTGAACGAGCGATCGCGGCAGGCGAACCGGCTGGTCCAGCCTGTGCGATACCTCGCGCAGTCGCGCTGAAACCCGACCCGCTGGCCGTTGCGGCCGACAATCTTCGCCAGAGCAGGATCAACGTAATCGACCTGACTGAGTTCTACTGCGGCGTGCGAGTCTGTCTGCCGGTGGTTGGGGGCGTCCTAATTCACTCCGACCGCCACCACCAGACGGAGCTTTGGAATCGCACGCTGGCGCCGTTCATGCTGCGCGATCTCGACCGCAGGAAGCTGCTCGGTCGCTAGCCCAAATATGGCCAACGCAGCGCAGCCGTTGGGCTGGCGCAACGCAGGCCGCTAGCTCTCCCTCGCAGCAATGAAGTCGGTGATTCGCTCCAACCGATCGGCGCCCTCGGGCGCCGCCACAGCCAACGCAGCTCGCGTCTGCTGGTGCGAAGCATCGGCCAAGGCGGAGGCTTGCGCCAGGCCAAACTCGCTCACGTAGGTCCGTTTCCCTTGTCGCTCGTCGCTGCCCGATGGCTTGCCGAGCTCTTTATCTGATCCTGTGACATCGAGGATGTCATCGACGATCTGAAAAAGGACTCCGAGCTCGGTTGCGAAAGCACGGTAGGCGAGGAGCGTCGCATCGTCAACGCCGTTTAGTAGGCAGACGCACTCAACCGACACGCCGATCAGCCGCCCCGTCTTGCGCGCGTGGAGCTCGCGCAGCCCCTCCGTCCCACCGGCAGCGGCGCCCTCAACATCGAGGTACTGGCCGCCGACCATGCCATTCACTCCAGTTGCCGCGGCGAGCTCGGCCGAGGCTGCCAGCAGTCGGACCGGATCGCCCTGCTGCTTCGTCAGAATCAGCTGGAAGGCCTCAGCGTAAAGAGCATCACCGGCGAGGATCGCAACGTCCTCGCCGAAGGCGACGTGGCAGGAAGGTTTGCCGCGCCGCAGGTCGTCGTCGTC
>SXGR01464292.1_pt1 | contig 12006 bp, 7 predicted proteins | sample 3174711 | NCBI WGS metagenome assembly SXGR01 (sample SAMN11356860, study PRJNA531348) | freshwater metagenome | isolation source: freshwater sample F1-60 | place: China: Fuxian Lake, Yuxi | collected 2017-12-25
ACCACGAAATCATTCACTTCGCCGCCGGGCAAGCTGTTTCTCAACGTCGATGCGCGAGGCGGAGACTGTCAAGTCGAAGCCTTGGACTCCAACGGCGCGGTGCTCGCCAAGTCCCAGCCCGTCGCCGGTGACCACCGCCGTATGGAAATCGACGACATCGCTCACCTTGGCAAAGTCGCAGGCCAGTCGTCGATCCAGCTCCGCATCACTCTGCGGAGCGCGAAACTGTTTTCATACTGGTTCGAGTAAGGAATTTGGTACAGATGACCATCACACGACGTGAATTCATGGAGGCAGTCGGGGGTCTGGCCGCGGTCGCGAGTGTTTCGTCATCGGTCGCGAACGACGATTTGCCGCCATCCGATGCCGTCCGCTCGATCGGTGCGAACAAAGTCCTGTTCGTCGATCACGAGTTTATCGCGAAGTCCGAGGGTGTGCGGCTGAAGCTACATCCGCCGCGGAAAACTGGCGAACGACTGATTGAGTCGGAACGCCCGTGGGAGAGTGCCACGGTGAACTGGTTCAGCGTGCTGCGCGACGGAGGCAAGTACCGCATGTGGTACGAGTGTTATGACGTGGAAGGCTGGCCGACCGCTGACGACACCTCGTTCTGTTACGCCGAGTCGAACGACGGCATCCACTGGACCAAGCCGAAGCTCGGAATGGTTTCCTATCAAGGCAGCAAAGACAACAACATCCTGTTTCGGCAAGTCGGCGAAGGAAATCACCGCTCGCGAGTGCACGGCAATGGCGTGTTCCTCGATCCGTCGGCTCCTCTTGAATCTCGGTACAAATGTGTTTCGCAGGGGCTCTTTCAGGGCATCGGCGAACGGCCCTATTTCGTGGCCGGAATGACATCACCCGACGGATTACAGTGGACGCGGAATCCTCAGCCCATCTGTCCGGTCTTCGCCGACAGCCAGTACTCGGGATTCTGGAATGCTCAGCAGCGGCGCTATGTGATTGTTGGGCGGGTCTCCGGACGAGGCGGGCGCGCGATCGGCCGATCCACCAGCGACCGCTTTGGTACCTTCGCACCGTTCACGCGAGTGCTGGAAACGGATGAGCACGACTCGCCCGATTCGGACCTCTACAATCCCGCGTGCCAGCAGTATCCGGATGTGCCCGGACTGTACCTGATGTTTCCAAGTCTGTTCCGCCATCGGGAAGACACTCTTGATATTCGAATCGCGGTCAGCCGCGACGGTGAGAAGTGGACTCGACCGGATCGCGAGGTTGCGTTCATCCCACTCGGACAGCCTGCTGATTTCGACGGCGGGTCGCTCTACATGGGAAATGGCGGCTGCCAGCGTACCGGCGACGAGTTGTCTTTCTATTTCAGCGGCTCGACGCTCAAGCACAACGAAACCGAGTTAGAGAACCTGGCGGACTTCAAGAAACGCCGAGTCATCAGTCGGGCGGTCGCGCGCGCCGATCGGCTGGTTTCCGTCTCGACCGGTATCGCGGGAGGCCACTTCGACACGCCTCTCATCCGATTCGCCGGAGACAAGCTGGTCGTGAATGCCGCAGCGCATCCAGGAGGATCGATTCGGGTCGGAATCCTGGACGCCGACGGCCAGCAGATTCCCGACCGCGGCGTCGCGGAGTGTCGGGCGCTGACCGATGACAAGGAGTCTTGGACCGTCTCGTGGGGCGACGACAGTTTGTCAGAATGGTCACAGCAATCGATTCGGTTGCGAATCGAGCTGCGCGACGCCGATCTGTTCGGATTCCAATTCCAAAAGAAGTCTTGAAGCGATGGGGCATTGAAAGGGACCGATCATGAACCGCAGGACATTCACTCAAATCGCCGCTGTCTTGCCCGCCTGGCTGGCGTTTCGGCCGAGCAATATCGTGGCAGCCGAATCAACGCAGCCGACGTCGACTCAGTCGGACGTCGCACTTTTCACGCATGAAGATGGCCCTCACTTGAGCGGCTACATCGAGATTCTGGCGAAGTCACCGGAAGTTGGAGCTGTGTACCTCTGCGATCCGAAGAACAGTACGGTGGAGTCTGTCCGCACCGGGGTGGGAGCGAAGTTCGTCGCTGCCTATCAGTCACCTCAAGAACTCTTCAAGGCGAAGAAACCGCTCGTGTCTCTGATCGCGATGGAAGCCGTTCTGGCTCCGCCGGTGATCCATGCGGCTCTCGATGCCGGTTGCCACATCTTGGCAGAGAAACCTGCTTGCGTTCGCCCCGCCGATTTTGCACCGCTGGTCGCCAAGGCCAACGCCTGCAAGCGCCATCTGATGCTCGCCCTCTCGAATCGACTGGAACCCGCGATGCTGGAAGCGCGCCGCATCGTCCAAGCGGGTGAGATCGGAAAGATCTTTGGAATCGAGCTGCATACCATCGCCGATCAAACGCGAGTGAAGTCGGCTGGCTACCAGAAAAGTTGGATGTCGCAAAAGGCGCGGGCTGGTGGAGGTCACCTGACGTGGCTCGGAATTCATTGGGTCGATCTGGCGATGTATCTCACGGGATCACGAATCACTCATGTGGCCGGCTTTTCCGGCAACGTCGGCGGGCAACCGATCGACACCGAAGACTCGGCCGCCATCTCTCTGCGATTCGCTAACGGAACTTTTGGCACCCTGACCTCGGGCTATTACCTCGACCGGGGCAAGCATCTATTCGTGAAGGTCTGGGGGTCGGAAGGCTGGTTGGAATTGAACCCCGGAACAGCGAACCCGCTGGAGTGGTACTCCACCAAGTCCGGCAACCCCGAATCCCACCGCTATACTCCGGCGACTCCATCGAGCGGCGGCATTGGGTTCCTCGAACACTTCATGCGAGCAGCTCAGGGAAAGCAAACGCCCGTGCTCACCCCAGACGAGAGTCTGTATGTGCTCCAGACAATCTCCGCCGCCTACAAAGCCGCGGAAACCGGCCACACTCAACCGGTCGCGCTGAATTAGCTGGCATGGCAGGCGCCGAAGCCCGGCTTGGACTCCGATCCGTATCTCGACAACCCGAGGGAACGAGCGTCTTTTCGTACGAAAGCTTTACCTGTCACTTCGTCATCATGGACTATTCGTTTTTCGCCCCCTCGAAGCGGAGCACAACCAGCGAGTTGGGTTTGAGCCGGTAGGTCACCGTGCCGGTTTGCGCGAGTTGGAGGATCTTTGGATCGGCGAGTTTCACGGTGTCAGGCCGCTCGATGGTGTTCTCGGCGAGATAACTGTCCGCTCGCACTTCATGGACTTCGACGGCAGCCTTCCTAGGCCAGTCCCGGATTTCAATGCGCGTCTCGACGGCTTGGTTTGCGTCCTTGTTCAGCAGGGCGACGTAGAGTCGGTCGCCGCTCACAGACGCGCAATGGGTCACGCGATCAAACGCATATTGCGGATCGAAGTACAAACCGGGCTTGGGGGCGACGATCGAGTTATTACCTTGCAGGCGACTGTCGACGAGAAACTCCCCTCGTTGCTCGCTAAGGAGCTTGAACGTCCAGTAGATCGGCATGCGGTAACCGTATCCTTCGTCCGTGCTCTTTCCCTTGTAGGACAAGCCCTGCTCGCGCGCTGTCTGAATCGAGAACAACGCTTGAGCGTCGTTGGAAAATGTGTGCCAGAATGCCGCGTGGATGTTCTCCGAGGGAACGCTCTTCTGCATCATGTAGAGCAGTTGATCGGACATGAACACGCCGGAGGCCATCGTCCTCATCAGCGATCCGCGAAAACTGTTTTCGTGTTGTCGGAAGATGCCGCCGGTCCAGTCGGCGGACCATTCGCCGACGATCAGCTTGGGAGGAGGCTGTTGTTTGCACTTCGCTTTGATCAGCGCATTGATGACTTCGTGACACTCGCGGAACTTCGTTCCCCAGCAGTAAAGATGCTTCCATTCGTCGTCAGTTCCCAGGAAGTCATACTTCCCGTTCCAACCATTGGCTGGATAAAAGTGCCAGTCGAAGTAGTCGACTTCGACGCTTAGGTTTTCGAGGAATGCCACGGCAAATTCGTGGCTGGTCGTGAAGTTGATGTCCGGAGCGTTAGGTTTGTCTTTCACCTCGAATCGCGGACGTTGCATGTTGATCAGCGGCACGAGCACCTTCGCTCCCGGTGACATCTTGCGGATCAGCGGCACGAGGCGCTCCAATGCTTTCGCATACTCCTTCGCCCCCGCAGCGTTCTCCTGAAATCCCTGCGGGTAACTGTGGACTTCGTTACCAAGCTGCCAGTAGGTGATCTTGTAGGGTCGAACTCGGCCGTTGGCCTTGCGTTTCTCCGCCCAATTGACGCCGTCTCCGTCGATGTCTCCATCACCCACCAGGTACTCGAGGTAGCCCTGCACGGACTCCTGGGGTTCGCCGACGAAATTGATCTGCATCAAGGGCTCGATCTTGAAGCGTTCGCAAAGTTGGAGATACGTGTCGAGGTCGTAGACCTCGTAAGGCAGACGTTCGGGATTCTGTCCGATGTGATCCTGCCAATAGAAATTGGCCCACGAGCCGCGGTGGTCGTCGCGGTTGAAGACGAACCCGCCTGGATAACGCGCGATGCGCAGTCCGGATTCTCCGATGTCGCGGAACACCTTTTCCGGATACTTGGGAGCACGCAGCGGATTGGTCTTGTGGTCGATCCCGGCGCCGAAGATGTAGGGACTGATCCGCCCCTTCTGCACGCGCGGCATGACTTGCAGATCGACGCTCAGCTCGTCGGCAACCGCCGACCTGCCCGGCCCGATCGCGCCGACGACCATCAGCACCCACAAGGCGATTGTCGCCTTCGTGGGGGCCGGAACCGGAGCGGTGCAGACGATCCACGAAACGCGGCCGAGAATCCCCATGATCGTCTCCTGGTTGCGAAGTAACGAGCTATTGTCGCTGGGTGGTTTGGTTGAGTCAGGCATCGTATAATACCATTTTTGGAAACCTGCGGCGTAATCCGTGACGATCATTTACGCGACAGTCGTTGGAGACGTCGCGCGGCGACATGACCGCGCAGCTGCTCTCGGTGCCGCGAGCTGCCGGGCAGCACCGTTTGCCTTTCAGGTTCCGAAACATCACCGTGATCCGTCCACTTTTTGGGAAGGAACTGCCAACCATGCGATACGGCCTGACTGTCTTCAGCGTAGTCGTAATCATGGCAAATGCGCTGCCGGGATCTGCCGCGGAGATGAACGCGATGGCACTCATGGTCACAGAACCGACCGGGGTCGCGCGACACGCTTGGCCAGTCACGTCCGGAGTGCCGTTTGGCCAGGGCATTCTGCGGGACGGCGACTCGACGGCGCTTTTCGCCGCTAACGGCCAGCAGTTGCCGCTGCAGACGGAAGTGCTGTCCCGTTGGGGCGATGGATCAGTGCGATGGCTGCTGCTGGACTTTTCCGTCGACCTGTGCCCTCACGAAATGAAATCGCTGACTCTGGGCTACGGCGATTCGGTTCGTCGCGCTCCTGTTGCGGATGGTGTGCGTGTCATTTCCTCCGAGGATTCCGTAGTTCTTTGCACCGGACCGATGCAGGCGATTCTGTCGCGAAATCATTTTCGTTTGCTGGACGACGTTCGACTTGATCACAACCAGGATCGCAAGTTTTCCGAAGACGAGCGGGTCACTTGCAGTGATAACGCAGGCATCATGCTGCGCACTCCGGATGGCGAAACCTTTACGGCCGATCAAGCGACTGCCCAGCTCAAGGTCGAACAGAACGGACCACTCCGTGCTTGCGTGCGCTGGGAAGGGCAACATGCTTCGCAACAAGGGACGATGTTTCGCTACGTGGTACGCATCCACGCGTTTCGCGGGCAGCCGTTCCTAAAGATGCATTACACGTTCATAAATGACTACCAGCCGGAATTGATGGCAAAAATCGATTGGCTCGCTTTGACCTTCTCGCTGCGCAACACGAAGCACGTTACGTATGTGACGGACGGCAAACATTCGAGCGACGGTCGCTTGTTTCAAATCGACGACCGCTCGTATGAGATCAACGGGCGACGGGCCGGGCAGCGTGCACGTGGCTGGATCGCGCAGGGAAATGCGGACGCGGGAATCGCCGTAGGCGTCCGCGAGTTCTGGCAGAACTGGCCCAAGGGGTTCCAGCAGAAACCCGGTGAACTACAAGTCGAGATATGTCCGGATTTTCCCAGTGGGCAGTACGACAACAAACCGCTGGAAGAAGAATGTCAACTGTACTACTACCTGCGCGGCGGCGTCTATTCCTTCAAGATCGGCGTGGCCCGCACACACGAACTGTGGGCGACTTTCTTCCCGGGCACGGCAGACGCCGCGCGCCTCACGGAGTTCTTCGACGCGACCGAGAAGCCACTGCTGGCGCAATGCGCGCCGAAATACGTCAGTGCCACGGAGGCGATGGGCCGCTTCCCACCGGCCGATCCCGATCACTTTGACGGCTACGATCGTTGGATGAATACGTTTTTCGACCAGCATCTGGTCGACCGTGATCGCTTTCGCGAGTACGGCATGCTGAACACCGGTGACTGGTACAACACGAACTGGGACTCGTGGGGTAACCTGGAGTACGACACGTCCCGCATTTGGTTTCTCCAGTATCTGCGAACGGGCGATCGTCGCTACTTCGATCGCGCCGAACAGGCCGCTCAGCACTACATTGATGTGGATATCGTTCATGCCGTGAACCCGCAAGTCCAGGCGTATCCGGGATCGTTCATGATGCAGCCGGGGCAGATTTGGGCGCACAGCGTCGGGCATACGGGCGGTTACTATGCGCGTTACGTGGATGGGAAATACGAAGCCGAGGCGCCACTCAAGCAGAAGGGAGGGCCCCAGGTCGGATTCTGGGACCACGGCCACGTCTGGATCGGCGGCGTATTCGATGCTTACCTGCTGACAGGCGACCGACGAGCTCGGGATGTTGGCGTGTTGGCCAGCGACGCAATGTCTAATTTGTGTCCGACTCGTTATACGGACCACATTCGTTGGGTTGGCTGGCCTCTACACTTGATGCTCGCCGCATACGAGGCGACCGGGGACAAGAAATACCTGGACGCTGCCCACAAGCAATGGAAAGTCCTCAAGGACAATTTCGATTCGCAGAAAGGTTGGGTCGTAATGTTGGCCTACGGACATTGCTCGGTAGAAGCAGAATCTGGGCGCTGTCGCGGTAATAATATGTACATGCTGGGTTTTACGTTGACCGCGCTGGCACGCTATCACAGGATTACCGGCGACCCCGAAGTGCTCAAGGCACTTTCCACAGGGCTCGATCAAGTAATTCGCGAGACCTGGAGCGAAAGCGACAAATCGTTTTACTTGACGTCTTGCCGCCATGCGCAGAAGTCTCCTGCACCCGCCTATTCGTCAGTGACTTTCCATGTCTCGGAAGCGCTCGCGTATGAATCAAGGGTTACGGGCAACAGGGAGCATCGCCGCATCCTGCGAGAATCGCTTCGTCACGGCATCGCCGCCGGCGGGAAAGCCCTGCAGTCCCAAGAACACCTGGGACAGACCGGGTACTATTCTGGAGTCTTCCTGTTCCCGCCGTTTTCCCTGTTAGACATCGATGATGACGGATCGAATCGCTGACCCTATCTACATGGTGGACTCGACTGTGAACCCAAAATCACTTGTCACACTTGCCGTAAGCGTTCTGGCTGTGCTCGTCGCCAATGCGGTGGCCGCGGCCGATGTCGCGTTCCAAGTCGAAGTGGATCGGGGCACCGATTTGGGCCAGATTTTCGGCTCGTTGTTTGAGGCTACCAGCGAGGACGGATCGCTCGTCGTCGGGGCCGGATTTCAGAATTCGATGTCGATTTCTCAGGACGGCAAGAAGCTTGCCGAGACCGCTGTGACAGGTCCGCTCGCCGAACGATTGCAGGCCATTTCACAACTCAAGCCTGTCCGCTGGGGCGAGGAATCTACGGCCGATTTACTGGTCCCAAGCTGGACGGAATGCTGACGAGTGAGGTGCAGCCATGAGCAATCGTTACTGGTTCGTCATTCTGCTTGTTCTCATTGGCCGGTCGGTCCCGGCGGAGGACACCCCGGCGATCGGGGCGAAGTCGCCGCCGACGGTTCACGACATCGGTTCGCGGCGCGAGTTGTTTGTCGACGCAGCGCTCGTCGACCGACTGCTGGGGAAAGCGGAACTGCGCTTGCGCCATCCGGTGCCTCGGGAAGTCGTACTGGTGCATGACGCGGCCTGGGAAGGGAATGCCAGTGCCTACCACAGCATCTTCAAGGACGGCGATCGCTACAAGATGTACTACCGAGCCTGGCGGCTGACGCACACCGCGACTCAACTGATTCCCAGCAAGGAATGCCTGTGTTACGCGGAAAGCGCAGACGGCATTCATTGGCGCAAACCGGAACTGGGATTGCACGAGTTTCAGGGCTCGAAGGCCAACAATATCGTGCTCTCGCCGGAATGGGCCGAGCGTCACAAGGTGGCCATTGGCGGTCCGGCCATCTTTCGCGACGAGAATCCCGCCGCCGCGCCGGACGCCTGATATAAGACATTCATCACGTCACGCAGTCCCCTGGGGATGCGGCCGTTCAAGTCCCCGGACGGCATCCACTGGTCGCCGATGAGCGACGGGCCGACAATCACCGAGGGCGCGTTCGACTCGCAAAACCTGGTGTTCTGGGATTCCCTGCGAGGCGAATATCGAGCGTACTGGCGGATCTTTACGAAGGGGACGACGAACGAGAAGACCTGGAAGCCGGAGGGAGTCCGTGCGATCCGCACGGCGACGTCGAAGGACCTGTTGCGTTGGGAGAACCAGGCGGACTTGACCTACGTCGATTCGCCCGAGGAGCAGCTCTACGAGAACGGCATCGCTCCGTACCACCGCGCGCCGCACCTGTTGATTGGCTTTCCCGTACGCTACGTCGATCGCGGCCTGCGACGGAAAACCGTGTCGGCCGACGACGGCAGCGACAAGCTGGGACCGGAGGATATTCAGCGTTGGTCGACGTCGCTGCGGGCTTTGCCGGGATTCGAACATCGGGCGATGCGCGCCAAACTGAGCGAGCGTTATGGCAGCGCCCTGACCGAAGGGCTGATGATGGCGAGCCGCGACGGAGCAAGCTTCAAGCGCTGGAACGAAGCGTTTCTCCGGCCGGGTATCGAGCGGACCGGGACCTGGAATTACGGGCACAATCTGATTGGCTGGCACATGGTGGAAACAAAATCCGAGTTCGAAGGCGCGCCCAATGAACTCTCGTTTTACGCCACCGAGGGCTACTCGACGTCGAGCGGCACTGCCCTGCGTCGCCACACCCTGCGGCTGGACGGGTTTGTCTCCGTGCAGGCGCCCATGAGCGGTGGCGAGCTGATCACCAAGCCGATGAAGTTCAGCGGAAAAACTCTCTCGCTCAACTTCGCCACCTCGGCGGCCGGCAGCCTGCAAGTCGAATTGCAGGACGAGCACGGCAAGCCCTTGCCCGGATACGTGCTCGACGATTGCGAAGAGCTGTTCGGCGACACGATCGACCGCCGTGTCATCTGGAAAACGAAACCCGATCTCTCGTCGATCGTCGGCAAGACCGTGCGAGTTCGGTTCGTCCTGCGCGATGCCGACCTGTTTTCATTCCAGTTCGGTGATGAATAGCAACTCGAAAGACTCACCAAGACTGCCGTAGAACATGTCGTCCAGAGAAACCGAAAGAGAAGACGTTCATGAACAAGCCTGCTGACATCACTCGCCGCGACTGGCTGGCTGGCTGGCGTCGATTATCCTCATGCGCCGCAGCCAGCGGCTTCGTTCAACAACCCGGTTGGGTTCGGACCCCGAAAGGAACGGTTTGCGGAAACTCCTTGGGGGCGTGTCGCCGCCGGGAGGGCGAGCTCCATGTGGCGAGAAGTCGCGCGGAGAGTCCCAAATGTCTTGGTTCGCAGCAGTGTTACTTTCTTTGCGCTTCCGACTGCTTTCGCCGCGCATCGATCACGCGCTCCGTCATGTCGAAGCCCAGCGGCTGATTTTCGTGAATCTTCGTCCGGGCCGAGCGGATCGCGTCGAGCGCTCCGTCCGGCAGCGCGACCGGATGGCCCGGCTCCCACCAGCCGATTCGCTCGCCGTAGCACCAGGCGTATTCGTCCGTCGTCGCCATTGCGTAATAGATGTTGTGTTCGAAGAGTTGCAGGCGATCTTCCGGCGACAAAAACTGTGACGGGCCTTTCGCCGCGCCTTCGAGCTGCAGCAAGTAGTTCACGTAGATCGCCGTGCCGACGTTCATCCGGTTGCGATACGCGGGTTGCAGTTCGTCGGGCACATAGGTCAGCGAGCGCTGCTTCACGTCGTGATAGCCGCGGTAGAATTCCTCAGCCGTCTGATAGACGTAACATTGTTCCTGCCCGTCGATCAGATTGATGCGCGGACCTGCGGCCTCGACGAGTCCGTTGACGAACGCCGGCATCAGTCCGTATTCGGCTGGCTTCAGCGGCTGAGTTCCGAGCTTGTAGAGCACGTAACTGTGCGAGAGCATCAGCAGCATCACGATGTCCGGATATGCGTCCTGCACGGCCTCCATGAACTCGCGGCCGCGTTTCCGCGCTTGCACGCAGTATTCCTCGAAGGACTTCTCGCCCGTGTATTTCACCTTCGCGTAATTGAAGACGGTCCCTTTGTAATCCTCGACGTCGAACGCCCAGCCCTTCATACTGCATTCGCGCGCCACGCCCGCCCACAGCCGGGCGTTGTGCAGAATCGCGGAGAAGTCGTCGAACCAGTCGACGTTGCCCGGCGTGACGTTGTACCGCAAGAGATTGTCGGTGAATTTCCGGTAATCGATATGCGACAGCGTCTCGATCGCCGGAGCGACGTCGTCGCGGTTGAACTTGCGGTCGCCGAAGCAGAGCCAGTCGAAGTATTCCTTTTCGGTGGTCGTCTTGAACCCTTGCAGCACGCTGCCGTCGAACGGAAGCTCTTCGATCATGCGGATATTGTTCTGCACGGTCGCCGGGCTGTACCAGTCGATGCCCCCCCAGGCAATCAGCTTCTTGCGGCGTCCGTCCGCGGGTGATAATTTCTCCGCACCCATGGCCGGGGCGGCACCCTTCGTCGCGAACGCCGTAGCGACTCCCAACCCGAGGCTCTGGCCCAAAAAACTGCGGCGGCTTGCGAGATCGGACATGCGACGTTCCTCCGCTTGGGGTTGACCTTGTGACATTCGCCTTCGCCCGGATGAAGGGGAGCTAATAGTATCCGTCTCGCATCCGCCATGATACCCGGCCGTGCTCCGCGTCACGACGGCGGCACCGTCGTCGAGTCACGCACTGCGCTCCGTGACCGCGCTGGCGATGCGCCAGTTACCGTCCTTGTCGCAGGCGGCGTAGTACATTCGATATTCGCCCGGCCCGATCTGGACCAGCGACATGTCCTCCGCGTGAACGGCGTCCAACCCGTTTGCACCGTATCCGAGGCCGTCGATCGCGCATGCGGCGCGCTCCCAAGCCAAGCCGTCGGTCGAGTAGGCCGCGTAGATCCGCGACCTGTATCCCGACATATCCGAGGCGATCGAAGCCGCGGCGAAGTCGTCGCTCTTACCACTCGCGACGGCGTTCACATCCTGGCTCGGATGCAGCGGCACCTTGGTTCCAGGCGGCACATCCTGCCATGCCGAGTAGAACATGGTCCAACAGTCGCCGGCGGCCGACGGCGGGATGACTTCCGCCGCCGAAATGCCGGCCGTGTCGTACTCCGCCTGCCCGTCTCGCAGGCGATAGCCCGGCTCAAACTCGAAGTTCAGGCCGTCCGACGTGATCGCGCTGACCACGCTCGACGAGATTCGCTGGCCGCTCGCGATCCCGCCGGGACCAAATTCCGAGCGGAAGCAATACAGCCGGCCACGACCGTCCGGCAACTGCAAGTAACGAGGCCCGCCGACGCCACCGGGGCTCTGTAGCCGAATGCCCTCTTCGAGTTCCCAAGACAACATGTCGGCAGAAACGGCGCTGCAGATCACGGTCGGTCGATCGGCGGTCCCGCGCGACTCGAAGTACATCCGCCAGCGATTGCCGGCACAGGGTGCGATTGTCGGCGCGATGACGCGCAGCGAGCGATGCGGCACTTCTGGTTGTGG
>SXGR01014117.1_pt1 | contig 12003 bp, 9 predicted proteins | sample 3174711 | NCBI WGS metagenome assembly SXGR01 (sample SAMN11356860, study PRJNA531348) | freshwater metagenome | isolation source: freshwater sample F1-60 | place: China: Fuxian Lake, Yuxi | collected 2017-12-25
GTTGAGGCGGAGGACTAGGCCTTGGATGCCACCGTCCCGAATGAGTAGGTTTGATCCTCGACCCAAAAGCATGACGGAGATCGAATGTTTTTGAGTAAATCCTAATAATCGACTCAACTCGATTTCGTTCGTTGGTTCGCAGTAAAACTCAGCGGTGCCTCCCACGCGAAGAGTTGTTCGTTGGGCTAGGGGTTCGTCTTGACGGAGAATAGTGGTCTCCGAAACCAATTGCCTCAATTCATTCAACACCGAGGGAAGAGCGGTATGAGTCATACCATTTCTCCTTCCCTTCGAAATGCTCGGCCAGTTTGAAGGATTTCCAATGGTTCAGTGCATGGAATATCTCGCAGAATGCGGTCAGCAATTATTTTTGCCGAGTCGCTCCGATGCCAATGTACCAAAGCTTTTTGGCATTCACTCCGCCGTGTCGTGTCTCTGACCAACTCTGTGAGAGCGGGGAGAACAATCAATTCCGTGAGACTCTCTTGGGTGACCAACAAAGCAGCTCCGGATTGAGCGACTTCTCTGGCGTTAAAATATTGATGATTGTCGGCGGCAGCGGGGTAGGGGACTAGCAGGGAGGGGATTCGCAATGCGGAGAATTCTGCGATCGAAGAGGCGCCAGCCCGGCTGATGGCAACAGTTGCCGCGCCCAATGCTAACTCCATTTCCGTCAGAAATGGATGAACCACAGCTCGCACACCACTCGTCCGATAGGCAGTCCTTACAAATTCGAAATCTTGGGATCCGGTCAGGTGTAAAAATTGTAACTCGGGCAGAGTTTCAGAAATCTTTGGCAACAAATCGACAACCGCGCGATTGATGCCGTGTGCTCCTTGACTGCCTCCCATGGTTAATAGGACAGGTCGATCGGCATCCAGACCCAGAGCCATGCGGCATGCACCGGGATCGCTCTCCTGAAACTGGGATCGAACAGGAGTTCCCACAACCTGAACCGATGCGTTGCCGAATCTGGATGCGGTGCTCGCGAATCCGACAAACCTGTGATCGACCCAAGGTGCCAGCCATCTGTTGGCCCGACCGGGGATGGTGTTGGCTTCGTGCAAAAATGTCCTCGTTCCCTTTAGGCGCGCAGCGACGATCGGAGCCGCACTTGTGAACCCACCCATCGCGAGAACTGCACTGGGTTCGTTTTGTTTGAAATAAGTGCGAGCTAACTTGAGTGATTTTAAAAAACCTCGAAGAAACGCAATTTTGTTTTGATTGGCGAGCCCGACTGCTGGCCAAGCCTTGATTTCCATGTCCTGAGCACCACGGACCGCTTCTTGGTCCACCTCTTTTTCGGAGATCAGCAGAGCCATCCTGCATCCTCGGAATTGGAGCTCTTCGGCGACCGCTAGCCCCGGAAACAGGTGCCCACCCGTGCCACCGCAAGCTATGGCGATCGATGGGGGTTTAGTTGAGCCTTGGGTCATGCGGATAATTCGAAGCTACTGAGGGTAGGTTTATGGGAGGGGAGATTATCGGATTCGGATTCGTCATGGTCGGCTCCGCTCTGTGCAGCGATGTTAAAAAGAACCCCAACACAACTCAACATCATGAGTAGGCTCGAACCACCGTAGCTAATGAATGGCAGTGCCAACCCTTTGTTGGGGAGTGCACCAGTGACCACCCCAATGTTGATGAAGGCTTGGAGACTGATTAAGAAAGTGATTCCTGTGGCGAGCATGTATCCGAATGTGTCCCTAGCTCGCAGTGCTATAAAAACGCCACAAATCAGGATCACCAAAAACCCAGCAACCACTCCGACAGTTGCAACGAGACCGAGTTCTTCGCCTACAACCGAAAGGATGAAATCCGTATGGCCCTCTGGGACGAATCCTAGTTTTTGACGGCCATTACCTAAACCCAACCCTGTAGTGCCGCCTGATCCGAATGCCAACATCGCCTGCCAGCCTTGGTAGCCGGTTTTCGCGCGAGTCTCTTCTTGGTTAAGCCAGCTATGGATGCGGCTGCCCCGCACTGGGTCGTTCAGGAGTGAAAAGACGAACAACGCAAGGCCCAAGGTTCCAATGGGAATCAGGTGTCGTAGCTTGACTCCAGCAACCACGAGCATCACACCGCACACGGCGGCGATTAACGCAGAGGAACCTCGATCTGGTTCCACAAATATTAAACCAACTACGAGCCCAATGAACAGGCCGGGGATGATTAATCCCTTCCCGAACTTGGACATGTGGCGTTGAAATCGATCAGCATACGCTGCTAGCGCGATAATCAAGCAAAGCTTCGCGAGTTCGGAAGGTTGAAACAGGGCGAACCCGATGGAGAACCATCGGCGACTCCCTCCACGGCGAACGCCAATGCCGGGGATCAGGACCAAAATTAACAAAATGATCGCGATGGCCAACATGATCCACGCGAGCTTTTTGAAGAGTTGGTAGTCGATCCGAGCCAGAACCACCGCCGCGATCAGTCCCGCCCCGCACCAGATCGATTGCATCCGGAGGAGGTGGGTTCCCTCCTTTGCAGCGGCAGAGCTGTAGAGCATGACCATTCCCAGAGCGAGCAAGGAGCAAACGGTCAGTAGGAGGATGGTGGTGACGACTTTCAAGAACTAGGGACTTTTGACGACAGGGGTCGCTGCGAGAGGATCGCAGCAACCCCCATTGGGAAATGACTATTGATTTGAAGGAGCGACCGCAGGGACGGTTTTTTCCGCTTTGCTTGCAGGGATCTTCAGTTTCTGGTTGGCAAGGAGGCGGTTTGTTTTCATGTCGTTTGCATTACGGATTGCAGAGACAGTTGTCTGATATTTTTTGGCGATCGAGGTCAATGTTTCACCGGGTTTCACCACGTGAACAACTCCGCTTTCAACCGAATGGGATGGTGGTAAAACAACGGCTGGATCACCCGAAGGTGCTGCTACGGTTCCGGCCGGCGCAGTGGTTGCTTCGACGGGTGGGATGGAAATTTTTTGACCGATCTGAAGTTTTTTTGGATCTAAATTCGGATTGGCTTTCATCAGGGCGTTCAGGGAGACGCCGTTATCCTTGGCGATCTTACCGAGGAAATCGCCTTTTTGGATGGCGTATTCCTTGGAAACCGGGGGAGGTTGAATGTCGGGCGGGAGGTTCACGAGCGGCCCGCCGATTAGCGGCGCAGGCGCGGGAATCCCGTCAGGTTTTGGGATGCCGACAATGTTTGTGCTCACCACGGAGTTCGATCCTGTAGAGTACAGGTTGGTGCCGCTGTCAAAAGGCGGCAGGGTCAGGGTGTTCGTGTTGGTTTCTGTCACAGCAACTGGGTTGCTTGGTTTACAGCCTTGCATGAGCAGGAGGCCGAAGAATAGGACATGGACTCCTATGATGGAGGCGACCCAAATACGGACACTGCCGGCGCTTTTGAAAGCTTTCCGGCCAAGCGAACCTTCGGGACTGAGTGGGCTGGGATTGTTCATGGGTGGTGGCGAACGTTGTCGTTAGCAGTTAGTTTTTTTACTTTGGGGCTTGGGGTGATGTGAGGACTCTAAAGACCGCCCAGTACGTTTGTCCTCTACAAACGCGCTGGAAAGATTCATGGGTGGATAGTGACAGAAATGCATCTCAATTATGGGGTGAAGGTAACGTTTTTTCGCTCGATGCTCGGGTGGCTTTTTCACTCCAAAGTTCTACGGCTTGTCGGAACACTTCACCTCGATGTTGGTAATTCTGGAACATGTCAAAACTTGAGCAAGCAGGAGAAAGGAGAATGACGTCACCGGCGACCGCAACTTCCGCTGCATTACGAACGGCTTCTAGCAACGAATCGGTGAGGGTGCAAGGAGTAAACAAACTCCACGCAGCCCGAAGTTTTTCTCGGCTCTCCCCGAGTAGGAAAGTTCCTTTTACACGTCGAGCAAGTAGTGGGCAAAGGTCATGATAATCGAGGCCCTTATCTCGACCACCGGCGATCAGCCAAACGTTGGGTTCTCCACCCCGACCTTCCGAAATCGACTCGATTGCTTTGCGAACTGCATCGACGTTCATTCCCTTGGAATCGTTGATGAATGTCACACCGTTCACTTCCGCGACGAGTTCACAGCGGTGTGATCCGCCGGGATGTGATTTGAGTGCCTCGACCATCTCCTCCAACGGTAACCTAAGAACATGTCCGACGGCGAGTGCTGCCATTAAGTTCTCTGCTTGGTGCGGGCCTCGTAACAGGCAGTGATCTAAATCCAACAACGGGCCTGTCCAACCCGGGATTCGACTTACCAGAAGGCTTCGGTCGAGATAGAGGTCGGCATGGCGATTGGATGCACTGAAGGTAATTGTTTTAGATGGGACAGCGAGACCAAGGGATCGGATTTGTGCGAGGGCTTCACTTTGAATGATCGCCCAATCAAAAATCTGTTGATTCTGAAATACTCGTGTAATGGTTCGCACATAGTTCGCCATCCGATCATAGCGATCCATGTGGTCGGGTTTGAGATTCAGTAGCACCGCGACACTGGGGCGGAAATGTTCGACTTTTTCCAATTGGAATGAATTTACTTCCAGCGCGATAAAGTCCAGTTGTCGGGTTTGTTCCGTGAGGGCGCACATGGCATGTCCACTGCCCCCGGCGGTTGTAATCGTCCGATTCGCCGACCGCATCATGCGCTCGATGAGTTCAGCGGTTGTGGTTTTACCATTAGTGCCGGCAACGGCGATGCTTGGGCAAAAGTATTTTTGCGTCGCGAGCTCGAGGTCGCTGATCAATGGGCAGCCACGGAGAGCCAATTCTTGGACGATTGGCTCTGATTGGGAAATACTGTTGCTTAAGACTACCAAATCGATGGGTGCAAGCGCGATCGTGCTTTCGTCAGTGATGACAGTGACTCCGGCATTTTCCAATGAAACGAGTTCAGAGGTTGCGATGGGGAAGGAGGCACTATTGAACGCGAGAACTTTATTGCCGTTCGATATCAAGAGATGGCATGCGGCTTGGCCGCTAGCGTCCAAGCCGAGAACTAAGGCTGTTTTTGTTTGATCCACCATGCTTAACGGAGTTTCAGACTGCTGAGCGCGATCAACGCGCATAAGATGCAAAGGATATAAAAACGGGTGACTATTTGGGATTCATACCAACCCTTTTTTTCGAAATGGTGGTGAAGGGGAGCCATCAGGAACACGCGACGGCCGGTGCCAGTGCGGAGTCGGGTCCATTTGAACCAAGATTGTTGGATGAGCACCGAGGCTGCTTCGGCAACGAAAACGCCGCCCGCAATGAAAAGAATGAATGGTTGATGAATGAGCACCGCCATAATCCCCAACGCACCGCCGAGCGCGAGCGAGCCGGTGTCACCCATAAATATCTGAGCCGGATGGCAGTTAAACCAGAGGAAACCCAAACCAGCACCGATCATTGCAGCACAAATCACCGTCAGCTCACCCGCTCCCGCGACATAGGGCAATTGCAGGTAGGCTGCGATTTTGGCGTTGCCCGCGATATAGGTCAGGACTAGAAATACGACAGAAACAATCAAAGTACAACCAATAGCTAATCCATCAAGGCCATCCGTGAGGTTTACCGCGTTGGAACTCCCCACGATAGTTAAGGCACTCAAAATAATCCCCGCAGAAGCGAATCCGACTAGCAGAGGATGTTTGTAGAATGGAACCATGATCTCGGTCACGAGATGCCGGGTCTGGGGGAGGGAATACAAATAAAGGCCTATGAACGCAGCGAGAACTGTTTGAACTATCAATTTTACGGCTGACGTCGCTCCTGCATTGTTCTGCTTCGTAATCTTTGCGTAATCATCGTAAAAACCTAGCCCGGCGAGGACGATCAACGAGAGCAAGGTCAGAATCACCATTTCGTTGAACTGAGTCCAGAGAAGGGCCGAGATATCCATCGAGAGGACGATGAGCACGCCTCCCATGGTAGGAATCCCTTTTTTGCTGAGTAGTCGCCCTTTCAGATCGCCGCCCTCCTCGGCTTTGTCTAGATAATGCTGGCCAAACTTGAGTTCTTTCAGCATCCGGATCACCCGAGGACCTAGGAGCCAACTCACAAGCAAGGCGGTGATCGCTGCAGCACCGGCACGAAACGTGATGTAACGGAACACTCGCAACGGTGAAAGAGCGTCCTCCCATCCAGTGGTTTTTGCCCAGTCGAGTAGGTAGATTGAAAGATAGTAAAGCATGGCGCGCGCTTGCTAGGTCGATCCGGTCGTTGCCAGTTGCGGGCGAGTTAAATCATGTGGGGTGCTGCTGTGATCAAAGAGAGCCTGAACAACTCTTTCTAACCGGGCTGAGCGAGAGGCCTTGAATAAAATCACATCACCAGCCCGTAGCAGCGGGCGGATTTTAGCAGAAACTTGGTCAATTTCATCTACTTGTAAAACGTTTGTCAGACCCGAAGCCCGGGCTGCTCGGCTGATCATCAGCCCGGGTGCTCCAATCGTCAATAAAGTGTCCACAGAAGTTTCTGCTGCAAATCGGCCCACCTCTTCGTGAGCCGTTTTGCTTGAGTCCCCGAGTTCACACATTTCCCCTAGCACTGCTATTCGGCGGCCAAGGCAGGGGTAATCACGTAATGTCTCCAATGCCGCGATCATCGAATCTGCATTCGCATTGTAGGCGTCGTTCAAGACGGTCCAGCCATTCGCTTGCTTGATCTCGAGGCGCATTTTAGCTCCTGAGCTTTCGGCTAAGCCACGCCGCATGGCAGCGCGGCTCAGTCCGAGTTCCCTCCCGACTCCGAGAGCTAGGGCCGCATTGAGTGCCTGATGGCGGCCGATAAGATTGGTTTGATATTCTCCGTCGTATTCGGGCTCTGGGCTTTCAACGGAGAACGCCGTTCCTTGATGCATTTGCCTGAGGTGGGTCACTCGCCAATCGTTGCCCTCCCCAAAACCAACTTTCACGATTCGCGCTTGGGTTCGGCTCGAGATTTCTGAGAGAAAAGGAATATCTCCGTTGATGAAAAGCACGCCATCCTTTGGCAGCACCGCAGCGATTGCCCCTTCCTCGCAGGCCACGGCCTCGATGTTCTTAAAAAACTCAAGATGTTCCCGTCCGATGGAAGTCAGTATTCCATATTTTGGTCGGATCATCCCGAGTAGAGGTGATAGTTCGCCGGGGTGATTCGTGCCTACTTCTAGGACGGCGGCTTGGTGACGCTCATCCAGTTGAAGTAATGTGGCTGGAACTCCCACGTCATTGTTGAAGCTGCCTTCGCTTGCCAGCGTAATTCGTTCAGTTCCGAGCACTCCCGCTATCAAGGATTTGGTGGAAGTTTTGCCGTTGGATCCTGCCACGGCGATGATCGGAAGGGAGAACCTGTTTCGATAGGCACCTGCCAACGCTCCATACGCTCGGCGGACATTAGGAACCTGAACACAAACAAGCCCCTTCGGGTATTTCGAGGATTTTCCGGCATCGACTAGAGCGGCTGTGGCACCGCGTGATAGGACCTCTGGGAGGAAATCATGGCTATCAAAATTTGCCCCTTCGAGGGCTACAAATAGATCCCCGGCTTGGACAGTGCGGGAATCACTCCAGACACGTTGAATGCAGCATTCTTGGGTTTCCGGTGCTAGAAACCCTGAGCAACTTTTGACAATGAATTGGAGGGTCAAAGGTAGCATCAGTTTTGTTCGACTCGATAAAACGACGGTGTTTCTGTTCGGCGTATTGATGGTTGAGTCATCAGAGCCGTGGTTGAGATCCTGATGCGTTGCACCGATTCACGGGCTTGTTCTAGGTCATCGAACGGAGCAATGGTGCCCGCGATTTCTTGGGATGCTGCAGGGCCTTTTCCAGCGATCAAAACAATGTCCCTCGGTTGGGCCATCTTTATCGCAGACAAGATAGCGGCTTCTCTGTTCAGTTCGATCCTTGCCCCATCGTTGCGGCGAGTTGCGTAACCTCGCAATACCTGCATTGCCAAAGCGTGTGGAGATTGGTAGCGGGGATTGTCAGATGTGATGAAGCTAATATCAGATGCCTCAGCGGTGACTCGTCCCATTACCTCGCAGTGCTCCGGAGTGCTGCCACCCGCACATCCCAACACCGTAATCAGCCGATGGGGTCCTAGTTCGCGAAGTGTTGCTAACACCCGACGCAAATCGGATGGGGTCTTGGCTCCGTCCACGAAAATGGACCATCCAGCGGCCCGACGCAACGGTTGTAACATGCCGGGAGCGTTCAATCGTCCGATTACCCGCATGCACTCTTCGCTTGTTGCACCCAACGCTTCCGCGCCAGCGATCGCGGCCAGTGCGTCTTGCACACTATGACGACCCACCAGTTGAGTAGGGCAGGGATACTGTTTGCCACCTGTCCGGACTTGGAATCGTGTACCGTCTCGAAGTAATTCGAGATTCAACGCGCGCACTTGAGCGCGTTCCGACAGGCCATAAGTGCGCTGAACAAATAGTTGCTCTCCGCTTCGGAGGTGACGTCCAAACGCATCGTCCAGACCAAGCACCGTGGGCAACAAAGTTTTGCGACCCGAGCGAACCAAACGTTCGACAAACCGATTCGCATTGAGTTCATGGGTGTGGTCGTAACCTTGGGCGACCACCATGAGGTCGAAACCTAACTCGCCCGCCCGCTGAGGTCCGATAGAGTCGGGTTCGATTTCGATGACGCATGATCTCATCCCTGCCCGCACTGCATCAGCTAGTAACTGTTGGTAATCGAGCGACTCCGCTTGTGGGGTGAGCCCAGGGAGTAACCGTGAGCCAATCTCACATCGAGTCGAACTAATCAAACCTGTAGGGCCTCCGGTCTGTTCGAGAATTTGTTTCAACAGAAACGCCACGCCTGCTCGGGTATTCCCCCCAGTGACCCCAATAATTTGAAGCTTCCGCTGGGGATGCTGATGAATACGAGCACTCAGTTGGGCGAGGGTGTGTCGCGAGTGTCGGACCTGAATCTTTGCAGCTCGCTGGCGGATCATTCCGTTTCGTTCACAGACGATCCCGATGGCTCCACGCTCGATGGCTTGCTCGATATATTCATGGCCATCGTTGTTTGAACCCGGGAGGGCACAATAGACCATTCCGGGGTTGACCCGTCGGACATCGTAGGTCAGTCCTGCCACGGGCCGATTCAGGTTCCCGTCCAAAACCATGATGTCTAAACCTCTCAAGAGGTCGTTGAGAAGCATCATCGGACCCTCCCCTTGGCGACGAGTTTTTCGTGAGGCTGGATCTCGGGAGGAATCGCTAAATAATTTGCAGTCCGTTCCGCTATTCTGCGGAAAATTGGAGCGGTGACATCGCCACCGTAGTAACCGTTTTTTGGCTCGTCAGCCATCACCAGAATACACAGCTCGGCGTTGTCTGCCGGGAAGAATCCCACGAATGAGGTGTAGTATTTCCCGGGCACATATTGGTTATTGATCGCTTTCTGGGCGGTTCCGGTTTTCCCTGCCACCGTGTAGAACGGCATGCGGGCTTTAATCGCCGTGCCGTTGGTGCTGACAACTTTCTTCAACGCTTGCACCATCATTTTAGCGGCTTCAGGACTGATCACCTGCCGAACGGGTTCCGGTTGGTATTTCACAACGATCCGACCACTCTCATCGGAGAGGTGGTCCAATAGCCGAGGCTTCATCAGCACGCCTTGATTCGCGATCGCGCTCATCGTCATCGTGATTTGCAGTGGGGTGACGGCGATTTCGTGCCCCATCGGGATGCGGCTGATCGACAATTTGTTCCAGCGGGAGATTGGATGAACGATCCCGACTTCCTCCATCGGCAGTTCGATCCCGGTTTTTCGACCCATGCCGTAATCCTTAATATACCGGCTCAGAGTGGGTGCTCCGATTCGTTGGGCGACCTTGAAAGCACCAATGTTAGAAGATTTTGCGATCACTTCCTCGACCGATATCTTGCCGTGGCTGCCATGATCGTGGAGCCAACGACCGGCAAAAAACGTTTTCCCAAAATCACACTCAATCGGGTCGTTGAGATCCACGGCGTGTTCGTTTAACGCTCCCGAAACCACCACGATCTTAAAAGTCGATCCTGGTTCATAAACTTGGCCGATCACTCGATTGAGTCGATCCTGTTCACTGCTTTTGGTTAGATCATTCGGGTCAAACGTAGGAAGGTTCGCGAGTGCTAGGACTTCCCCCGTTTTAGGGCGTACCACCACAGCACAGAATCCAAGGGCTCTGTGTTTAAGCATCCCTTCAGCGAGTTCGGTTTCGACGATATGTTGAACGCCTGCATCCAATGCCAAGGTCGCGGTGAGTCCCGCTTTGGGTTCCACGTCTTGTTCACGGAATGCGACTAATTCTTCTGCAGACCTGTTCCGTTCAGTTTTACGCCAACCGTAAACACCTGTTAGACCGAGATTGAGGTAGCTCTCGAGGCCCGATTTGCCGGTAGTGCCTGTTACGACGCCGTGAGGGGTTTGGTTGGTGCCTGTCCCGACATAGCCTAAGACATGTGCGGCAAGGGTGCCGTTGGGATAGACCCTCTCCTGATCTGGCTCGGCTTGTAGGGAGCGTTTTCGGACGTTGTTGAAGTATACCTGTTTCCGTTTGGGGAGTTTTCGCTCGTCGGAGCTGAAAACAAGGTTCGTCATGGCCTGCTGCAAACGTTTCCAAGTGGGTTCATCCACCTTGTGTTTGAGCATGACGTATTGATCGAAAACCGGGGTGCCATTTGCGGTTTGGCGAATCTGACGGAGGGTCAGCTTTTTTGCTAATTCGTCGACGGGTAATTGAAGAATAGGGGCGATGGTTTGGGCGATAGCTAAGTGGTTCGTGTCGATCACGGTGGGATCGGCGGAGATGTTGTACACTGTCCTGCTTGTCGCGAGCAGGTTCCCCCGTATATCGCGCATGTCGCCACGACGTGGCCCACGCAGAATCCGCCGCTCGGTATTGTTGGTCGCGGCTTTTCGCAATTCGTCGTGACGAAACACTTGGAGATCTACCAACCGACCCACCAAAACGAGGAACAACAAGGCCAGCATGATGGCGATGGCCATCAACCGACCTATTCTTCGTTCAACCTTTTTCATGGGTAGCTATGGCTCACTTTTTGGCAGAGAACATCTGGGGTTCGGGGGAGATTTCAGGGGGTGCCCCATCGGGGAGGCGGATGATTTGATCAGGGGTCGGCTGGCTTAAGCCAAGGTTCATTCGGCGCAATTGAGCCTCCAACTCACGAGAAGTGCTCAGTCGTGCCTCTTCTCTCAGGAGGGCATCCTCTCGGTGTTTCAGTTCGTCGATTCGGATCTCTAAACGTTTAGTTTTTTTTCCGAGTTGAACGATTTGCTCCTTCTGCCAGACGTAACCTACACCCGCACAAGTAATGAGGGTGCAGACGATGAGCACCAACACGACATCCAATCCATGGGTGTGGCCTCCTTGAAACCGTTGTCGTTTAGTTTTTGCCATGGTTTGTTTATTGGAGTTTTTCTAAGACCCGGAGCTGGGCACTGCGGGATCGAGGGTTCAGATTAAGTTCATCCTCGGAGGGTTTGATGGCCTTGCGTTGGATCCATCGGGCCTCTGTAGGCTTTGGGAGTCGCAGTTCGGGAATATCTACTTCTCCGGGGGTGATGTAATCGCGTTCCAATCGTTGACCAAAATTCTTAACCGCACGGTCTTCAAGGGAATGGAACGTAATCACCGCGAGCCGCCCCCCACGCTTTAGTAGCCCCCAAACTCCTGCGAGTCCGGCGTGGAGAGAGCCGAGTTCATCGTTCACTTCCATCCTCAACGCTTGGAACACTTGGGTCGCGGGATGGGTTTTGGCCCCTCGGCGAGGTTTTGCTCGCTCGACAACCGTTGCAAGGGCAGCTGTGTTTTGTATCCGTCCGCCGGCCCGAGTTTCAACAATGGCCTTGGCGATCCGCCGTGATTCTCGTTCTCCACCGTATTCCCAAAAGAGGCGGGCAAGCTTGGGTTCCTCCCACGTGTTGATGAGATCCGCCGCAGTTTGTTTCTGACGTTGATCCATTCTCATGTCCAAGGGGCCATCCTGCTGAAAGCTGAAGCCCCGGTCGGCATGGTCGAGTTGCGGTGAACTGGTTCCGAGATCGAGCA
>SXGR01293741.1_pt1 | contig 12002 bp, 7 predicted proteins | sample 3174711 | NCBI WGS metagenome assembly SXGR01 (sample SAMN11356860, study PRJNA531348) | freshwater metagenome | isolation source: freshwater sample F1-60 | place: China: Fuxian Lake, Yuxi | collected 2017-12-25
CGTCGGCGACTGCGCAGGCATGGCAGCTGACCTCTTCGAGTCCTATGCGGTCACCTTGGTCGCCGCCCTGATTTTGGGTAAGGCAGCTTTTGGCGAACTCGGCCTGGTGCTGCCATTGATCATCCCGGCGATCGGGGTGCTCACCGCGGTTATCGGTATCTTCGCGGTCTCACCGCGCGCCAGCGATCGTTCGGGCATGACCGCCATCAACCGCGGGTTCTTCATCTCCGCGGTGATATCGGCGGTACTTGTTATCGCAGCGGTCTTCGTATGGGTACCGGCCGATTGGGCAGGTATCGAGTCACTCGGTGGTATCGCCGCGGAGCTGACCGGTTCATCACTTAACCCACGGGTCTTCGTGATCGGCGCGGTATTCATCGGCATCGCGCTCGCGGCGTTGATCCAGCAGTTGACCGCTTACTTCACCGAGACCAATCGCCGGCCGGTTGATGATGTCGCGAAGACATCGATGACCGGCCCGGCCACGGTGATCTTGTCGGGTATCTCCCTTGGCCTCGAGTCGGCTGTCTACTCGGCACTGCTGATCGGCGCCGCGGTGTACGGGGCGTTCCTGCTCGGTGGCGGCGTGGTGCTGCTCAGCCTGTTCGCGATCGCCCTTGCCGGCACCGGGCTGCTGACCACCGTCGGCGTCATCGTCTCGATGGACACCTTCGGCCCGGTTTCTGACAATGCCCAGGGCATCGCGGAAATGTCCGGGGATGTGCATGGTGAAGGTGCCGCGGTTCTTACCCGCCTAGATGCGATCGGCAACTCCACCAAGGCCATCACCAAGGGCATCGCGATCGCAACGGCGGTACTCGCTGCGACCGCGCTATTCGGTGCTTTCCGCGACACGGTTATTGCCGCAGCGATCAGCACCGGCTGGGAGCCCAGCATGCTGGCCGATGGCCTGGGCAAGGTTGTGCCCGAGGGCTACCAGTTCTTCGGTGTTCTTGATGTCGCATCGCCGGCCAACCTCGTTGGTTTGATCATCGGAGCGGCGGTTGTCTTCCTGTTCTCCGGATTGGCGATCAACGCGGTCTCGCGCGCCGCTGGTGCGGTTATCTTCGAGGTGCGCCGCCAGTTCCGCGACATCCCGGGCATCATGGAAGGCACCACCAAGCCGGAGTACGCCAAGGTCGTTGACATCGTCACGCGGGATTCACTGCGTGAGCTCGTCACACCAGGGCTCCTCGCGGTGCTCACCCCGATTGCCGTTGGTTTCGGTCTTGGCGTGGGTGCACTCGGTGCCTATCTCGCGGGCACCATCGCAACCGGTGTGCTGATGGCGGTGTTCTTGTCCAACTCCGGTGGGGCTTGGGATAACGCCAAGAAGTTCGTCGAGGACGGCCACTTCGGCGGCAAGGGGTCCGAAGCCCATACCGCCACCGTCGTCGGCGATACCGTCGGCGATCCGTTCAAGGACACCGCCGGCCCAGCCATCAACCCGCTGATCAAGGTCATGAACCTGGTTGCGTTGTTGATCGCACCGGCCATCGTCACCATGTCACTTGGTGCCTCGGCGAACACCACCTTGCGGTGGGCGATCGCGCTGGTCGCAGCGGCCATCGTCATCATCGCGGTCGTAATCTCCAAGCGGCGCCCGATCGCGGTCGGGGATCAGGCGGCAGCAGCGAGTTAGTAGTTGACCCACGTGGCCGCCCTGTGTTCCGATATCCGGACGCAGGGCGGCTCACTTCGCTCCCCCTTTAGGGGGAGCGGGGGCCAGCGAACGACTGGGTGGGGGCGGCTGGATTTGACTTAGGGGGCTGGCTTAGCGTCAGACTCCGCCAGGGGCCGCAGCGGCCGGTGATTAGGAAAGGGTGCGAGTGTCAGGCAAAACCTTGGTGATCGTTGAATCACCGGCCAAGGCGAAGAAGATCGCTGGGTACCTTGGGGGCGGCTATACCGTCCTGGCCTCGGTCGGCCATATCCGCGACCTAGCCGCCAAAGCCTCCCAATTGCCAGAGGCGGACCGCAAAAAGCCCTGGGCCAAGTACGCCGTCAATGTCGACGACGAGTTCCAGCCTTATTACGTCGTTCATGAGTCGAAGAAGGCGACCATCGCCGAACTCAAGCGGGCGCTGAAAGATTCCGATGAGCTCCTACTCGCAACCGACGAGGACCGCGAGGGTGAAGCCATCTCCTGGCACCTGCTCGAGGTACTTCGGCCCAAGGTGCCGGTCCACCGCATGGTGTTCAACGAGATCACCCCGGATGCCATCCGTGATGCGGTAGCGAACCCACGTGACCTTGACATGGCCTTGGTGGAGGCGCAGGAGACCCGCCGGATCGTCGACCGGCTTTATGGCTACCCGGTATCCGAGGTGCTCTGGAAGAAGATCGGCCGCGAAGCGAAGTCGGCGGGTCGGGTGCAGTCGATTGCCGTGCGACTTGTTGTGGACCGCGAGCGCGAGCGCATCGCATTTCGGTCAGCCGGGTACTGGGATATCGAGGGTACTTTTAGCCCGGGTGACTTTGATGCCAAGCTAACGAGTGTCGACGGGGTGCGCGTGGCGGCCGGCCGGGACTTTGACGAACTCGGGGCGCTGAAAGCCAAGGACTTGATCCTGCTTGATGAAAGAGCTGCCCAGGAGCTGGTTGCCGGGTTGACGGATGCCGCGTTCACGGTGCGCTCGGTCGTGCAAAAGCCCAGTGAGCGTTCGCCTAAGGCACCTTTTATAACGTCGACACTCCAGCAGGAAGCCGCCAATCGCCTGCGCTGGGGAGCGCAGCGCACGATGCGCATCGCGCAGAGCCTTTACGAAAACGGCTACATCACCTAGATGCGTACCGACTCCGTGCATCTATCAGAGCAGGCGATTAGCGCGGCGCGTAGTCAGGCCCGCGACTTGTACGGCGCGCAGTACGTGCCAACTGCCCCGCGCAAATATTCGAGCAAGGTGAAGAATGCCCAAGAGGCCCATGAGGCGGTGCGCCCATCGGGTGATTCCTTCCGCACCCCGGGCGAGGTATCGGGTGAGCTTAATGCCGATGAGTTCGCGCTCTACGATTTAATCTGGAAGCGCACGGTGGCATCGCAGATGGTGAACGCGAAAGTTGCCACCACCACGGTCAAGTTCGGCGCAGCGACCAAGTCCGGCACCGACGCGGAGTTCACCGCATCGGGCACCATGGTTGTCTTCCCGGGCTTCTATGCTGCGCTCAAAGATGTGGCTGACGATTCGAATGAGGATGACCGCGAGCGTGAGCTGCCGAGCATGTCTGAAGGCCAGAGCATCAAGGCAACGAGTCTGGCGGCCTCCGCACACAGCACCAATCCACCAGCGCGTTTCACCGAGGCGAAACTGGTGCAGCGTCTTGAGGAGCTGGGCATCGGCCGCCCGTCGACCTATGCCTCCATCATGTCGACGATCATTGACCGAGGCTATGTCTGGAAGAAAGGCTCGGCCTTGGTGCCCAGCTTCACCGCGTTCTCGGTAGTTCGGCTACTCGAAGAGCACTTCGAAGCACTCGTTGATTATCAATTCACCGCGAACATGGAAGAAGTCCTCGACCTGATCGCCAATGGCGAATCAGACCGGGTGCAGCAGCTACGGGCATTTTGGCGGGGCGGTGAAAGTGTCTCCGGGCCGTTCCCCGGTATCAAGCCGCTCACCGAGGATCTATCGGCAATCGACGCCCGGGAGATTGCCACCAGCCCGATTGACGGTACCGATGCGAGCCTTCGGGTGGGCCGTTATGGCGCTTATGTCGAGCGCGGCGAGGAGCGCGCGAATATTCCGATCGGGTTAGCACCCGATGAGTTGACTGCCCAAAAAGCCGAGGAACTTTTGGCGATGCCGTCCGGGGATCGCGAACTCGGGGTGGACCCAGATACCGGCCTAGAGATCTTGGCCAAGACGGGGCGCTACGGCCCTTACTTCACCGAAGTCCTGCCGGAGGGTTCGCCGAAGTCGGCGAAACCGCGAACCGCCTCTCTTTTCTCCGACATGACTTTGGACAATGTGAACCTTGAGGACGCACTTCGCCTCTTGGGTTTGCCGCGAGTCGTCGGTGTCGACCCGGCCACCAGTGAAGACATCACGGCGCAAAATGGTCGGTATGGTCCGTATCTGATGCGCGGCGCCGACTCCAGGTCACTGGCAGGTGAAGCCGAGATCTTCACCGTCACCTTGGAGCAAGCGTTAGCCCTCTACGCCCAGCCCAAGCAGCGGCGCGGCCGCGGTCAAGCGGCGGCACCGCTTCGTGAGGTCGGCAGTGACCCGACCACCAACTTGCCGATTGTGGTGCGGGAGGGCCGGTTCGGGCTCTACGTCACCGATGGTACGACTAATGCGGCCCTGCGCACCGCCGATGACCCGGCCACTATTTCGGTGGACCGAGCCAGCGACCTGCTCTCCGAGCGACGCTCGCGCATCGCCCTGGACGGTGATGGTGGAGTCAAGAAGACCACCAAGCGGGTGGTGAAGAAGGGTGCCAGTAAGGCGGCCAAGAAAGCGGCCGCCAAACGCGCGACGAAGCGCACCGCTAAGAAGCCGAATAAGAAGGCGGTCAAGCGCACGGCCCTCGCGTCGGCGGGTTCGCGGTAATCATGCTTACCAGGCCCGGTGCGTTCATTGCCTTTGAAGGTGGCGAGGGCGCCGGTAAGTCAACCCAGGAGCAGCTACTTGCTGAGCACCTGACCGCCGCCGGCCACGAGGTCGTGCGCACCCGCGAGCCCGGTGGCACCCCGGCAGCTGAGGCCATGCGAAATATCGTGCTCAGTCCGCAGTATTTGGGCCTTGATGCCAGGTCTGAGGCCTTGCTATTTGCGGCCGCCCGCGGCGAGCACGTGGCGCGGGTCATCCGGCCGGCACTTGATCGTGGGGCTGTCGTGGTTTGTGATCGGTATCTTGATTCATCGGTGGCCTACCAGGGTTACGGCCGAGATTTGGGTGCTGAAAAAGTCCGCGACTTAAGTTTGTGGGCCACGAACAATCTGCTTCCTGATCTAACCATCGTCCTTGATATTGATCCGTTGCTTGGCCTTACTCGCATCACCGATCCAGACCGTTTGGAAAGAGAGCCGGTTGAGTATCACGTTCGCGTTCGCGCGGCCTTCTTGGCGATTGCGGGCGCTGACCCACGCCGCTATCTCGTCGTTGACGCGACTTCGCCCAAAGGTGAGATCGCCGCAGTCATCGCCGGGCGGGTTGACCGGTTACTGGCACCAAGATGAGCATCTGGGACGCCCTTGTTGGCCAAGATGAGGTGGTAGCACAACTGGAGCGGGCGGTAGCCGGTGCTGACTCGCTGACCCTAGGTGAGCCCGGGCCGGCGATGACCCACGCTTGGCTGGTCACCGGGCCACCAGGGTCGGGGCGATCAACAGCGGCCACCTGCTTTGGGGCAGCACTGGTTTGCCCGGAGAGTGGTTGCGGGGTCTGCCAGGCCTGCCGTAACGCCCCCTTGGGCGGTCATCCTGATGTTGAGGTTATCCGACCCGAGGGCCTGAGTTATAGCGTTGACGAGGCCCGCGAGCTGGTTAAGCGGGCGGCGATGTCACCGGCTAGTAGTCATTGGCATGTGGTGATCGTCGAAGACGCTGACAGGCTGACCGATCAAGCGGTCAATGTTTTGTTGAAGTCCATCGAGGAGCCACCCCCGCATACCATCTGGCTGCTCTGTGCGCCGAGCGTCGAAGATGTGCCACCGACGATAGTTTCCAGGACACGTCACGTAGCACTTCGTACGCCTTCCACCGCTGAGGTGGCGAAGGCTCTCACCGATCGGTACGCGGTAGATGGTGCGATTGCGGCATTTGCCGCTCGCGCATCCCAAGGTCACATCGGCCGGGCCCGAGCCCTTGCCACCGATGAGCATGCGCGAATCCGCCGGGCTGAAGTCCTGCGGGTGCCACTTGAACTTCGCGATCTGAATTCGTGCTTTATCTGCGCTGCGAATATCTTGGAAGCTGCCTCGGCTGATGCTGAGGCCATCACCGCTCCCCTGAATCAGGCCGAGGTCGAAGACCTAGACGCCAGTTACGGGGTCGGTGGGTCCGCGGCCATCAAGGGCCAACTGAAGAGATCACGTGATGCGGCGTTGAAGGATCTGACGAAACGGCAAAAGACGCGCAGCACCCGCACCGTCCGCGATCAAGTTGACCGGGTGCTACTTGATCTGCTCGGGCTCTACCGCGATGTGCTGGTTATCCAGATGGACGCTGTCGTCCCATTGATCAACGAGGAGATGCGGCCCCAGATCCAACAGCTAGCCGCCAATAGCACGGCCAACGACACCGGCCGCCGCCTCGGTGCTATCGACTACGCGCGCGCCCAGATCCAGGCGGGTGTCACCCCGTTGATCGGGTTGGAGTCATTGCTGGTTGAGATAAAGGACCCTTGGATCCGAGCCGCATCTGCTTAGTCGCGGCATAGGGCGCAGGATTTGCTCAGATGGGCCCTCGGGTTATGGTTTTAAGTATGTCTGTGCCCCGGTTATCAGCTCTGGTGCTCGCGATCTCTGTCGGCCTTAGCTCCTGCGGATTTCTCAACGGCCCAGTGGTGGCACCTCCAAGTGCCAAATCCCCACCAGTACCAACGCCTCCGGGCCTGGAGGCCTTCTATGACCAAGAGGTCACCTGGCGTAATTGCGGTGATGCCGATTGCGCCAAGATTATTGTCCCGGTCGATTATGCGGACCCCAACGGCCCGACCACGAAACTTGCGATCACCAAGGTCAAGGCCATTGTCGAGCCGATAGGTTCGCTGTTTGTAAATCCTGGTGGCCCAGGTGGTAGCGCCTTCGACTATGCAAAAGCCGCTGACTACATCGTCAGCCCTGATATCCGCGATAACTACGACATCATCGGTGTTGACCCCCGCGGGGTCGCGCATAGCTCACCAATCACCTGTCTGACCGATGAGCAGCGTGATGAATTCCTTGAAGTCGATGGCACGCCAGACACCCCGGCGGAAGAACAGCAGGTGATCGAGGTCGCGGCCGAGATCGGGCAGTCCTGCAAGGAAAAGGCAGGTGAACTCTTGGCTCACATGGGCACCAACGATGCCGCACGGGATTTAGATATAGCCCGCGCTTTAGTAAATGACCCGGTGCTCAACTACCTAGGTAAGTCTTATGGCTCCGATATCGGCATTGTCTATTCGCAGTTGTTCCCGGCCAATGTTGGCCGCGTGGTTCTTGATGGGGTTTTGCCGCCAGACCTAAGTTTGGAGCAGGTCTCGAAGGAGCAGGCTGAAGCGTTCGAGGTCGCCGTTGATGACTTTGCTGCCGATTGCGTAACCCAAAGTGATTGCCCATTTGTCGGCTCCGGACCATCGGTTGCTGACCAATTGCGTGCCTGGTTGCAGGGGCTTGACTCAAAGCCACTAATCGAAAATGGCCGTGTCCTCAATGAGCCGGTTGCCACCTACGCGTTGCTTTCCTACCTCTATTTCCCGCCGAGTGATTATGCGGAACTGCGCCCAGCACTTAGCGCAGCAGTTGCCGACGGCAATGCCAAACCATTATTCGAACTCCTCGATGCGCGCATCAGCCGTGGGATCGACGGACGCTATCTCGATAACTCAACCGAGGCCTTCTACGCCGTTAGCTGCTTGGATCGCCCGTTCCTAGGTGACAAGGTCAAGGTGCAGCAACTGGCTAAGGAGTGGGCAGTTTCGGCACCAACATTTGGTGTGTCTCAGGCGTGGGGGCTACTCACCTGTGCCAACTGGCCGGCGAAATCGGCTGATCAGCCGGTTGCGATCACCGCGAACCTCGCCCCGCCAATGCTCATCGTGTCGACCAAGCATGATCCGGCAACCCCGTATCAATGGGGGCAGCGGGTCGTGGAGCAGTTGGGTAACGCGCGCCTGCTCACCTGGGATAACCACCAACACACCGGCTATACCAATGGCTCGGAGTGCATTGACGCTGCGGTCGACACTTTCTGGCTTAGTGGCGAGCTGCCGACTGCGGGAGTCGTCTGCGACTAGGGGCAATCGGACCTACCGGTAGCATGGGCAGGCTCGTCATGAGCGCGCCGCCTTAGCTCAGTGGTAGAGCAACGCACTCGTAATGCGTAGGTCCGGGGTTCAAATCCCCGAGGCGGCTCCAACGGAAAGTCATTTGATAGCAACAACTTTCCAGGATTGCGAGGCTCCAAAAGCCAAGCCTGAAATTGACGTTGGCCCCAGGATTAGCCCCATAAGAACTCGTGGAGTCCAGCGGGGTGAGCGAACAATCCCGACATCCACGTCAGCCTGGGCACGTCGCGGGTTCAGAGGCTGCACAATCACCGCGGCGGTTCAGGGCAGGGCATGATGGGATGGTCCAGAGGAACGTTCACCACGAGACGGGGGGTTCAATGCGCCAGTCACGCCACGAGACGCGCACTGACGGGCCCACCGCATACCGGTACGACTCGTCGGTCCGTGATGTGGCCGTGCGGCGGGTGACTGTCGGCGGAGAACCTCAAGTGACGGTTGCACGCGACATGGGCGTGGGCGAAAGCACATTGCGTCGGTGGGTCGCCAACTGGCGAGCGAGCAAGCCGGCGGACAGCCCCCCGCCCGCGCTTCGCGCGACAGCTCCCGGCCGTCAGGGTTTGGTCGAGGCGGCCGTACGAGTGGTCTCGCGTGGTGGGCTCCGGACGATGACGTATCGGTCCGTCGCTGCTGAGGCAGGGGTGTCTCACGGTCTGGTGCGGCACTACTTCGGGAATCTGGACGAGTTGCTCGTGGTGGCAATGGAGGACGTGATGACGCGGACGATGGAATCGGGAGGAATGCTCTCGTCCTCGTCGAGTGTGGCGGACTTCTTGATGGATCTCGAGGAGTCGGTCGAGCGAGATGCAGAGTCCCAAGCCTTCATCTCTGAGATGGTGGTCGAGGCTCGCCGCCAGCCGCGACTGAGGCCACTGGTGGGCCACATGTACGAAGCGATGCGCGCCTCGACCCAGGTGCAACTCGACCAGCGAGGACTCAGCAACGATGCTGTCCTCGCAGCGCTCGTGTTTGCCGCCCTCGATGGGCTGGTCTTCCAGCAGTTGGCCCTCGACGACCCCGACACCACCCGGCGGGCCTTGGAGCGGCTACGCGAAGTGCTGGCGATCCTGTCGAGCAGCCAGGCCTAAGTCCCGCGTCGCGCCCCGGGGTGCCGAACCATGGGCGCTGAGCGACCTGGCTGGTGCGGTGCGCCTCCGGCAAGATGCCGCTTCTTGTACGCGAGAGCTGCGAGTGTCTCGAACACCACGCGGTGCGCATTGTTGACCGTGACGTCAGCGTGGTCGAACGGCGGAGAGACCTCCATGACGTCCAGCGCCACCAGAGGCGTCTCGAGCGCGATGCGCCGAACAGCGTGCAGGAGGTCGATGGGGCTCATGCCGCCCGGCTCGGGCGTGCCGGTCCCAGGCGCGTGACTCGGATCAAGCACGTCGATGTCCACGGACAGATACACCGCAGAGCAGTTGTCGACCATTCGGTTGATCACGGAGTCGAGAACGGCGTCTATGCCGGACTCGCGCACATGCTCCATGAGGTGCCAACGGCCTCCTTGGGATGCAACGAACTCGAAGTCCTCGGGAGGTGGCCAATAGCCGCGCAGGCCGATCTGCTCGAAGTGCCCTTCCTTCAGCGCACCCGACTCGAGCAGGTGCCGCATGGGGGTGGCGTGCGAAGCAAGGTTGCCGTCTAGGTGCGTCGCGGCGTCCGCGTGGGCATCGAAGTGGATCAGGCCGATCTCGCCCCAGCCATGCGTTTCTGCCACCGCAGCAGCGGTGGGCCAGGTGATCGAATGATCGCCGCCGAGGAATACCGAGAACGGCACGGCATCCGTGACCCGCCGCGCCGCTAGACGAGCGTTGGTGTGCGAGATGTCCGTCAGTCCGTGCGGGCAGTGGACGTCGCCGGCGTCCACAACCGAGAGCCACTCGGTGATGTCGACGCCGAGGGGAAGGTGGTGGTAACCGGATGTGAATGCCTGTGATCGCATGGCTCGGGGTCCGAACCGGCAGCCGGGGCGGTTGGCCGCCGAGTTGTCGTAGGGCACACCGAGGATGGCGACGTCCGCCGTGTCCGGGGATAGGTCCTGCCAGGGGATGTGGGGGAACCCTCCGAACGTGGGGATCCCCGCATACGGCGTCATGCCGTCTACGTATTCCCCTTCGAACGCGTGATGTTCGCCCATCGCTACATGACCTCTTCAGAGAGGTCGGCCAGGGCCTCGGGGCTCAGCGAGCGCCGCCTGAGGGCGTAGAGGCCGACGCCGATCAGGAACGCCACGATCCCCGTTGACGCCAGCAACAACGCCTCGCCCTTGGGCGTGGCTACGAGGATGTCGAGATTGGCCACGATGTTGTACAGGACCACCACCAGAAGTAGGCCTGACAGTACCGGGGCGATCAAGGTGTTCCACAATCGATTGTCGACTCCCGAGTTCTTGCGGAAGTACACGATGATCGCGATGCCGGTGAGTATGTAGAGCGCCACGATAGACACGACCGAGACCCCCGATCCCCAGAAGAAGACGACGAGGACGGGATCGGAGTTCGTGATGACTGCAAGTGCGATGAACGCGAGGGCTGTGGCGGTCTGCAGGAACGAGGACATGTGCGGAGTGCCGTGGCCGTTGGTGCGCGACAGGATCTTCGGGAAGATGCCGTCTCGGGCGAGCGTGTATTGGTATCGAGCGATTCCGTTGTGGAAAGCCAGTGCACAGGCGAAGAGGGACGTGATGACGAAGATGCTCATGACGGTCGGCGCCCAGGAGCCGAGGTACGTCGCGCCGGCGTCGAAGACGTACTGCGCGGGGTTGCCCGACTGCAGCGAGGCAGTCGCCGCGTCGATGGCGTTCGACGGGCCGTAGCCGACAATCAGCATCCAGCCGGTGAACGCAAAGAATCCAGTGATCATCGCGATGGAGATCACTGTGGCTCGAGCGACTGCCCTCTTGGGATTGCGCGCTTCCTCGCCGAAGATCGCCGACGACTCGAAACCGAACATCGAAGCGAAGGCCCAGACGATGCCGATGACGGCCCCGGCTGAGGCCAGGCCGCTGGGCGACCACACCTCCGAGACAGCGAACCCTTCGCCGGCGCCGCCTTGAATCAGGATCGCGAATGCCATGACCAGCATGACGGTCCACTCCATGCCCATCACCACCAGCAGGACCTTCGTCCCAACCTCGATCTTGAGGTAGCCGAATACCTGCACCAGAGCGATGAGTCCCAGGGACGCGACATACCAGGGCATCTCCACGCCCCACCAGCTGTTGATCGTTCCGGTGAACACCACACCGAAGAACCCGTACGCGGCGATCTGGATCGTCGTGTATGCCCAGAGCGCCAAGCCCGCTGCTCCCAGGCCCATCGGCATTCCGAGGCCTCGACCGACGTACGCGTACAACGCGCCCGCGTTCGTCACTTGGCGCGACATTGCGACGAAGCCGATCGAGAAGAGCAGCAGCAAGGCTCCCACGACGACGTAGGCGAGCGGGACCCCGAGGCCGTTGCCCGTGACCATGGCGCTGGGGACGGCTCCGGTGAGACCGATGAGCGGACTTGCGACAGATAGAACCAGTACCACGATCCCCAGCGTCGAGATCGCGTTGCGCGTCAGAGTCGAACTGCGTTCGGGCGTTGCGGTGGGAGTGGCCACGGGGCCTCCAATAGGCGAGCTCCAGGCACGCCGCCTGCAGTGAGCAGAGTCTTATACATTTGTATAGCAGAGTCAATAGGGGCGTCGTCGACGTGCCAGCGGACCGTCCGTATCAGCGGCGGTCCACGGAACTGGCCCGTTCGGCCCGACGGAGGCGGGCAAGCTCGCCGCAGCACCTCCACGACGCATCGATAGTGCGTAGACCCAAGGGCGTGATCGGGGTCAGCGGGGCCGATTCGTAGCCCCACTGTCAGCCCCACCTCCAGTGGCTTGGGTGGGTCTCGAGCGGCCCGGAGGAGACGAATCCGGTTGGTATCACTGAGTTTCCCTTGTGGGCCTGAGGGCGGAAAATTGTCTCGTAATGCGTAGGTCCGGGGTTCAAATCCCCGAGGCGGCTCC
>SXGR01443376.1_pt1 | contig 12002 bp, 12 predicted proteins | sample 3174711 | NCBI WGS metagenome assembly SXGR01 (sample SAMN11356860, study PRJNA531348) | freshwater metagenome | isolation source: freshwater sample F1-60 | place: China: Fuxian Lake, Yuxi | collected 2017-12-25
CACCCGGCCGACGACCAGGGCAAGGAGCTCATCCGCCAGGTCGTGGCCTTCGCCCAGGACCTGGGGCTGCGCCACCGGTTCGTGTTCGTCGAGGACTACGACATGGCGATCGCCCGGTCGCTGGTGCAGGGGGCCGACGTCTGGCTGAACACCCCGGTCAAGCCCATGGAGGCGTCGGGGACGAGCGGCATGAAGGCGGTCCTCAACGGGGCGCTGCACTGCTCGATCCTGGACGGCTGGTGGGCCGAGTGCTTCGACGACGGCTGGGCCGACGGCGGCGGGGCGAACGGGTTCGCGATCACCTCGGCCGACGGCATCGAGGATCAGGACCGACGCAACGAGGTCGAGGCCGGTGGGCTCTTCGAGCTGCTCGAGCGACGGGTCGTGCCGCTCTACCACCCCGACGGCCACTCCCCCGGGCAGGCCTCACCCGGCTGGGTGGAACGCCAGCGGGCCTCGCTGCGGACGCTCGGCCCGTTCGTGAGTGCCCACCGCATGGTGCGCGACTACGTCCGGGAGCTCTACCTGCCCGCCGCCGCGCACGCGGCCGCCCTCGGGGCCGACGACCACCGGGGCGCCCGGGAGCTGGCGGCGTACCGGGCCCGCCTCGACGCCTGCTGGCACCAGGTCCACGTCGATGCGGTCGACGTCTCCGATGCGATCGCGGACCTCGGCGACCTGCGACGGGTGGACGCCGTCGTCGCCCTGGGCGACCTGCGTCCCGACGAGGTCGAGGTCCAGCTCGTCGTCGGCCGGGTCGGACAGTCCGGCGAGCTCGAGGACACGACGGTCATCGGGATGCACGACGAGGGGCGCACCGGTGACGACCCGCCCCACCACCGGTTCGGCGCCGAGGCGTCGCTCGACCGGGCGGGCCGGATGGGCGTCACGGTGCGGGTCGTGCCCTCGCACCCGTCGGTGACGGCCCCGCTCGAGCTCGGCCACGTCGCCTGGGCCGACTGAGCCGAGGCCGCCGAGCGCGACCGGATCAGGGGAACACGGCCCGCCCGGGACCGTGCTCCAGGAACGAGGCCACCCCCACCCGGGCGTCCTCGGTGCCGAAGGAGTCCACGAAGCACCGCTGCTCCAGGTCGAGGCCGTCGGCGACGCTCAGCTCCAGTCCGCCGTCGATCGCCCGCTTCGCCAGGGCCAGGGACCGGCGCGGTCCGGCGGCCAGCGAGGCAGCCCGTTCGAGCGCCGCCTCCGTGGCGTCGCCGTCCACCACGGCGTCGACGAGTCCGATCCGTTCGGCCTCGGCGGCGTCCACGATCCGTCCGGTGAACACCAGGTCCTTCGCCCGGGCCGGTCCGACGAGTCGGGCCAGCCGCTGGGTCCCGCCGCCACCCGGGATGATCCCGAGCAGGATCTCGGGCTGCGCGAACCTCGCCCCGCCCGACGCGACGCGGAGGTCGCAGGCGAGGGCGAGCTCGCACCCGCCGCCGAAGGCGACGCCGTTGACGGCGGCGATCGTCGGGCACTCGATGGCGGCGACGGCCCCGAGCGCCCGCAGGAACGCTCCGCCGATCCGGGCCACGGCATCGGCGTCGGACAGCTCGAAGGGGGCCTCGCCCCCGCGTTCGGCGAACTCGGTGATGTCGGCACCGGCGGCGAACAGCTTCGGGCCGCCGGTGATCACGACGGCCCTCGGCCGGTCGTCGGGGTCCCGCTGGGCCATGTCGACGGCGATCGACTCGAGTTCGCCGAGGAGCTCCACGCACAGGGCGTTGACCTTCGGGTGGGTCAGGGTGATCAGCTCCACGCCGTCCTCACGGCGCTCGTGACGGACGAGTCGGCCGGTGGCGGGATCGGTCGGGGCGGGGACGTCGCTGGAGCTCATGGCCCGAGACGCTAACCCCCGGGATCGGACCCCGAGGGACCGAGTCGCTCGACCACCTCGCCGGCCGTCGGACGCCGGCCGGCCAGCGGATGGCGGCAGTCCGCCAGGATCCGACGGGTCGATTCGGTCACGGGAGCGGCTGGGTCGGTGGCCCATTCGACCGTGGCCGAGGCCGACCACACGTCGGCCGATGCCGTCGGGCGTCCGCCGCGCAGTCGCTCCGGAGCGGCCACCAGCGGGGTCCGGGCCCGGTCCCCCGGGCTGGTGTCCACGCCGCCCACGCCGAAGTCGACCAGGACCGGTCCGTCGGCGCCCAGCACGACGTTGGCCGGGCTCACGTCGCCGTGCACCACGCCCACCTCGTGGGCCGCGGCGAGCGCCCCGGCCAACGAGCGCAGGGTCCGGGTGCACTCCTCGGCCGAGAGCGGCCGGCCGAGCGACACCCGGTCGGCCAGGGTGGGGCCGTCGACCAGGTCGGTGACCACCCACACGGCGGCGGTGTCGTCGACCCCGAGCGCACGCACGGTCGCCACGCCCGGGTGCATCCCCAGCCGGGCGAGCGCTCGGGCCTCCCGTTCGGCGCGCCGGAGCCGCTCGCCGGTGGGCTCGACGCTCGGGTCATCGGGACCCGATGTCGGGTCCAGGACCTTCACGGCGACCCAGCGGCCCCGACGACGGTCCCGGGCGACCCAGACCGTGGCGCTCCCGCCCCGACCGAGCGGCCGCTCGAGTCGCAGGTGGGGCGGCAGGTTGGCCGGGCGTCCCGCCCGAGGTTCGTCCACGGGGCGAACGTAGGGCGGGTGAGGGCGGCCGTCACCGGGGAACCGGACCCGGATGCCGGGCCGGGCCGCCTCCTCTAGATTGGCGCCGTGGCGACCGGCGACATCGGCGAGATCAGCGAGATCGGCGAGATCCAAACGAGCGACCTGCACGACGACGCCGCCGCCCGACTCGCCGCCCGCGACCTCCGTTACACCTCCGCCCGCCGGGCGCTGGTGGACGTGCTGGCGGCGGCCGACCGGCCGCTGACGCTCCCGCAGATCCTGGCCGCCGACCCGACCCTGTCCCAGTCGAGCGCCTACCGGAACCTGGGCGAACTGACGCTGGCCGGGGTGGTGAGCCGCATCCTCGTCGACGACGGGTTCGCGTACTTCGAGCTCGCCGAGGGCCTGCGGCACCACCACCACCACATCGTGTGCACCACCTGCGGGCGGATCGACGACTTCACCGCCTCACCGGCGCTCGAACGCGAACTCCACCGGACGCTCACGCAGGTGGCGGACGGTACCGGGTTCGACGTCGCCGATCACCGGCTCGACCTGCTCGGCACCTGCAGCGACTGCCGCTGAGTACCCGACGCAGCCGTCAACCCGGCGCCGGGTCGGTCCCGTCGAGCAACTCGTCGGCGAGCTCCCAGGGATCGGCCGAGCGTTCGGCGAGCCGGGCGAGGGCCGCGTCCCACCGCGGGCCCCGGCAGCGGTCCTCGGAGCGCTCGACGAGCCGGGCGACCATCACGGCCCGGAGCTCGTCGCGGTCACGTCGCCGGCGGCGAGCCTCCAGCTCACCGCTGGCGAGGAGGTGGTCCCGGTGGGAGCGGAGCGCTCCCCACAGCTCCTCGACGCCGGACCCGGTGGTGGCCACGGTCTCGATCACCGGGGGGACCCAGTCCGTCGGGCCCCGCAGGGACAGGACCGCCGTCAGGTCCCGGGCGGCGTCGGCCGCGCCCGGACGGTCGGCCTTGTTGACCACGAACACGTCGGCGATCTCGAGCAGGCCGGCCTTCGCCGCCTGGACCTCGTCCCCCCAACCGGGGTTGACCACGACCACCGTCGTGTCGGCGGCCGCAGCGACGTCCACCTCGACCTGGCCGACCCCCACGGTCTCGACGACGACCCACCGGTACCCGGCGGCGTCGAGCACGCGGACGGCCTCGGGTGTCGCCACCGACAACCCGCCCAGGTGGCCGCGGGTGGCCATGGACCGGATGAAGACCCCGGGGTCGAGCACGTGGTCCGACATGCGGACCCGGTCCCCGAGGATGGCGCCCCCCGTGAACGGCGACGACGGATCGATGGCGAGGACGGCCACCCGCTCGTCGTCGTCACGGATCCGACCGCAGAGCGCCCCGGTCAGCGTCGACTTGCCGGCACCGGGGGCACCGGTGATCCCGACGGTGGTGGCCGCTCCCGCCCGGGGGTGCACCTCGCGCGCCACACTCCGCGCACCCGGCCCGCCTCGTTCGACCAGGGACAGCAGGCGGGCCAGCGCGGATCGGTCACCGTCGACGGCACGCGGCAACAGCGCCGGCGGGTCGCCCCCCGACGCCGCAGCGGAGCTCAGAGCGACACCGCCGTGCCGAGCTCGGCACCCTCGTCGGGCTGGACCACCGACGTCACGCCGGGGACCCGGTCCTTCACGATGCGCTCGACTCCGGCCTTCATGGTGACGGTCGACGCCGGGCAGCTCACGCAGGCGCCGCTGAGCTGCACCGTGACGACCCCGGACTCCTCGTCGACCGACAGCAGCTCGATGTCTCCCCCGTCGGCCTGGATGGCGGGACGGATGATCTCGATGACGGCCTCGACCTCTGCGTGCACGGACGTTCCACCTCGGACTCGACGCGGCACCGGGCCCACGCCGTCGCGGTCTGCGACCCCCTCAGCCTACGGCCCGACGGACGTCCGCGCCGAGGCCGCACAGCTGCTCGACGAACCCGGCGTAGCCGCGGTCCACGTGGTGGGCGTCGGTGACCACGGTCTCGCCCTCGGCGCCCAGGCCGGCCACGACCATGGCGGCCCCGGCGCGGATGTCGAGCGCACGAACCTCGGCGCCCTGCAGCCGATCGACGCCCCGGACCACGAGGTGGTGGCCCTCGACGCTGATGTCGGCGCCCATCCGGGCGAGCTCGGCGACGTAGCCGAAGCGCCCGGTGAAGACGTTCTCCGTCGCAAAGCTCGTCCCGTCGGCCGATGCCAGCACGGCGACGAGCATGGGGAGATGGTCGGTGGCGAGGCCCGGGTAGGGCAGCGTCTGCAGGTCGGTCGCCCTCGGCCGGCCCTCGCAGGTCGCCCACAACCCACCCGGCTCCGGCGCCACCCGGATCCCCATGGAGCCGAGCCGCTCGATGAGGACGCCGAGCTGGCCGGCGTCGGCCCCCCGGAGCGTGATCGTCCCGCCTGCGGCCCCCAGCGCCGCCAGGTAGGTCGCCGCCTCGATCCGATCGGGGATCACCGAGTGCTCCACCGCCCGGAGCTCGCCGACCCCGGTGACCGTGATCGTACGGCTGCCCGCACCCAGGATATGGGCGCCCATCCGGTTGAGGAAGGCCGCCAGGTCCCAGATCTCGGGCTCCTGGGCCGCGTTCAGGATCGTCGTCTCACCGTCCGCCCTCACCGCGGCCATGAGGATGTTCTCGGTGGCCCCCACGCTCGGGTAGTCCAGCTTGCACTCACCGCCGTGCAGCTGGTCGACCCGGGCCTCGATCACCCCGTCGACCACCTCGTGGGTCACGCCGAGCTCCTCGAGTGCCGTCAGGTGCATGTCGACCGGCCGGGCGCCGAAGTCGTCGCCGCCGGGCAGCGGCAGTCGCACCCGACCCGCCGAGGCGAGCAACGGACCCAGCACGGCCGTCGAGGCCCGCATGCGGGCGACCAGGTCGGCCGGGGCCTCCGGGGTGACCTCCTCGGGCCGGATGATCTCGATCGCGTCGTCCTCGCGGCGCCGCACCGTGCAGCCGATCGCCTCGAGCAGCTCGCTCATGGTGTGCACGTCGGCGATGTCCGGCACGTTGCGCAGGAGGTGGCGGCCGGGCGCGACGAGCGTGGCCGCCATCAACTTGAGCGCCGAGTTCTTGGCGCCGCCGATGGTCACCTCGCCCTGCAGCGGACCCGACGGCCGCACGATCAGCCGTGACACGGCGACCACTCTGCCACCACCTAGGCTCCTCCGCCGAGCGACCGGGGGGAATGTGGGCCGCAGCCGACAGGTGACGACGCTCGACACCGCCGGGCTCGACGCCCGACTGCGGCCCCGCGACGACCAGCTCGTCCTCGAGGTGGCCGATCCCGCTCGCAGCGCCGGGACCGGAACCAGGGACGCCCGCGGCGTACGCGTCTTCTCGGGGGCGGAGGGCCCGTTCCGTTCGTACGAACGCCGGGTGAGCTGGGAGCCGGAAGGTGATCGACACCGCGTCGAGGAGTCCGCCACCTGGCAGCTGGCGTTCCCCTACTGGCGGCGGCTGTACGAGCCGCTGGTCCGCCGCAGCGTGCTCCGACCGCTCACCCGCGGCGCCCGGGCGTGGTGGCTGTTCCCCGACCGGCTGTCACCCGAGCAGTCGACCGTGGTCGCCGCCATGGCGTTGTTCAACGTCGTCGGCGGGATCATCTTCGGGATGCTCACCCAGGTCACGACCTTCGTGAGCGCCGACCTGGGCGACGGCTCGGCGAGCCAGCAGACCACGATCTTCGCGGTCGTGCGGATCGGCACGGTGCTGACGTTCGTGGCCCTGGCGCTGACCGACCGGCTCGGGCGACGACGGATCGCCCTCTGGTGCTGCTGGATCGCCGCCGTCGCCACGTTCCTCACCGCCCTGGCCCCGTCGCTCGCCGCCTTCACGGTCCTGCAGCTCGTCGCCCGCAACGTGTCGATCGCCGCCCTGATCGCGATCGACACGATCGTCGTCGAGGAGCTGCCACCGGGGTCCCGGGCCATGGCCGTCGGCCTGGGCACCCTCGCGTACGGTCTGGGCGCCGGGGCGCCGGTCCTGTCGCTCCCGCTCGCCGACCTCGGGCCGGGTGGCTGGCGACTCGTCCTCGCCGTCGGCGTCGTCGCCTTCCCGCTCATCGCCAGCGGCGCCCGGCACCTCCCCGAGAGCTCACGGTTCCGGGCCGAACTGGCGGGCCGCGACGAGGCGCCCCGCCGTCGGATCCGCGGGACCCGGTTCGCGCTCCTGGCCACCCTGTTCGTGCTGGTCAACGTCTTCGTGGCGCCGGCCTCGCAACTGCAGAACGACTACCTGCGCACCGAGCGCGGGTTCAGCGGGCTCACCATCACCATCCTGATCCTGGTGACGAGCGTCCCGGGAGCGATCGGGGTCATGGCCGGCGGACGGCTCGCCGACACCCGCAGCCGGCGCTGGACGGTGGTGCCGGGCCTGCTCGCCACCGCCGTGTTCGGTTCGGTCTTCTACTGGCTGGCCGGGCCGTCCATGTGGCTCAGCGCGCTGCTCGCATCGGTGCTCGGCGCCCTCACCATCGCCCCCCTCGGGGTGCTCGGGGCGGAGCTGTTCCCGACCGGTCGGCGCGGGGGCGCCCGGGGGGCGCTCAACGTGGTCGCGGTGGCCGGATCGGTCTCGGGCCTGCTGCTGGCGGGGGCGCTCACCGACCGCTGGGGGTTCGGTCCGGCGTTCAGCCTGCTGGCGCTCGGCCCGCTGCTGGCCGCGGCCTGCGCCCTGTGGATCCCCGAGACGAGCGGTCAGACCCTCGAGGAGCTGAACGAACCCTGAGCCCGGCCGGTCAGCTCGAGGCGAGCAGGATGCGCCGGGCCTCGGCCAGCTCGGAGATCCGCTCCGCCGCCCGGTCGTCACGGGCCCCGTGGTCGGGGTGCGCATCCCGCAACCGGCTGCGGAACGCCTGCTGCACATCCCGACGGCTCGGCACCCGACCGCCACCGCTGCGGAGGTCGAGCACGCCGAGCGCCCAGGCGACCGGATCCCGCAGCGCCTCGACCGACAGGCCGCTCGAGCGACCCGACAGGTGGGCGACGAGCGCCGGGCCGGGACCCGCACCCCAGCCGAGCCCGACGCGCACGGCGTCGAGCACCGAGCGTCGCACCGACGGGACGGACCTGCCGGCGGCGTAGATCGCGCACAGGACGTGCTGGGCCGGGGTCCCGCGGTCGTCCTCGAGGTCGAAGCGCAGCGCCCCCGAGTCGTCGGCGACCAGGCGGTGCGTGCACGGCTGGAGGCCCACCCGGTCGACCTGCAGGCGGTGGCGCAACCGGGGCTGGGAGACCCGACGTCCCCGCTCCAGGTCGACGAGCAGCCGCCGGGCCTCGGCGTCGAAGTCCTCGTCGAGTTCCGGACCGAACGCCGCGGCGATCCCGGCGAGCAGGATCCCGCCGTAGCCCGGGGCCGGGTCCGTCGGCAGGTCGAGGAACCCCAGGGCCACCCTCCGGGTGGGCGCGACGGGCCGGGAGTGGAACGCCTCCATCGCAGCGAGCAGCACGCCGCAGGGTACCGTCGCCGCCCGCCCGGCTCCCGGTCGACCCGACGGCCCGCGCTCAGACGTACCCGTCGAGCACGTCGCGGAGTTCGGTCGCCAGCTCCGCGATCCCGTCGTCGTCGGCGGCCTCGGCCCCCTCGGCGTGCAGCTCGTCGACCAACTCGTCCACCAGCGCCACGAACGACCGCCAGTCCACCGAGGAGAACCCGAACGGCGGCGCCATCCTGGCCACGTCGGCACCGGCCTCATCCAGGGCCACGACCGCCTTGGCGTCGTGGGGGTCCCTCGCCAGGCTCCTCGCCGCGGCGTGGAGCCGGTCGAGCACCCGGTGCACGGCGATGCCGTCGTCGGCGGAGATCACCTCGTCGGAGTCCTCGGGGTCGGGCAGCGCCTCGAGGATCGCCTCGACCTCCTCCTCGTGCTCCTCGTAGACGACCAGGTCGCCGTCCTCGTTCCACTCGTAGGGCACCTCGACCGAGGTCAGCGCCTCGGCCAGCTCCGTCTGGAACGCCACGGGCCAGCCACCGACCGCGTAGACGACCCGGGGGGCCTCACCCGACAACGCCGGAGCGGCCACGGCCACCACCTCGTCGACCAAGACGTCCACGTCGTCGGCGTCCTCGGCGTGGACGGTGAGGGTCGTGCCCTGCCAGGCGTGGTCGATCCCGGCGGAGTCGAGCAGCGACGCCAGCAGCGCCCGGGACTCCCCCGCCCAGGGGGCGCAGTCGTAGTCGACCCGGTCGTCGCCGAGCCGGCGCCGGAGGCGGGCCTCCTCCCCGGTGTCCCCGACGGCGGGGTCGGCGGTGTCGCTGTCCTCGCCCACCCCCGGAGTCTCGCGCACCGCGGAGGCCAGCCCGGCCGGACCTGACCGGTAGGATCACCGGATGCCCAACTCCACTCCTGACCGCAACCTGGCGCTCGAGCTGGTCCGCACCACCGAGGCCGCCGCCCTGGCCGCCGCCCACTGGGTCGGCCGAGGCGACAAGGAGTCCGCCGACGGCGCCGCCGTGGACGCCATGCGACTCATCCTCGGCACCGTGCGCATGACCGGCACCGTGATCATCGGCGAGGGCGAGAAGGACGAGGCGCCCATGCTCTACAACGGCGAGGTGGTCGGCGACGGCTCACCGCCGCAGGTGGACATCGCCGTCGACCCGATCGATGGGACCACCCTCACCTCCAAGGGCCGGGGTGGCGCCGTGGCCGTCATCGCGGTCTCCGAGCAGGGCACCATGTTCGACCCGGGCCCGTGCGTCTACATGGAGAAGATCGCCGTCGGCCCCGACGCCGCCGGGTCGGTCGACCTGCAGGCGTCGGTCACGGACAACCTCCGGGCCGTGGCCGCCGCCAAGGGGATCGACGTCACCGAGGTGACGGCGACGGTCCTGGACCGCCCCCGCCACGACGACCTGGTCGCCGAGATCCGAGACGCCGGCGCCCGGATCCGCCTGATCGGCGACGGCGACGTCGCCGCCGCCATCGCCACCGCCTGGCCGGAGTCCGGTGTCGACATCCTCTTCGGGATCGGCGGCACCCCCGAGGGGGTCATCGCCGCCGCGGCGCTGAAGTGCATGGGCGGCGAGCTCATCGGACGGCTCTGGCCGCGAGACGACACCGAGCGGGCGGCCGCCGTGGCCGGCGGCTACGACCTCGACCGGGTGCTCGGCACCGACGACCTGGTCGCCGGCGACAACTGCTTCTTCTCGGCCACGGGGATCACCGACGGCAACCTGCTCCAGGGCGTCCACTACGACCGGTCCGGAGCGACGACCCAGTCGCTCGTCATGCGGTCCCGCTCGGGCACGGTGCGTCTGGTCGAGGCCCGCCACCGGGCCGAGAAGCTCGAGTCCTGAGCGCCGTGGCACCCATCATCGAGGTCGAGGACCTCGTCAAGCACTTCGGCGAGACGCGTGCCGTCGACGGCGTGAGCTTCTCCGTCGAGGCCGGGACCGTGCTCGGGCTGCTCGGGCCGACCGGCGCCGGCAAGACCACGACCGTTCGCATGCTCGCCACCCTGCTGGCCCCGGACGCGGGTCGGGCCACCATCGACGGCCTCGACGTGGTGGCCGACGCCACCCGGGTGCGGTCGATCATCGGACTGACCGGACAGTACGCCGCGGTCGACGAGAAGCTCACCGGCCGGGAGAACCTCTGGATGGTGGGCCGTCTGCTCGGCATGGACCGGGGCGCCGCCGACGAACGGGCCGGGGAGCTGCTGGAGCGGTTCCGACTGTCCGACGCCGGCGACCGGCAGGTGCGGACCTACTCCGGCGGCATGCGGCGACGTGTCGACCTGGCCGTCAGTCTGGTCGGCCGTCCGGCGATGTTGTTCCGCGACGAGCCGACCACCGGGCTCGACCCGGTGAGCCGGATCGAGATGTGGGAGGTGACTCGGGAGCTGGTGCAGGACGGCACGACCGTGCTGTTGACGACCCAGTACCTGGAGGAGGCCGACGAGCTCGCCGACCGCATCGTGGTGATCGACCACGGTCGCGTGATCGCCGAGGGCACCGCCGACGAGCTCATGGACCGCACCGGCGGTCGGACACTTGAGGTCGAGCTGACCCACACCGACGACGCGGACCGGGCCGCCGTCCTGGTGCGCGGGCTCGGCGACCGGCGGGTGGCGGTGAACCCGGAGCGGACGGCGCTGAGCGTCGACGTCGGCGACGACACCGAGTTCGCCGCCGAGGTGATCGCCTGCCTGAGCCAGTCCGGTATCGACATCGCCGACTTCCGGCTCGAGCGACCAAGCCTGGACGACGTCTTCCTGGCCCTCACCGGTCACGGCACCGAGGACCCGAGCGGCACCCCGGAGGTGGCGTCGTGACCGCACCCACCGCCCCGCAGCGACCCCGCGGACCGGCCGCCCTGTTCCACGACGGCGCGATCCTCACCTGGCGGAACCTCGTCCAGCTCCCGCGCACCCCGGAGCTGCTGCTGTTCACGCTGATCCAGCCGATCATGTTCGTGCTGCTGTTCACGTACGTCTTCGGCGGCTCGATCGGCCAGTCGCTCCCGCCTGGGATCTCCTACGCGCAGTTCCTCATCCCGGGGATCATGGTGCAAACACTGGTCTTCAGCACCAACTCCACCGCAGTGGGCCTGGCCGACGACCTGCAGAAGGGGCTCGTCGACCGGTTCCGCTCCCTCCCGATCGCCCGGTCGGCGGTGCTCGTGGGACGCATCTGCTCCGACACGGTCCGCCTGACCATGGTCGCCGTGGTCCTGGTTCTGGTCGGCTACGCGGTCGGGTTCCGCTTCGAGGCCGGGCTCGGCTGGGGTGCGCTGATGATCGTCGTCGCCGTCGCCTTCGGGTTCTCCATGTCGTGGATCATGGCGACGATCGGCCTCAGCGTCCGCGACGCCGAGACCGCCTCCACCGCCGGATTCGTCTGGCTGTTCCCGCTGACCTTCGTGAGCTCGGTGTTCGTCCCCGTGGCCTCCATGCCGGGCTGGCTCCAGGTGATCGCCCGGAACAACCCCGTGACCCTGCTGTCCAACCTGCTCCGGGAGTTCACCCTGATCGGCCGGCCCGCCGCCGGCACGGTCCTGCCCGTGCTGGCCTGGATGGTGGGCATCGTGGCGGTGTTCGGCCCCCTGGCCGTGTCCCGGTACCGGAGAGTCTGAGCCGGATCGGAGTAGTTTCCCGTCGTGGAGTTCGATGAGGATGCACCACTCGATGCCGGTCAGGTCGACGACCGCCGGGGTTCCGGAGGCGGCCGCGGGGGCGGCCGACCCGGAGGCGGTCTGGGAGGAGGACTGGGGGACCTGCTCGGTGGCGCCCTCGGTGGCGGCCGAGGCGGGGGCAGGAACGCGCCGGGCGGCGACATCGGTGACCTGCTCGGCGGCGTGCTCGGCGGTGGCGGCGGCCGCAGCGGTGGCGGACTCGGCGGTGGACTCGGCGGTGGACTCGGCGGTGCGCTCGGCGGTGCGCTCGGTGG
>SXGR01396216.1_pt1 | contig 12001 bp, 7 predicted proteins | sample 3174711 | NCBI WGS metagenome assembly SXGR01 (sample SAMN11356860, study PRJNA531348) | freshwater metagenome | isolation source: freshwater sample F1-60 | place: China: Fuxian Lake, Yuxi | collected 2017-12-25
CTACGAGCGCTTCATCGACGTCGAGCTGACATCGCTTTCAAATGTCACCGCCGGGCAGATCTATAGCGAAGTCATTTCGAACGAGCGTAAGGGGCTCTACCTCGGCGGCACGATCCAAACTGTCCCGCACGTTACAAACGCGATCAAGGAACGGATGCGCAAGCTCGACAGGGAAATAGGCGCGGACGTGATCGTTGTTGAGGTTGGAGGGACGGTTGGCGACATCGAGGGACAGCCGTTCCTTGAGGCGATACGCCAGATGCGCAACGAGGTCGGGCGCCAGAACGCCTTCTTCGTCCATGTCACACTTCTGCCGTTCCTGCGGTCGACCGACGAACTGAAGACCAAGCCAACACAGCACAGTGTCACCGCTTTGCGCGCGATGGGCATACAGCCCGATGCCATACTCTGTCGCGCAGACGTAGACGAAGTAGACCAGGGCGTGCGGGAAAAAATATCGCTCTACTGCGACGTGCCGGTCTCTAACGTGATCGGCCTGCCCACACTAGAGAGCGTTTACGAAGTACCGCTCCATCTGGAAGAGCATGGACTGGGCGTCGTAATCACCCAGGCTCTGGGCCTCGCGCCCACAGCTCCCGACCTTTCCAACTGGCGGAGCATCGTAGAACTGGCGAAGGTCCCGTCCGACCCGGTAGAGATCGCTGTGGTAGGCAAGTATGTGGAACTCCACGACTCCTACCTCTCCGTACAGGAAGCGCTCAAGCACGCCGGCTGGCATAACCGAAGGCAGGTAACTATCAAATGGGTTGCCGCTGAGATGGTGGAAGCCCTCGGCGCTGACAAACTGCTCGCCTCGGTGGCCGGCATAGTAGTCCCAGGCGGTTTTGGCGAGCGCGGGATCGAAGGCATGGTCCAGGCAGCGGCTTACGCCCGTAGCCAGAAGGTGCCCTACCTCGGACTTTGCCTGGGTATGCAGGTGATGGTCGTCGAATACGCCCGTAGCCAACTGGGGCTCTCAAAGGCAAACTCCCAGGAGTTCAACATAGAAACGCCCGACCCAGTGATCGCGTACCTGCCCGGACAGGAGAAGCTAAAGGCGACGGGCGGCACAATGAGGCTGGGTTCATACCCATGCAAGTTGCGTGAAAACACCATTGCCCGCGACTCGTACGGAAAAGAGACCGTTTTCGAACGCCACCGACACAGGTATGAATACAACAACAAGTACCGTTCGGACCTGGAAGAAGCTGGCTTGGTTGTGAGCGGTCAGTCGCCCGATGAATCGCTGGTCGAAATAAGCGAAGTCCTGGGCCACCCGTTCATGCTGGGCACGCAGTTCCACCCGGAGTTTGCGTCCAGGCCCGATCGGCCGCACCCGCTGTTCCGCGAATTCATTGCGGTGGCAGGCAAGGTCTTGCGCGAGGGTGCCCAGCACCGCTTGCAGATCGAATCGGGCGCGAACGGAACGGCCGTCATGCCGCCTAAAGGAGCCGTAACAACCTCGTTACATTGACCTGCTATTATGGTCTTGTCTGGGCCGCTGACCTCACACCTGTCTGGTCTGAGCAACGGCTGCAAGTACGCCCCTAAATGAATCGTCAAGTCCCTGCATAGGTGACTTTGTGCGGGGCGGGATTGCAGACAGAGCCTCTGCCGCAGCACACTTGATACGCGTATCACTCTCAGTAGCATGCGCTTGCGCACGGACACTGAGCGGCTTGGGCCATGCAGCGGTTGTCCCATCCGGGTACGCGAGAGTCACTGGCCTTCCCATGCACGGGCAGCCAATAGTCTGAGCACCTACCAGTTCCCCTACACGCAATGAACGCAGTCAGGCGCCGCGCAGAGTGCTGCGGCAAGCTGACTACAAAACCACGGAGGAAAACGAACTGACCCCGATCACCAGGTCCCAGGGACGAAACCCATACCGTCGCAGGTCCGCATCATCCGGCCGCAGGCGCGAAACCGATCAAGATGGCCCACTTCAAGAGGGCTACAAGCAGGACGCTCCTGTCGAGCCCGTCCTTGAGACAGACTCCACCCTTGGCAACCTGGGCGCCAAACCGATAGAAGAACTCCGTGCGCTAGCAATAGAGACCGGCATCAGCAAGAACGGCATCCCGCCGCGCCGCGCCGAACTGGTCCTGGCGCTCCTCGCGCACTACGCCGAAAAGAGCGGACAGTTCCTTGGCGCAGGCGTCCTCGATGTCCTCAGCGATGGCTACGGCTTCCTCCGACAGCCAGGCCGCAAGTCCGGCCCCGAAGACATCTTCGTCGCGCCGCAGCTCATGCGCCGCTACGGTCTCCGCCAGGGAGACCAGGTTGCCGGACAAGTCGAAGCCCCTAAGGACAACGGGCGCTACTACAGCCTCACGCACGTCGAGATCGTGAACGGGTACGACCCCGAATCGGCACGCAAGCGCCCACGGTTCGAAGACCTGACGTCCGTCTACCCTGACAAGATGCTGACGCTCGAAACTTCGCCGCGCCTCATCTCCACCCGCCTTGTCGACCTCGTCGCGCCTATCGGCCGTGGGCAACGGGCACTGCTCGTCGCCCCACCGAAGGCTGGTAAGACCGTCCTGCTTAAGCAGATAGCAGCCGGCATCACAGCCAACCACCCCGATGTTTACCTGCTCGTCGCCCTCATCGGCGAACGTCCGGAAGAGGTCACAGACATGCGGCGATCGGTGCAGGGCGAAGTATTCAGCTCTACATTCGACGAGCCGGTCGAAGACCACTGCCGAACCGCCGAAGTTGCGCTCGACCGTGCAAAGCGGCTCGTCGAAAGCGGCGAAAACGTCGTCATACTTCTCGACAGCCTCACGCGCCTCGCACGCGCCTACAACATATCCGTCCCGAGCAGCGGCAAGACGCTCTCAGGCGGTATGGACCCTGTCGCGCTCTACCCGCCGAAGAACTTCTTCGGAGCGGCCCGCAACGCCGAGGGCGTAGGCAGCCTGACGATCATTGCAACGTGTCTGGTCGACACCGGTTCGCGCCTCGACGACCTCATATATGAGGAGTTCAAGGGTACTGGCAACATGGAGCTACACCTGAATCGCGCAATGGCCGAACGCAGGATATTCCCTGCCATCGACATCGAACGCTCAGGCACTCGGCACGAAGAGTTGCTGATGAGCGACACCGCATTGCGCCAGATTTGGCTGCTGCGCCGGATGGTCGGCATCATCGCGCAGGACTCGTCGAACCCGACCGAGGCTGCCGAGCGCGTCATAGAGCGGCTGACCAAGACGCAGAGCAACACCGAGTTCCTTGCGTCTATCGCCAAGCCCGAGAAGGCCACCGCCGACAAGTTCTAGGCCCGTTCGTCCGTCTGCCCTCTCCCACCGGGTGAGGGGCACTTGGATAGCTCGCGCCCGTCGTCTTGCCTCTCCCTCTTAGGGTGGAGAGCAAGGGTTTGGGTCGGTAGCCGCCGCGCAAACGCGGCTGTCCATGTACGATTCGCGCCATGAAAGACATGGCGGACGTCGTGGTCATCGGCGGCGGGCTCTACGGAACGAGCATCGCTTGGCGGCTGGCGGAGATGAACGCCGGGCGGGTGGTCATTGTCGAAAAATCCGGCATCGCGTCGGGAGCGACCGGTCGGTCCAGCGCCAACGTCCAGTTCAACTACTCGATCGAGTTCCTCGCGCTGATTGGCCTCAGGGCCCGTGAGGTGTTCCAGAATTTCCAGGAAGTCACCGGCGGCGACTCTGGCTTTCGGCAGACCGGGCAGTTCGTCCTTCATGCCCCGGAAGACACCGCCGCCGCGCGTGACAACTCAGCCATGCTCCAGCGCGCCGGGTTGCGTATCTCGCTGATCAGCCTCGACGACGTGCGCAAGGCTGAACCGCTGATAGACACGAGCGGAGTCGGCGTCGCATTCTGGGAGCCCGAAGCCGGTTATGCCGACCCTGTGCTTACTGCTAACTCCTATGCTGCGGCCGCGAAGTCTCGTGGCGCCCAGTTTCATGGCGATACTTTCGTTGAACGCATCATTACTTCTAACGGCCGCGTTTCAGGAGTCCAGACTGACAAAGGGCCTATTTCGGCGCCCTTGGTGGTCGTCGCTGCCGGATACAGGTCGGCTGAACTCGTCAGGCCCCTCGGCGTCGATGTCCCCCTTAGACCGGAACGACACACTATTTCTATAGTGGAGCGAGGCGGCGACTACCGCGGCACTCACCCGATCGTCGCCGACCGGCCGCTCGGCATCTACTTCCGCCCCGACGGTACGCGGGACACTTTGATCGGGTCGCACATCGCTTCGCATGCTTATGACGACAGCGAAGTGGAAATACACAAGAGGCCCAACCCGGCCGTAGAGTCTGCCCTCGCCGAGCTGTTCTTGAGGCGGTACCCGTCCGGCGGCACATCCCGTATGCGGCGCGGTTATACGGGCGTATACGACTGCTCTCCGGACCTGCAGTTCATCCTCGGGCCAGTGAGGGCAGTACCCGGCCTACACCTCGCATGCGGCTTCAGCGGCCATGGCTTCAAGTTCAGTCCGGTCATCGGCCAACTGGTCGCAGAACGGGCGCTGACCGGACGAAACGCTGAGTTCGACATCTCCATGTTCGCCGTGGAGCGCTTCGCTGAGGGCCGGCTGATCTCACCGACCACTCCGTACCTGCGCCAGAAGACCTGAGCGCGCTTACAGCCTTCACCTCAAAGGAGCCGCATACAGCAAACTTCAGCCGCTCATCAGGGCTACATTTCCGGATTGAAGACGCTACACCACGGAGTAGAGATGGCCTTTACGCGGGCCGAGTACGCGGGACGTATCGAACGCGTCCGTTCGCGAATGGCCACCGTCGGCCTGGACGTGCTGGTTGTGACATTCCCGCCCGACCTCTATTACCTGACCGGCTACTACGTCTTCGGCCTGTACAACCAATGCACTTTTGTGCTTCCTCTTATCGGAGAGCCGGTTCTGCAGGTTAAGGTCACGGAGGTCCCTGGCGCCGTCACGAAGACCTGGGTCAATGAAATCGAATCCTGGGAGCAAGAGAACGAAGAGTCTCCCGGTTACGCTCAGCAAGCCGCGGACCTCGTCGCAGCGGCGCTAAAGGCACGACGCCTCGGCGACGGGCACGTCGGGATACAACCGCGTCGGCCCGGACTCGTCCCGTCTATCTACGCGGCTATCCAGTCGGCCCTCCCAGACGCCAGTCTTACCGACGCTTCCGACCTGGTCATGAAGGTCCGGATGGTCAAGTCGGACGCCGAGATGGACTGTCTGCGACAGTTGCAGGCATGAAGGCGTCGCTCGCCGCAGTGCGCGCAGGGGCAACTGACAACGAAATCGCGGCCGTCGGCACGAGCGAAATGATTCTGGCCGGCAGCGAGTTCTTCTCTGTGCAGCCCATAGTCACGACCGGCCACAGATCGGCATGGGGCCACCAGACCTATGGTCGCGTTGCCGTTGATACGGGCGACGCGGTATTCATCGAATTTGGCGCCAGCTACAAACGCTACACGGCGCCATTAATGAGGACTGCAGTCGCCGGCCGCCGGCCGCCGGAGATGTCGGAACGCGCCGAGGCTGTGAAACTCGTCCTCAACGCCGCGCTTGCGGCCGTCAGGCCGGGAAGCACATGCGGCTCTGTGGCGCGTGCCGCGATCGCGGCGGCGAAGGGTCTTCGGCCTGAACTTCGGCCCGATCCCGAGCAGTCGGTCGGCTATTCCATCGGGTGCTCGTTTCCGCTTACGTGGGGCGAGTACTCGACCTATCTGCAGCGCGATAACGACACCGTCCTCGTGCCGAACCTGGCCTTTCATATCAGCGCCGGTATCCGAATCCCCGGCTCATATGGGGTAACCCTCAGCGAGGCGGTCGGAGTAACCGCAATCGGCAGCGAACTCCTCAGCCCGGGCGTCGTCCGGGACCTGGTCGTCGCGCCCGGGTAGCGCCGGGAACTCATCGCCGTCGCGCCCGCCGGTCTGCCCTCTCCCACCGGGTGAGGGACGCGCGCATACCACGCGCCCGAAATCATCCCGAGCGAGCCGTAGCGACGAGGGATCTGGGGCGGTGGCGGTAACCTGAGCACCCTGAGCTTGTCGAAGGGCCTCATGTCATTCCGTGCCGCTACACGGAATCCACGTCCCTGCTGGCGCGCACCGGCTGCCTCCTCCACCTCCAGGGTGTGGGTGGACAGTTGCCGCGCCGCCGCAGCTTCCTCTGGCTCTCAGGGGGAGGATTGAAGTAGGGGCCGCGCCGTCATTCCGTGCCGCAGACACGGAATTCACGTCAATGATCGCGTCGGCATTTCACTCCCTCTCTCCTTGAGGGAGTGGGCCGGGTGAGGGGTATCTGAGCACCCTGAGCCTGTCGAAGGACGAAGGGCCGCTTCCACACAATCTCGCCGCCAACGGGTAACGCTGCGGTAACGGAAACTCACGGTTAATGGATAGAACCCTTCATTGACACAAAAAACGGGAGATCGATATATTGCCCGTAAGTCACCACAGGGAAAGCCGTGGAAGTGTGCCCGCAAGGGCAGGCAACACGGAGACCTGTGAAATGTAGGGGAAATGGCTGGGCCTGCCCGATTGACATCGCGCCAACCGCGATGCAACAATCGCAAGGCCTATCCGTTTCGGTAAGTAGGGTGCGCGCGCGCCGGTTCCGCGTTCGCTCCCTGGGTAGACCAAGAACAGGCACGGGACCGGCACCACTCTCGCTGCGGTGGCGAGGCGTGGGTTACCAGGCAACAGGTTTTAGCTCCGGCATGGCGACCACCGACAAGCGGCAGAACAGCCTGCAGCAGTGGTCATATACGCGGAAGCAAGGGGGAACTGACACTGTGAAGCTTTCAGCGAAATGGCTAACCGCTCTGGCAGCAGTAGCGCTGCTTGTAGTGGCATTGGCGAGCTTGTCCAACAACAAGCCCGCAAGCGCGGCGACCGGCACGGTCTTCGTCGCTAACGAATGGTCAAAACTGACCAACGAGTCGCCGGCGCCGACGGGGTACCTTAACACCGCGTCGGTTTACGGGACTTATGGTTCGGCGACAAGGTTGACCGAAACAGGTTCCGGCCTGGTAAGAATCGTCGTTGTCGACAGTGACCTGAACACAACGAGCCAGATTTTCAATTCAGGCATTGCAGGCTATCTCGCGCAAATTGACACCGACCTTCCAGGTAACAACACAACGTTGACGCTGTCAGCTGCTTCACCTATCGCGGGCGCTGCATCGACGATCAAGATTTGGAACGGTACATGTTCCGACGCCATGACTTGTGGAGTGCTTACGAACATCGCTGCTAACAATACAGTCAGCGTAGTGATCGGTTTCGCAGGTGATGGCACAATCGCCCCATGGATAAGTGTTACGTCTAACGTGAACGGCGCTGCAATCACGAACGTAACGATTGAGTACCCAACAAGCGCGGAGAACACGATTGCGTCGAACGTAATCGCCGCGACCGCGACAACCGGTACAGTGCGCGTAACTTCAGATGTCGGTGCCGCTCAGGCATTCGTCCACTTGAAAGAGACAGGGCTGAACACCGGCCGATTTATTGGATATGTCAACATTGTTCCTTTAACCGGTGCTGATGTGAACTCGACCGCTCCTCAGGACCTATTGGCCGCTGTGCGGGTCAACAACGGTCCGTTGGTGGTCAACTACTATGATGGCGCCACGACCACAATCCGCACGGCTCAGGTTCTTCTGGACTTCACGTCGCCCGTCGTGACGACAACAGGTCCGGCTCACAAGCTTGCCACCCAGAACCGACTGCCAGGCTTCTCAGGTTCGGTAAACGAAACTGGTTCAGGGCTAAAGCTAGTACAGCAGGTAGTGGGTCCGCCGGGTTCGTTTGCATTGTTCGTGGACGTGTCCGACGACCCCCTCAACGCGACGGCAGTCTTGGACGCTACTGGTGTCGGCCTTGGCGGCAACAACCAGGGCGCGAGCGTCGGCAGCGCGGTTGACGGCCAGTCGACCTTCAGCTTCAACCACACGCCATCGGCAACGATCCCGAGCATCGGCGCGGGCGTACCCGACCACATCGTGGACTGGCAGGTCAGGGTCTCTGACCTCGCAGGAAACATGGGTTTCAGTGACTCTGACACGACAATCGCAACTGCGCCGACTGACCAGGGCAACACTGTGGTCGTCGCTGGTGCGGCGAGTGCTAACAGAGTCCGCATCGACCAGAAGATACCCGCGTTCCGGTCTGGTTCAACAGTCCCTGCATTGGCGCTCGGTGACCACACCACCGGATGGTCACTTGATGCGGCGAACGCTGAAGTCGCGGACAAGACAGCAGTACGGGTTAAGTTCAATGACGACGTAGCGAACGTTGACGCGAGCGACTTCTCGGTCACGTTGGATGCTGGTTCAACGAACGTACCTGTATCAGTTCAGATCAAGGGCTCTTCGGTATACCTAAAGCTCGGCTCGAACATCCCGGCGAACGACACACCGCTGGTCGCGCTCGCAGGCAGCATCACTGACCTTGCCGGCAATGCAACGTCGACTGGTTCTACGGGTGTGGCGGACGGAATTAAGCCTAGCCTTACCATCACGACTTCAGGCGGCAGCGGCACAGGTACCGGGTCTGAGTCATCCACGTCGTTGACCAAGAAGAATATGACGATCAACATTTCGTCTGACGAAGGCCTGAGTGGCGTACCGACGGTAGACGTGTACGTGCTTAGCGGCGCGGCGGACGTGAGCGGTCTGACTGTCCTATCAACTGGTCCGACGACCTGGACGGCGACGTATGACGGTACGGCATTTGCGGCAGGTAGCAAGGCCGTAGTGGTAATCGGCAGTGACCTGGCGGCATCTGCTAGCCCGGCTGCTGCTGGCGCGAACACTGTGACGGTCGGTGCGAGCACAACGAAGTCGTTCACGCTCGACAAGTCAATCACAGCCCCCGTGACACTGCCCGCTGGTACAACAACGCAGCGCAAGCCGTTCATTCAGCTGAATTTCGCGGGCGATGCGTCGAGCATCGTAATCAGCGAGATCACGCTGGACGGGACGAACGTAACTGCAAAACTTGTTTCGTCAGCGGACAAGAAGAACTTCTTCCTGGTCCCGGGTACTGACCTGAGCCTGGCGTCGCACACCGTGAAGGTGGCGACGGGCAAGGCCGCTGACGCGGCGGGCAACACGAACGCAGCTGACATCAGCTTCACGTTCACAGTTGCGGCGCGGACGGACTTTAGCGTGGCGATCGTAGCTGGCTGGCAGGCTGTGTCCTTCCCGTCAGACCCGGTAGTCTCCTCGATCGACTCGGTGTTCAGCAACTCTGGCATCGTGCAGGTTGTGGCCTACTCGGGCGGTGTCCCGTCGATCGCAACGAAAGACTCGGTAACAGGCAAGTTCACCAGCACGACAGTGCCGCCGCTGAACACGATCCAGGCAGGTCGCGGCTACTGGGTGCAAGCGAACAACTTCGAATCGCAGAAGGTTGCCCTGGTGGGCCCAGTTGAACCCGGCGCGGGCTCGCCGCCTTCGATCGCTACCATCCCGGTTGTAGCTGGGTGGAACTTTATCGGTGTGACGGACGCTTCTCGTGAGCAGACACAGGCGACACACTTCGGCCTGGGTCTGATGAGGGGCGCTACGCCGGTAACGGCCAGCGACTTCTTCTCGGGTGTCAACGAGACACGCGTGTACAGCTACGACCCGACAGGGCTTCGGTTTGACGAAGTCACGGGCGGTGCGCCTGTACAGATCGGTGATGGTCTGTGGGTCAACATCGCTCCTAACGCGGACGGTAGTGTCCTAGCGATCGTCCCGTAAGAAGAAACGGTAGTTCTGCAGCGCCCTCCTCCCAACCAGGGAGGGGGGCGCTGTGTTTTTGGAACAATCTGGCAAGCTGCTGCGTCTCGTACTCCATGTAGGGGAGCATTACACTGAGGCGAGAGGTCTTGCGGATGTCAACGAGTAATGAACTCGTTCAGATGTCATCCTGAACTTGTTTCAGGACCGGTCCGCAACCCCTCTCCCAGCGGGAGAGGGTAATGGATAGATCGTTACGTCATTCCGAGCGAGCCGAAGCGACGAGGAATCTTGGGCGGGGCCCGCTGTTAGCGAGTAATTGAGAGAACTTCAACGTAACTTCAACGTAACTCTTCCGGACTAATCTGAAATTGCACCGGGCCAATTGCAGTACGGATCCTGAAGCAAGTTCAGGGTGACATCACTAAGACAAGCTCCAGGACCGACATATATTGGGGGACCAGATGAAACTGAGACTCCTGGCCGTGATAGTGACGGCCTTCGCAATCGCCCTTGGCGGTTCACTCTTTACAGGGCGCGATATCGCGCACGCACAGGGTCAGCCGCCTGAAATACGCATACTCACCCTGCAGGGCAACGTGACCGTGGGCGGACAGCCCGCGGGGAATGGCTTGAAGATCACTGCTCGCGTAGGCACGTACGAGTCGCTGCCTGTGATAGTCGGGGCATCGAGTGCAGGTCGCTACGTCGGCCTCAACGTCGGACCGAGCCCGCTCAACGAAGGCAAGGTGGTCGAGTTCTGGCTGGAAGGCCAGGTAAAGGCCTCTGAAACCGAGATACTGTCGCCTATCGTGAGCGGCTCGCCGTGCCCGAGCTGCTCGTGGACGCTCCCGATACTGCGCACACTGAACCTGACGTTCGCGACGGCCCCCGTCCCAACAGCTACACCCACGTTCACGCCCACTGCGACGCCCGTGATACTCGCGCCGTCGTTTTACGGCGGCAGGGTCGTGGCAGGCAATGACGTGCCACCCGACGGAACAGAGATCGTCGCAAAGATCGGCGACTACACGTCGTCTCCGGTGAAGATAACAGGCGGCAAATTCAGCCTGCTGGTCAACCCGGCCGCCGAGAAGTACCGCAACCAGCCCATCGAGTTCGTGATCGGCGCGTTCGTGGCGACCAGCGCAACCGTGTTCGTCCCGGGCACGACAAGGGAAGACCTGATCCTGGCGTTCCCGGTGATCCCGACGCCGACGCCGACCTCGACGCCGACGCCTACCGTAACGCCAACGGCAACGGCGACCGCTACCGCAACGGCCACGGTGACGCCCGAGCCGACGCGCACGTCCACGCCTGTGCCGTCGCCGACGGCCACGGTGACGCCTACGCCTACTCCCACGCCTATCGCCAGTGCGACGCCTACGCCTACTCCCACGCCTATCGCCAGTGCGACGCCTACAGGGCCGACGCCCACGGTCCGGCCTCAGGCGACGTTAACGCCTGGCTTGTTGTTTTGGTCGGGCGGGTGCAACACCAAGGGCGGCGGATCAGCCAACGCCGGCATGATTGGCCTGTTCCTCATACCCGTAGCGCTGGCGGCCTGGCAGAGGTCAAAGCGCAGGCAGGCATAACCGCGGACAGAAATCCCCTCTCCCCTTACAGGAGCAGGGTATGGTGCGGGTAGAGAATGACCATCGAGATCAAGGGCCAGCCTGGTCAGGCTGGCCCTTGTGTTCACCCGCCACTTTGTCATTCTGTGCCTGCAGGCACAGAATCTAGGCCCAACCGCCACGTGCCGAACTATGTCACTCTGAGGTCGCAACCGAAGAGTCCCGTCTTCCCCGACCGCGACGTAGCCAGAACGGGATTCTTCGCTGCGGCTCAGAATGACAGGGCGACGCGTCGCCGCCGAAGATAAGGGCGGTGCGTCACGCCTTCGCCGAGAGCACGACCACCTTCATGGCATCGCCAAGGCTCGACTTCGATACTGCCAGTTTGGGCTGCGCCTCGAACGTCTTGACCCCAAGCTGCGCCAGGAACTTCGTCAGCGTCGACTGGCCCGTAGCCCCGTCAAAGCCGTTCGGCACAACGACCTTCGGCTCCAGCGAGCGCACGGCCGACGCCCGTTGCTCCAGGGTCATGCCCGCGCCATCTGTCCGTACAAGTACGACATCGACCGGCCCGATCATCTGCAACGCCTGTGCGTCTGGCAGCACGCCTGGCAGGCCGAGCGAGCAGACCGTCATTCCCTCCGCTTCGACCAGGACAACGGTGTTCAGGCCGCGGCCAGCCACCTTTTCAGAGACCGGCGTCCCTCCCCCGCGGACGCA
>SXGR01062836.1_pt1 | contig 12000 bp, 10 predicted proteins | sample 3174711 | NCBI WGS metagenome assembly SXGR01 (sample SAMN11356860, study PRJNA531348) | freshwater metagenome | isolation source: freshwater sample F1-60 | place: China: Fuxian Lake, Yuxi | collected 2017-12-25
GATCCACCACGTGGCGTAGGTGGAGAAGCGAAAACCCTTGGTAGGATCAAACTTCTCTACCGCGCGGATCAAGCCGAGATTGCCTTCTTCGATCAGATCGAGCAGTGACAGCCCTCGATTGAGATAGCGCCGTGCAATCTTCACCACCAGGCGCAGATTACTTTCGATCATCTGGCCCCGGGCACGCATATCGCCTTTCTGAACTTTGCGCGCCAGCGACTTTTCTTCGTCGGCGGTGAGCAGCTTCGCTTTGCCGATTTCTCCGAGGTAAGTATCGGTGGCATCTCCGTAGTCACGATCCGCATCGCTATTCGCGGCCACGGCTTCTTCGAATTCCGTGTTCTCATCCGCCTCGGCGACTACACCAAGGTCCATCGGGCTCACATCTTCTTAGGCGTCTTTAAAACTGGCTTGTGCGTGCATGTCTGCTCCTATCGTTGACCTTCGGATTCGATCTTCAACCAGCCTCGTGCTGGGTGAACCCGCATGCGGCGAGTACATCGGCGTTGTTGGACGGTTTTTTCAACAGCGTTTCAGCACCCGCGGAATGCATGCGGCTAACCGCTTCCGGTGTATGAAATCCTGTCATGCCCACGACTCGGACGTGGGCGGTCTTGGGAGACGACTTGATGCGCCGGCAAACATCGACACCGTCGATACCTGGCATCATCACATCGAGCAGCACCACTTCGGGATTGTTGAGTGCGACCAGTCGACCGGCTTCAAATCCATCCTCGGCGGAGTACACCGTGAGGCCGGGAATCTCTGTGGTGAACAAAGCCACCAGGAACTGGTTGAGCTGGCGATCGTCATCAACGATCAGCAGAGAGTGTTCAACGGCTGGTAGATCAGGCAGCTTAAGTCCACGTTCCTTCGCAAACTTTCGTACCGCATCCAGCGTGAACCGGCGGTGTCCACCCGCGGTCGCAAGCGCTTCGATCAGTCCTTTCTGCGCCCACTGCCGCACGGTGATCGGCGAAACCATGAGCAGGTCAGCAACTTCATTCGGTGTCAGCACCGACTTCAGTCCGCCCCGCACATCGTTCTTTGCCATCCCCGATTCCCCTGCTACGTTTACCTACTCTCTACCCATTCTCTGGGCCGAAGAGGTGAGGTTCCCCTCTCCCTCCCGTTGCTTCGATTCTCGACCCTCTCGCTTACCGCGGTCAGATCGGTTTAATCGATTAATGTCTAGGATGAATTGGTTTTAAAGGAAGTCATTTTTTATAACCAATGGTCTTATAAAACGCTTCTATCTTCATATTTATCAGAGAGTTAGACGATGCTTGAAGTTATCGGTATCGATCATATTTACGTCGCCGTGACCGATATGGAGCGATCTACTGCATTTTACGACCGCGTTTTCCGGGTTCTCGGCTTCCGTTCCAACCGGTTTGTGTTGAACGGCGACCCGCACGTTCAGTACTACAACCGCCACTTCGGCTACGTCCTGCGCCCGGCAAAACGGGGAGGCGCCGCGCCGGACACGGCGGGGTTACACCATCTCTGCTTTCGGGTGAATTTTGCCGAAGACGTGGAAACCGCTGCAAAGGAACTGAATTCAGCCGGCATCGCCGCAAGCCCACCCAGGCTCTACCCGGACTACGCCCCGGACTACGTGGCGACGTTTTTCACCGACCCCGATGGTCTCAAGCTCGAAATCACCAACTACCGCGCCGAGCGGCGCGAGCGGCACGACCACTGGGATCAGCTATAACGCACGTCACCTGAACTGCGTGTTCCCTGTACGCGAACGCGCTGAACTTGCCGCATGACTTCATCAAGATACGTGTCGACCACCTTGTCATGCTGAGGTGAGAGCATCACCTGGATGCCATCGGGCTTACGGACGCGACTGGAGAACCAGCCCGCTTTGTACAACCCCTCACCCGCCGCGAGAATGTCTCCGGACGGATCACCGAAGGCGATGATCGACAGTTGTGGATCACCGTGCACACTGAGCCCGTTGTCCTTACAAAAATCACCAATCCGCTCCCGCACCGCATCGATGCGTCGTGCACGATCAAGATAGCCCTCAAACCCGAGGTAATGCAGCACCGCCCAGGCCGCTGCAATCGCACCGCCTGGCCGTGTACCCGCAAAGGTCGGTGTGGTCATGCGCTCACAGGGCCAGTCAGCAAAGTCAAAGATCTGCGCATCGTGCATTGACTTGTCACGATAGAGCACCGTGCTCGCTCCTTTCGCGGCATAACCGTATTTATGCAGATCGAGTGACATCGAGCTCACCCCGGTGTTTGAGAAGTCCCAAGAGGTCAGCGGTGGCAACTGTCGCTCTTCCCGGACACATCGCATGAATGGCGAGAGATATCCCCCCACGCATGCATCCACATGCAACCAGAGTCCACGGTCCGCGGCGAGCTTCGATAACTCAGGAATCGGATCGATGACGCCATAGGGAAAACAAGGCGCGGAACCCACCACCATGACGGTGCGACTGTCGATCGCCTCAGCCATCGCAGTAACGTCCGCTGTGAAGTCCGTTCGGAGCGGCATACGCACGATCTCAAGGCCCATCAAGTGCGCGCCTTTGTTAAAGGCTGGGTGCGCGGAATAAGGCACGACGACTTTGGGTTTGCCGAGTACGGGGCGATGTTGTTGGCTCCAGTCACGACAGGACTTCATCGCCAGCAGAATGCTCTCGGTACCACCCGAGGTCATGCTTCCCATTGCGCCTTCAGGCGCCTGCTGCAACGAGAGTGCAATCTCGATGACCTCCTGCTCCATGCGCTTGAGGCTTGGAAAGGCTGCAGGTCCGAGGCCGTTCTCGGCGATGAACATGCCGTAGGCATCGTGGGCCACCTGCATCACGTCTTCGCCGCTATTGAAGACATAGACCGCTGCACGGCCTTCACGCCATTTCACATCCCGTGAACCGGCTTGTATCAGCTCTGATTGCAGTGTTGCCCACGATAAGCCGGTGTTTGGGAGTGTTTTGCGCATGATGTGCTCCGAATCCTCCACGTCAGCCCGAGTCTGTCACGCTACAATCGACCCGTCGACCCAGGTAACACCCATCCAAGAACCATGAGTTCCTTTAGCAAACGCGACCTGCCTTCCATCGAACGGCTCATGGCAGCACCTGAACTCGCCATGCTTCTCGCTTCACATGGCCAGGAGACCATCAAGTCGGCATTACGTGAACTGCAAGCGGTGCTGCGTGCAGGCCAGGACATTCCTGAATGGTCGACTCGCGCTGCGGGTTACGCCGACGCGCTCGCACAACAGTTCGGCAGCAGCGGTTATCGCCCAGTGTTTAACCTCACCGGCACCGTGATTCACACCAACTTGGGACGCGCCTTGCTCGATAGCACGATGTGGCGAGCCATCGAACCCCTTGTTACTCGTCCCATGAATCTCGAATTCGATCTTGAGAGCGGGCGACGAGGGTCCCGCGAATCTTTCGTGACTGAACGTCTTGCCGTGCTCTGTGGAGCTGAAGCGGCGTGTGTGGTCAACAACGGCGCGGCTGCCTTGCTCTTGATGCTCAATACCTTTGCACTCGGCAAAACCGTACCGGTTAGTCGGGGTGAACTCATTGAAATCGGCGGCAGTTTTCGCCTTCCTGAGATCATGGCACGATCAGGTGCGACACTGCTTGAAGTGGGCACGACCAATCGCACGCGGGCAAGTGACTTCGCCAAGGTGGTCGATCAATCTGCTCTCTTGCTCAAGGTACACCCCTCTAACTATCACATTGAGGGGTTTACGGAGACACCTGCCAACCGTGAGATGGCAGACATCGCTGTGAATCGTGGCATTCCTTTTGTCGTTGATCTTGGCAGTGGAGCATTGGTCGACCTTAAGCGTTTTGGCTTGCCGCACGAACCCACTCCAAGAGAAGTACTCGCGGAAGGCGCAGACCTCGTGAGCTTCAGCGGCGACAAGTTGCTCGGCAGCGTGCAGGCTGGATTGATCGTGGGCCGAAAAGACCTCATCGATGCCCTCAACAAGAACCCACTGAAACGAGCGTTGCGCTGCGACAAGGTCACCCTCGCACTGCTGGATGCGACGCTCAAACTGTATGAACAACCGGATGTGCTCGCGCTGAAGTTGCCTCTGCTGCGTGTGCTCACGCTGCCGGAAGCCACGCTCAAAGCGCGCGCGCAAGCCGTTCAATCCGTATTGGCCAGAGCAATACCCGACGCCGCAGTAATCATCGAATCGGCAACGGCACAAATCGGCAGCGGCTCGTTACCGGATCAAGCGCTATTGAGTTGGTGCGTTGCAGTTCGTAACAAGTCTCTCGACGCGCTGGCAGCGAGCCTGCGGCATCTTCGTGTCCCCGTCATCGGCCGCGTACAGAAAGACACGCTGTGGCTCGACATGCGGGGCGCTGACCCCCTCGATGAGTTGCTCGCGGTCCTTGGCACGCTGAACAACCCATGATCATCACCCTCGCTGGCCATGTTGATCATGGCAAAACAAGTCTCGTCCGCGCGCTCACCGGTGTAGACACCGACAGCACGGCTGAAGAAAAAGCACGTGGACTCACCATCGACATCGGCTTCGCGTACTTAAGCGAGGCAGGTCTCGGCTTCGTTGACGTGCCAGGCCACCATCGTTTCATTCACAACATGGTTGCTGGAGTGGCATCGCGCCAATACGCGTTGCTGGTCATCGCCGCTGACGATGGTCCCATGCCACAAACCCGAGAGCACCTGCAGATTCTCTCGCTCCTCGGTGTATCAGCAGGGGTGATCGCATTGACCAAGATCGATCGCGTGGATAGTGAACGCATGGATGCGGCGCGTGCGGAGATTCAAAATCTCATCGCCGGCACATTTCTGCAATCCGCAGCGATCATTCCGGTGTCCAGTCAACGCGGCGATGGCATGCCTGAACTTCGCGCTCACCTTGATGCCGCTGCGAAGACTCGGTCACAAGCGGATGCACGCGATCGTCGGACCTTTCGCTTACCCATCGATCGCGCCTTCAACATTCGTGGGAGTGGCACCGTCGTCACTGGCACCACGCATTCCGGCACCGTGAACGTTGATCAGAATCTCTTTGTCTTTCCGAGTGGTAAGTCCGTTCGGGTTCGCACCGTGCGCGCCGACAATCGCAAGACCTCGAACGCAACACCAGGGAGCCGCACCGCGCTCAATCTAACGGGTGTGGAAGTCGATGACGTCCCACGTGGATCGTGGATCGCGGTCGATCTCTCGCCGGCTTCGTCACACCTCACCATCGAACTTCAGTTACTCGACGACTTCCCGCGTAAGCTCAAGACGTGGACACCGGTACACATCTATCACGCGACAACCCACAGCATCGCGCGCCTTGGTTTGTTGTCCACGACGACCCTCGCGCCGGGCGAAACAACCCTCGCCGATCTGGTGTGCGAAACTCCCCTGCTCGCCTGCGCCGGAGATCGCATCCTCATTCGTGACCATGGTATGGATCGAACCCTCGGGGGCGGCACCGTGATTGACAACCAGTCACCACCGCAGCGAAGGCACCGGCGAGAACGGATGGCGCGGCTGTTCGCACTGCAGACGACCGAATCGCTAACGGCTTTCCGACAGTTGCTCGAAGCCGGGCCCGTGAACTGGAAGTCCTTCGCAGCGTTTATGGGGATGCCACCTCAATCTGCAGTGCCGAAGATCGACACGCAGCTCGTGACCATCGGTGATCAACTGCTGTTGGCTTCCACGTGGAAAGGTTGGCAAGACAACATCCTCGCCACCATCAATGCTGCGCTGGCGGCCGACAGCCAAGCGTCGGGGCTACGTGAAAACCAACTGCCCACCGATATCCCTGCACAATTCCGAACGGAGTTACTCAGGCAGTTGGTTTCCGCAAAGAGACTCGCACAAACAGGTGGCGCTTTTCATCCACCACGCCATGCCGCCACATTGAGCCCGGCACAAGTCGCGCTGCTCGGCAAACTCAAACCCATGCTGAATTCCAGACAACCTTCAAGCATCGGTGATCTCGGCAAGGCGCTGGCCCGCCCCTTACCGCAACTGTCTCGGGAACTCGAAGCCCTCGCCAAGCTTGGCGCAATCGTAAGGGTGACTGACCATCGCTACTTCCTACCGACGATCATCGATGAACTTGCAGCCATTGTCGCAAACCTCGATAAACAGGGACCGTTTAATGCCAAGGCGTTTCGCGACGCCTCAGGTGTAGGCCGCAACACCGCAATTGAAATTCTGGAGTACTTCGATCACCTCGGATTCACTCGCCGACAAGGTGATGAACGCAGGGTGTTTGGCACGTGGAAACCCAAAGCGCTCCCGACCTGAAGGCACAGCGCTCGCTCAGTGGTGCGTCGACATGTGCGTTGATAAGTGAGTTGATGGGTCAGAGACCGGTGATGAACTTGTCGAGCGCAACCAGAAAACGTGTTCTCGTGGACGCCTCTTCAAGAAAGTGGTCTCCAGTTTCCAGATCCGCAAAGGTCACTTTCTTACCCGTGTTGTCCAGCGCCTTCACCATGCGTTGCGCTTGTTCACGCGATAGCCACGGTGTGGTGTTTCCGCCGACAATCAGCACGGGGCCTTGAATTGAGGCCGCGAGATGTATCGGAGATACGGCGGGCATGCTCTTGCTGGTTCGCAGATCATCGCCCAGGCGGTCTTCAAACTCTCGGCGATACCAATCATGTTTCCAGGCGATCCGCTGCAGGCTGTCCCAATGTGCGGGCAGATCAAGTGGAGCATTGACTGCGATCGAGCACGTAACCGGGGTTGCTGGACGGGCGGCGGCGAGCAGCGCGACTTGACCCGCTTCCTGCAGGCCAAGTGTACAAATCCGGGTGGCGTCGACGATGCCGGCTTTGACCAATGCGTGGGCTGCATCTTCCACATCATCCACACCACCGTGAGCCCATTGGCCGTCACCCGCGTCCTCCAATCGACCACCAAAGCCACGCGTTCCTCGAATGGCGGGTTCAACGACTGCAAAACCTCGCGAAGCGAGGTAAGCCGGCAGCCAGTAAAACGAAGGATCAGCGCGCAAGCGAGGATAGTGATTCGGCATGTCTGCTTGTAACGCCCAAGGGGCTCGCAACATTCGACTCGCGTTGAAGGGATACCCCTCGAGCAATATCACCAGCGGCCGCGGTTCAGCCTTTCCATCGTCGGGGAGGGTCAGAATCGCAGGGATACGACGGCCATCTCGTGCCGGGTAGTGTGTGCTGAGTCGTTGCCCGGTTGCGGCCGGATCGTTTAAAGCCGGGTACTTCTCGCCTAACAGCGTCAGGCGATCAGATGACGGTTCAAACAAGTAGACCGCTCCAGCATTCCCGGTCTTTTCCACGTGCACAACCAATTGACCGCGGTTCTTTGCCCAAGATCCGACGCGAAGATAGTTATGTGGAAAACGCGTTTCCAATGTCGCGCGCGCAGCGGCCAGATCCGGATCAAAGAACTTCTGCCGGTGCACGTCGGCTTCCCAGGTCGCGCCGATGACCGTGCGCGACCATGGATCGTGGATCAACGCCGCAATGTCGTGATCCGGATCGGTGACCAGCGTACTCACCGCAGAACCGGATCGTGTGAAAGCGCGCAATTGCGCCTTGTCACTGCCCTCATATCGTGTCGCTACCGCGACATGTCCATCGCCGAGCAGGCCTGTTGAGGTGGGCTGGATATCTCGATCCCGGCCAGCTGCGATCTGCTGGTTGGCCGGCGCACCCAAACTCAGCACTTGCCACTGGCGGGAAACGGGGTCGACGTCCAGACGCAGCATCGCGTCACCGGTAATGTTGAAACCAAAACTGGCGGTGAACTCTTCACCTTAAACCAGACGCGCTCCGACTTTGCCGGTTTGAAGACTCACGCGATAAGCACTCATGAACGCGGCGCCCACACCACGTTTGGGAAGGGTCACGCGGCCAAAGCCAGGGTCGCCTTGAACAGGGGCAACCACGTGAGCCACCTCGAGGAAGAAGTCGTCAATTCCTCCCTGTAAAACCAGTTCACTCTTGCCGGTCTGCAAGTTGAGTACCGTCAGACGTCGGAAGGGTAATGCCTCCCACGGTATCGTCGCTGCTTCCCAGGAATAAACCCGATCCAGGGGGCGATTGGCGTTCACCACATAACCCACCTGGTCGGCATCCAACCAAGTGATGCTCTCGATCCGATCACGCCGTTCGAAATCCGTGTAGGCGCGTGTTGCGACAGAACGGATCAGCCGGCCCGTTTCGACATTCGCAACGACGAGTCTGCTGGTGCCATCGGGATCATTCTGCAGCACTGCAACACGATCTCCGTCCGGTGAAAGTACCGCTTCGCTGACACGCGGGAGCGCTGCGTACGCTTCTATCGGCTGCGGTGCTGCTTGAAGCCCTGCTCCAAAACTTGCGCAGATGACCACAACTAAACCAAGAAAAGTGCGGGAGCTCGGGAACATGTAACACTTGGTGTTAGCGAATGCCTCGACTATACCCAGATTCCCCGCCGGGGAGCCAGATTCAATCTCGCATCCAAAGGCGCGAATGCGGCTACGCTTTCCTCAATCGTCATCGCTCACGTTCACCCACGGAGCGTGCCCGAACCGAATTGAACTCTGACCCTGCTTTTCACTCGGGCCAGTCCTTCGAGTCCACAATTTCACGCCCAAGCGTATGCAGCACATCGATGTCGGCACTCAGACCCGATAAATCCATAGCGGGTGACCACTCATCCGCTGGCTAGTGATAACGATCCTCGATGTAAGACTGATAGACCGCTTCTCCTGCAACAAGCCCACCCACACGTTTATCAACACCTTGCCGATACGAGAGTGCCGGTACACCCACTTTCGCGAACGGAAAATGGTCTGATCGATAGAAGTATCCGGCTTCGGGGTGTGCTTCCGGCCGAAAGGTTCGACCCTTCGATTCAAGTACACGAATCAGATCATCTAGCAGCGTGACCTTGCCATCGGCTGCTGTTCCCGCATCTCGCGTTGCGCCGATGACGTTCATGCCATCCATGTTCAAAACCGCCGTCGTGGTTGCGAGCGGATAGATCGGGTTGGCTGCGTAGTACTCCGATCCGAGCAAACCCGATTCTTCTGCCGTGAGTGCCAGGAAGACCACCGAACGCGCGGGCTTCGGTCCGGCTGCAAATCGACGCGCCATCTCGAGCAACGCGGCAACACCACTCGCATTGTCCTGGGCACCATTGTAAATCACATCCCCTGACGAATCGGCTTTGCCGATACCCAGATGGTCAAAGTGTACGGTGTAGAGCAAGGTTTCTTCGCGACTCGAGGTTCCCGGTAACCGGGCAACCACGTTGTGTGAAGTAATTCGATCATGGGTCGCTTCGAGTTGAATCGAGAACGAAACATCGCCAAGGGGTTTGGTACTAAATCCGCTCACTGCCGCCGCTTTCTTCTCCACTTCAAAATCAAGCCCGGCGCGCCGGAACAGGTCCACCGCAACATCACGCCGCTGAAATCCTTCAATCAGCGGATGACTATCCTCGAGACGCTCTCGCAGAACATCTAACGAGGGTCCTAAGTGGTTGTGTTGCCACACATTCCAGTCATAACCGGCAGGACCTATCTCGTGCACGATCAGGAGTCCCGCTGCTCCGAGCTTCGCAGCCTGTTCAAACTTGTAAGGCCAACGCCCATACCAGGTCATTGCGGGGCCGCCAAAATCGCCCACACCGGATTCATAGTCGGGATCGTTGACCAGCACCATGACCACTTTGCCGCGAACGTCGACCCCTTCGAAATCGTTCCACTTGACCTCAGGGGCGTGAACACCATAACCGGCGAAGATCACCGGCACGTCTCGCAAGGCGATCTGACCTTCCCCAATCTGTGGCGACGTCATGGAAAACGATTCGCCTGCAATCAGCGGCAGTACATCCTCCCCAATCTTCATCGATGCTTGAATCGGACATTTGATCGTCGAGCGGCTGAGTTCAACAGACTGCGTCCATGAACGGCTGTCGCCTGCCTGATCTCCACCTGGTTCAATTCTGGGGATCGACATGAACTGCCCGGTGATCCAACCAATAGCCCGTTCCTCGCCGCGTGTACCCGGAGTGCGGCCTTCGAAAAGATCTGATGCAAGTATGCGGATATCCTGTGACAGACGCTCTTATGCCGCAGTTTCTGCCCCCTGCACCGGCGACGAACAAAGCAACACGCACACCGATAATGCGGCCACTCGCAACTTGTCGATCACAGTAGTCCTCCCCCTCGAGCCTTTGGATCAGCTCTTTTTCGAAGCGCCCGGTGCACCGCTCTCCGTGAGCGCCTTGGAATTCGCCGCCCATTCAAAATCGAGCATCATCTTTTCATGCCGCCGTTCGACTCGACCTTTAAGTCTCGGATCGGTAAAAATGAAGAGACGGTCTGCAAGCACCGCTTCAAGCACCAGCCGCCCGACGATATCCGGGTTCAACCCTTTGCGGATATCATCCGCTGACACATCCCGAGCTACCGTGGATTGTTGGGGTCCATATTGGTCACCGCGATTACGCGGCGCATCGAAGATGTTGGTTGCCACGCCTCCGGGACAGAGGACAGACGCGCCATAACCACCTTCGCGCCCTTCCTGACGAATAACCTCCGTGAGACCTACTACCGAGTACTTGGTGGAGTTGTACGGCGCCCAGTCCGGCATGCCGCCGAGTACACCTGCCATGGACGACGTGTTGACGATGTGACCACCTTCACCCTGCCTCTTGATGTGCGGGATAAACGCCTGGCACCCGTGAATGACACCCAGGAAATTCACGCCGATAACCCATTTCCAATCGCCTTCCGTGCAGTCTTCGATGTGACCACCACTGGTAACCCCTGCGTTGTTGCATACCGCATGGATTTTTCCAAATGTTTCGAGTGTGGCGTTCGCTGCCTGAAAGACCGAATGTCGTTCAGCAACGTCGACGACCACCGACGCAACATCGTCGCTGCGATTCGAGGGTAACGCCTGGCGCAGTGTCGCCATTGTTCGGTCAAGCGCCTTCTGCTCGATGTCAGCGAGCATTACTTTCATACCGGCGTTCAAAAAAGCGCGTGTCATACCCAGGCCGATGCCACTCGCCGCACCAGTCACAAATGCGACCCGTCCTGCTACGTTGTCCATAATCCCCTTCCAGGATGCAAAGTCAGTGACCCGAGTTTACTGTGTCAACCTGCTCAGTCCGAAGTGAAACCCGATGCTTCACCTCCTCATTGCCTTAGCCCTCAATCTGGTTCCGCTGGTGGGCATATGGAAATTCGGGTGGACGGCCGGAACGGTCCTTGCGCTCTATTGGTTCGAAAGCCTCATCGGCCACTTCGGTTCGATGATCAAGATTCGCCTGCATGCCGCCTGGACCCAAAAAACGCGGCCATACGCATTACAAAACCGCCGGCGAAAAGAGCAGCTCCAAAAGGAGCTACTTCGCGCACTACACCACCATCGCGCTGATCTTTACCTTCACCCACGGTTTTTTTCTCGGCATCATTCTGCTGATGCTGTCCAGCAACCGACCTGACCTGGTCGCGTTTCATCTCAACGTGGACGATCTTGTTTTTGGTATGGGTGTGATCGGTGCCTTGGCACTGATCGACCTCATCGTCGATCTGCCTTCCCTTAAACAGAAGTCGTTTCTGTGGTTGGAAATCCACACCGGCAAACGACTGGCTCAGGTGCTCGTGATGCACCTCACCCTAATCTTCGGCATGTTCGCGGTCGGGTTCTTTGAATCGGAAATGGCACTGCTGTATGTGCTAATCGGTCTCAAAACACTGATCGATGCTATGGCGCGGGCGTCCAACGAAGACATGAAGCCCGAGGACGGCTTTGGTCAACCTGTGCCGAAATGGTTGCGGTGGCTCGACAAACACCTCCCGGACAATCGACCCGGAACGGGCAAGAAGAAAGGGAATCTGGATGAATACTGGGTCAATTCAGATCAACAGGAAATCTCCCGGCGCCAGAACAACGAGGGCGTGGTAGTTCGATCACCTTGAGGTACAGACAAAGTGGCGTCAGGATGAGTTGCACCAGGACAAGTAGCGCAAGGACATGTAGCGCAAGGA
>SXGR01561301.1_pt1 | contig 12000 bp, 14 predicted proteins | sample 3174711 | NCBI WGS metagenome assembly SXGR01 (sample SAMN11356860, study PRJNA531348) | freshwater metagenome | isolation source: freshwater sample F1-60 | place: China: Fuxian Lake, Yuxi | collected 2017-12-25
TGACTGTAAAATCAGTGGTGTAATAGAAAAAAATATTGCGTCACTGCCTGGTATAACCGAACACAGATTTAATCAACTGCAAACAATCGAAGCAGTGCTTAACTATCTTAATATTCAAGTTAGAAAGATACGTAGGAAACATTTTCAGAAATATCTTGAAACATATGCTCGCGCTCTCACATCAAGAGATGCAGAAAAATATGTGGATGGTGAAGATGAAGTTATTGATATGGAAACAATTATCAATGAAGTTGCCTTGTTGCGTAATAAATTCTTGGGCATCATAAAAGCATACGAGAGCAAAAATTTCATGCTGGGACACCTGGTCAGATTAAAAGCAGCAGGAATGGAAGACTATTCAATTTAATGTTTTCAAGTCACGAAGCAAGTCACGCTCACAGTCTTGAAACATTGAATCTCATGTACGAGTATGATGATTTTATGGACAGTATTTCAACCTTGGCTGACATTGGTTGTGGCGGCGGCCTAGATCTTGAGTGGTGGGCCACACGCACAACCAGGGATGATAACCCCACACCATTGAATATTCGATGCATAGGAATAGATATTTTTTCTGAATTGCCCATGGCTCGCAAATACCCGAACATCACCTATCAAAAAGTGGATTTTGAAGAAACAATAGCACCACCAAAAAAATTATTTGATGTGATCTGGTGTCATGATGCATTTCAATACGCAATCAATCCCATCAAAACATTGAGTCGTTGGCAAAAAATAACCAGCAATGGTGCCATGTTGGCACTGACAGTCCCACAAACCACAAACATAGTGTATAAAAATCATCAATGTATTCAACCCAATGGATGTTATCATCATCATACCTTGGTCGGTCTTATTCACATGTTGGCAACAGCAGGATGGGATTGCAATAATGGATTTTTCTTAAAAAAACCAAACGATCATTGGATACATGCAGTGGTGTACAAAAGTAAACATCTTCCCATGAATCCCAAAAAAATAACCTGGTACGAATTGGCGGATTTAAAACTTTTGCCCGAGTCTGCAGTCAAGAGCATAATGAAACATGGATATCTACAACAACAAGATCTGTTGTTGACATGGTTGGATAAAAGTATTTCTTGGATGGGAAATCAATGACACGTATGTCAAAACCACCGACACCTAAACAACAATTGATGTGGCACAAACTTCACGGACAACCTGGAAACTACTACGTGGAATCAACAGAACCCGAACGCAAGGAATTCCGTCAGTATATCAGGGATGTGTTGCAGGAGGGTATTGTGCAGATAGAGTTCCGCAAGGCTGATGAATCCATAAGAGTGATGAATTGTACACTCAGTGAAACACACGGTGCTAAGTACATGGTAAAAGAAAATACAACTGTGGAAACTTTACCAGCTAAAATCAATAACGATGTTTGCAAGATTTGGGATATCGACCAATCTGCCTGGCGCAGTTTTCGTTGGGATCGTTTAAAAAGTTTTACATTTACAATTGGATAAGATTCTTGAATGAACACCATAGTATTATGCACCGGGGGATATGATCCTTGTCACAGCGGTCATTTGGCCTATTTTAAAGCTGCAAAGACCTTGGGGGATATTCTTGTTGTTGGACTCAATTCTGATAACTGGTTAGTGCGCAAAAAGGGTCGTGCCTTTCTGCCGTTCAGCGAGCGGCAGAACATAATAGAAAATCTAAATTTCGTGAATAGGTGTGTGCTATTCAACGACGATGATGGCAGCGCCAAAGACGCTATTAGAAAAGTAAGGGCAATGTATCCCAACGATCGTATTGTGTTTGCCAACGGTGGAGACCGCACAGATAAAAATATTCCTGAAATGGAATTTGAAGATTTCAATCTTGAATTTATGTTTGGCGTTGGCGGCTTCAACAAGAAAAACTCATCATCTTGGATCTTGGAAGACTGGAAAGCACCACAGACACGGCGACCCTGGGGATATTATCGTGTGCTGCACGAAGCAGTTGGTGTCAAGGTCAAGGAACTTACCGTGGAACCCGGTGCCGCACTCAGTATGCAACGACATCAAGATCGTGCAGAATTTTGGTTGGTGAGTTCTGGTGTGGCTTCGGTTTACACATTAAATCGTGCCACAGATGCAGAACTGCAAGGACGCTATAAGCGGCATGAATATCTACATATTGATACCGCACAATGGCATCAGTTGATCAATGAGGATGCCAGCCCCTTGAAAATTATTGAGATACAGTACGGTGAACACTGTGTGGAACAAGATATAGAAAGAAAAATGGTATGATATCGCTTCCGATATTCATAGGGTATGATCCAAGAGAGTCAATTGCGTTTCATGTGTGTGTTAACAGTATCATACGTCATGCAACACAGCCTGTCAACATCATACCTATTGCATTAAATCTGTTTCAAAATTATAAAGAAACCCATACCGATGGCAGCAATCAATTTATCTATACTCGATTTCTTGTGCCACATCTTATGAATTGGATTGGCTGGGCGATTTTTATTGATGGTGACATGATCTTGCGTGACGATATTACTAAATTATGGGATCTAATAGATCATAGCAAAGATGTTATGGTAGTAAAGCATGATTACAAAACAAAAATGAAGGAAAAGTATCTTGGTAGTAAAAATGAAGACTACCCAAGAAAAAATTGGTCCAGCGTAATGCTTTGGAATTGTTCTAGTTTCCCAAATCGTATATTGACTCCTGAATTCATAGAAAAATCCACTGGATCTTTTCTGCATCGATTTTCTTGGATCAATGACCACAGGATAGGAGAGATTCCAAAAGAATGGAATTGGCTGCCTGATGAATACGGTGTCAATCTTGATGCCAAATTGCTGCACTATACCCTGGGCGCCCCTTGTTTTACTGAGTTTGCCGATACTCCTCAGGCTGATGAATGGCATCATGAACGCACACTGACCGAACACTGTCAGCAGAGAACATGATACATGACTAGTCTAACCCTAGACCATCATGAACTTGTATCGGCCTTTAGAAGAACTATTCCTGGAACACCTCCGGCTATTTTTAGAGGAATAGTCAAAGCTAAACACATACATGCTTGCATCAGCAGGGGTGAAGATTTTTATTATATAGATACTGGATATTTTGGAAATTTTATCAGTCAAGGCAATCCTCAAGGAACGAAAATCTATCACAGAATAGTAAAAAATGAGTTGCAAAAGTCTGTGATAGAAAATTGTCCAGCAGACAGATGGCAAACACTGGTCAGAGGTGATGCTAAATTAAGGTGGCCAGGATGGAAAAAGCAAGGAAATAAAATTTTGTTGATCATATCTAATCCCAAGTCCGGACGGTACTTTGATTACGATATGACTAGTTGGGTAAACACAACCATTGCCACAATAAAAAAACACACAGACATGCAGATTATAATAAGGCACAAAGCACCAAGGCAACAAAGACAGATGAATAATATCTATCAGCAACTAGACCAAGGTGTGTTTGCTACTGTAACTTTTAATAGCATAGCCGCCATGGAGTCAATTACTTACGGTGTACCAGCATTTGTCACTGTGAGTTGTGCAGCATCTCCCTTGGCTCTCACAGACCTAACAAAGATCACAACACCGTGGTATCCAGATCCCAATTTGGTAGCCAAACATTGTTATTCATTGGCCTATGGACAATTCACCAAAACAGAAATTGCAGATGGCACAGCCTGGCGATTTATAAAATGAACATGTCAGCACCATCTCCTGAGCCTGTTGTGCCACGCTATATGAACTTAGAAGAATGGGTAACATTACCCGGTGACAGAGCTCTAAGATCGGCGCTGGCAAAAGCAGATTCCGTTGATGATCCTAGCGTATTAGATTATCAAAAAAACAAATTAGATACCGCACTAAGTTTTGTAAAAGAATTTCACACTGCTGTTGATGCTGGGGCAAATTATGGTATAGTAAGTTTTAATTTAAACAATAAATTTTCAAAAGTATATGCATTTGAAATTGAAACTTCTGTTAGAGAATGCCTTAAAAAGAATGTAGGAAAATTTCAGCTAAAAAATGTTGTGGTGTGTGACTGCGGGCTTAGTGATAAAGAAGAATCAGTGGCGTTAACTTATGAGAAAACCTCTTTTGGAACTCATGTTAATAGAACTAAATCAGGTGATTTTGTATGCAACACTCTTGATTCGTTTGATCTGACAGATATTTCATTCATTAAGATAGATTGTGAGGGCTACGAGCCTTTTATACTAGCAGGTGCTGAAAAAACGATTAAAAAATACCTACCAGTTATATTCATGGAAGACAAAGGTCATTCTAAAAGATATTACGGTACCGAAGGTAATTTGGCAGTTGAGTTACTACTAAGTTGGGGTTATAAAATAGCACAACAATGGCCAAAAGATTGTGTAATGATTTATGCAGAGTAAAATAAAATCACTTAAACCAAGAATCAACTCAATATATAATTTTTTATCTGTTGGACGTGACAGATATGGTATGGATCTTTTTACAAATGGTAGTAACGGCAAAATGGTTGATGTTGAAACGGCATTATCTAATGTTTCAATTCCGCTTTGCTGGGCCGGTTCTCATAAAAGATTATTACATCAACATTGTATTGAAAATAAAAGAAAATTTTATAACTTGGACACAGGTTATTTTGGAAATGAAAAAAGAAAAACAATAATACGCATTAGTACAGACAATCTCCAAGATCAAGGACCAATTATAAATCGACCAGCAGATAGATTTAATTCCCTCAATGTTGAAATTTTTAATTTTAAAAGAGGAAATAAAATTATTATGGTCCCACCGGATGACAAAATAGTCTGGGGTTTTAGATTATCTAACAACTGGGCATCTGATATAAAAATTGAAATTGAAAAATATACAGACAGACCAGTACATATAAGAAATAGACCCCTTTCTAGAACAGAACGATTAAGCACAGACACATTTAAAAACTCTATTAAAGATGATGTATATGCAGTTGTAGGGTATTCATCCAATGCTTTAGTAGAGTCAGTCATGTGTGGGATTCCAACTATTTCGTTAGGTTATTCTGCAATTAACAGTTTTTCTAAGTACACGTTGTCAGATATTGATAACATTCCTAATATAGATAATCATCAACGAAATCAATGGCTGTATCATCTTGCATACAGACAATTTACACATAATGAATTATCAAACGGTACTGCCTGGGCTTTGCTTAATCAATTTTGAAAAGTGTTGATAAATTGCGCCTGCCCGGCTGTCAGCATCAGTCCAGTGCGCAGCCGAAAGATCGTATAACCATTGTGTTCGATCTAGCATGATTGGAGTTTCAATTTTGCATAATTCGTGATTGGCCACTTTCCAGGCCACACAGTCAGTGTCGTCCACAAACACAGGTACGCCAGCCAACACTGCGGCCACACTGGCACTGCTGTTGTAGAACACTGCAGCCCAGGCATGTTTTAAATCCTGTTGCAAAGTGCTTGATTGATTGCTTTGACTGACTCTTGGTAGATTGATTAGACCGGACAGATTTATTTTGTGCTTGGGATGAGGACGAATCAAGATAGGCCGCGTGGTAAAACCTCGTATGCAATTTACTGTGCGGTGAGTCCACTCAACCATGTCAACACCTTTCATTGACCACCCACCATCGCGTTGTAAGCACACCAACACATGATCACCCCTGTTTCTCCAGGGCTGGAGATCAAGACCCAGTTTGTTTTGAATTTTTTGCCATTTTGTTGAGTCACTGTTGGTGTTGGCATAGTTGTTGGTATTGTAAAACACTCCATCTAGACTGTATCTAAGGAACATGTTTTCTTGATCGGCAAATTTAAAACAACTGCCATCCACGGGCATGACACGATGACCATTACGCCGTTGATGATTGATTACATTTTGCCTCAGTTGTATGTGCGCACCACGTATGGATTTTCCTACCCAGCCTAGAATCACAGCCAATTTGCAATCTACAACAGCATATTCTTTTTGTATCATCACGCTGGCGCCCGATGTGCGAACGCCATCAGCAAATGCCTGTAACACTTGAATTTTGCGATTTCTATCTGCTATTTTAGGCAGACTAGAAAAATAAACCACAACGTCATGCATGACGTCTTTTTATCAATTTTAGGGCAGTACCATCAAACATTTCTTTTATGGTAAATTGACTGTAACTCAAGGCACACAACCAGTCACCAATGGAACCACGATACAGATCGTTGATTTCAGATAAACTAGTGCGAGCCACAGGCGCGGAAATATGATAGCCCAGTGTGATTATTGGTGTGCCGGTCCACACTGCTTCAATTGCTGCGGCACTGGCCTCGGTAACTACACAATAATAATTGGTGTTTTGCAAAAGTTCATACAAATTGCTGCGATTTTTGCGATCAAGATCTTTGGGTCGAAACTCAATTTCGCGATCGGTGTGCTGCAGTAGTTGCTGTTGTACCTGCTCTCGCCAGACTTCTAGATTGGTGCCAAACATTTCATAATGTTGGCGGCTGTTCTCCACAACCAATATCTTAGTTCCGGTTTTGCGCCATGGTTTGGGAAATTGCTCCAAAAGATTTAAACGATCTGCAGGATAATATTTGGTTTTGATAGGGATATAATGCATATGATTTTTAACCAACCTATGCCATTTTTTTTGACCAGCGATAAAATTAGTATAGCCAGAATCAATAAACCAAAAATTTAATTTATTCAACAATCGGCTTTGCAACAATTGATGGTTGTTGGTAACATTTCTAATCAACACATTATTTGCCTGGTGCAGCGCAGAATTGTCGGTATCTAGACCAATTGCCCAGACTGGGTCCTGAGTCAGTTGCAGTCCTATGGATTTGACAAAGTGTTTGGTCTTGCTTTTGACATGAAGGTCTATCAAATGTTTGTGATCTATATTGATGCGGTCAAAGTTGGTAACCAACCAGTTAATCAGTGGCCGATAATTTTTTTTGTATACACGTATTAGGTTATCTTTGTAGTGGCATTGTAGGTCTTGAAATAGTAATTTATTCACCTTAGCAAAATCAATTTCAAGCAATCTTGACTTTGATCGTTGGAGTTTGATCTCAACAAGATACTGGTTAACATTGCTCCAAGTTGGTTTGACTTTTTTTAGGTGATGTTTCAACATCCAACGAGCCAATTCTATCACTACTTCATCGCGATTTAACAATAGATACATGCTACCATCCCAAGACCAAATCATGCCTAATTTGCTTTAACACCTGTGCCCCCCAGCCACGCAACAGGTCCACAGCTTCGCCTGGATTGGTAATCCCAGTGTCCGGTTGAAACTTTTGTTCTATCACAATTATCGGACGAAATTCTTTGATGTAGTTTTCTCCACCTTGTAAAATACGAAACTCATGACTCTCACAATCCACTTTAATATAGTCAGCACCGGGAAAATTCATGCTATCAAGAGTGCGCATTTGTATTTTGCCCTGACCCATGGTATTTAAATCCACATGAGTATGACCGGTATTGTCTGGGGTAATGATCATGTTGATCCAACTGTTTACATTTCCCAAAGCACAGTCGTAAATTGTTAAATTTTTAGCAGGAACGTTTTTGATCAAGCAATCTCTAAAAATTTCAACCGGTTCCACAGCAAGCACCTGAGTAAAATATTTACAAAGATCTCTAGTCCATAAACCCACATTGGCACCTATGTCTATGGCCACTTGAGTTCTTTTATTGTGCAAACAAGTTTTGATGCTGGCTCGTCGCACAGGTTCTTGATACACTGGTTGATGGCCCTTGGCAATACTCTTGCCAAGCATCTTTGCAAAATGTGTGTCTTGATCAGGAAACCACCATCCAGAATAATTATACATAATTTATTGACTTTTTAATAGTATTTTTTGCCAGTAAGGCAAATCGTGATGTTGGTGTATATCTGTGGATTGGCTGTAACCTGTTTGTTTTCTAGCACCTTTAGCATGATCCATATAACGACCAAGTTCAGAATTGATAAATGGATGCCCGGCACCACCCCTTGGATTTTTTAATTTTGCGGCCAAGTTAAAAAATTGATTTTGATCAAATTGACGGCGCACATGATCCCATACAAAGCTATCGTGCCATTCAGAGAGAGTAAAAATTTCATCATTGCGATACATATCAACAAATTTTTGTATAAAAGTTTTGCATTGTGGATGAGATAAATTGTATCCAACCCATCCGCATTCTGAATGATATGCTTCGCCGCGACCAAGATAACTAATCATATAATTATCTGGACATAACATTGATAATATTGAAGAAGATAAGGTAGAATGCGAGTATGTGTCGGCATCGAGCCAGATTAACCAACCATTATTCAACAATGCAGCAGCATGTGCTATAGAAAATACCTTGTGACTAAATCTAACTGCGTCCCATCGAAATGTTTTTCTAGGATCAAACACATCAGGCGGACCGTCTTTACCGTGTGCCTTGGGATTGTTCTGATGGCGCAAAATAAATTTTGTCAAGTCTTCATTTGCTTTCAATGAATCAATTATCTGTACATTAGAACAATGAATTTGTGGCTGACAATCTTCGGCATAAATTATAAGTGATACATCGTTGGGCCAATGAGCTTCAAAGGAATTGATCATTCGTTGCCCATATTGTTCAAGACCGCGTTGATTAAATGTTGTAATTATTTGATACTGAACCTTCATAAGGATATTTAGTGGTGATTAAAAGTGTAGGAGTTTTTCCATCACAGACCGCTCGAAACAGTGTCGCTGTCATTGCAGCCATGACAGAATGTTTAAAACGCAATGGTATCAGCGTGAACGAAAATGATTGGAATGCAGACACAGTTCTCATATGGTCAGTATTGTGGCACGGACGCATGCAGGCCAACCGTCCGTTGTACGAACATTATCGTACAAAAAAACGTCCAGTTATTGTGGTGGATATAGGTGCGTTGCGTCGGGGCGAAACTTGGAAGGTAGCAGTCAACAACGTCACTGCCGAGGGCTATTACGGACACACAGAGGATCTTGATCAAGATCGTCCCAAAAAACTCAAAATCTCTTTGGTCGCGCCCACGGTCAAGCATTCATCAATATTAATTGCTGCCCAACACAGAAATAGTCAACAAACAATCAAGATTGGAAATATTGAAGCATGGATCAATCAGCAGGTGATTAAACTCAAGGAAATCACCGATCGTCCTATAATAATAAGACCGCATCCAAGATCACCGTTGAATTTGAGTCAGTTGCCCCTGGGAATAGAGGTAAAATCTCCCAATCCTGTTGTTGGAACATATGATAGTTTTGATATGAAATTTGATCATCATGCCATAGTCAATCACAACAGTGGTGTTGGAATACAGGCCGCATTGGCAGGCGTGCGACCCATAGTGGATTCCACAAGTTTGGCTCACCCAGTTTCAGTAGAATTAAATAAGTTAGAACAGTTGTATCTTCAAGACAGAAAACAGTGGCTAATTGAAATTTGTCACACCGAATATACTGTACAAGAATTAAAAGAAGGATTATGGTTAAAAAGAATTGGCCACCATCTGCAATAAGCGTTGAACTATGAAAAAGAATAGAAACAACATTGCCACACAATCAGTAACCGGAATTGTCAATTGTGCCTGTGTCATACATGGGACCAAGTATGACTGGTCTTATGTGGAAAAACTTTATAACATGGTCAAACGAAACCTGTCATTTCCCATGCAATTTCATGTGTATACTGAACCAGATAGATCGGTGCCTGATTTTATGACCAAGCACTGCCTGGAAGACTGGGGTCTGCGTGGATCAAAACGGGCTTGGTGGTATAAGATGCAACTGTTCAACAAGAATCATCACAGTGGACCGCTGTTGTATTTTGATCTCGATACTGTGATAACTCGCAATATTGATTGGATAGTGCAACTGCCCACAGAAAAGTTTTTTTGGGGAGTTAGAGATTTTAAGTACCTGTGGCGTCCAGCCTGGTATGGCACCAACAGCAGTGTGATGTGGTGGAACACAACCGTGTTTGATCATGTTTGGAATAATTTTGAGAAAAAAGATATTGCCTCCACGATAAAACGATATCACGGAGATCAAGATTATATCACAGACAATATTATTGATCAAACACGCAGACATTTTGACACAGCCCGCATAAAAAGTTGGCGGTGGGAGTGCCTACATGGTGGTTATAATTTCAAATCTCGTGTTCACAAGACCCCAGGGTCCGGAACATGCGTACCTGACAACACTTCAATCCTGGTATTTCACGGTGATCCCAAACCCCATACTGCTCAAGATAAGTTAATACAACAGTACTGGCAATAAGTTGTTAATAATCAACAACTTATAAGTCATTGATTTTATTGGATATTTTTTTTCCAGTTGACAAATAATAGGCAATCCTCTATACTCATACTATTATTTAATTAGAGGAAACAATGTCCACAGTGCGAATTACAAAAGGTACCTATCGCGGTCACCCGGTGACCAATGCCACTTTTGCTCTGGTCAAAGGGTATCAAACAGGAACCAAAGGCGGATTTGTTACTGTAGACAGCGCCGGATATTTTGGCCACAAATACACTGTTGTTCGTGTGCGAGTGGCCGACATCAATGCTGTTGAATTTGTTGATGGTGAATCCGCAGTTGATGCGGTACCGGTGCCGAAAGTAACATTACGGAATCAAGAAACCGACGAACAGGTGATGACCCGTATTGAGTCAAGGTTTGATATTTTAGACCAAATGACCAAGGCCGCTATTGCTGGGGACATTCGGGCCATGATTGTGACAGGTCCCCCGGGAGTGGGCAAGAGTTATGGCGTTGAGTATCAGTTGGAGAAAGCCGGGTTGTTTGATCAACTCTCGGGACAACGGGTCAAGTACGAAGTCTTGAAGGGCGCAATGACACCAATTGGATTGTATTGCACCCTTTACAAGCACTCCGACCCCAAGAACGTGTTGGTGTTTGATGACTGCGATACTGTGTTGCTGGATGACCTAAGCCTGAACCTGCTCAAGGCTGCCTTGGACTCAGGTAAGAAGCGGCGTATTTGTTGGAATGCCGATTCGCACATGCTCAGGAAAGAAGGTGTGCCAGATCAATTTGATTTCAAAGGTTCGGCAATCTTTATCACCAACTTGAAGTTTGAACACCTCAGGTCAAAAAAACTGCAAGACCATTTGGAGGCATTGCAAAGTCGTTGTCATTTCTTGGACTTGACCTTGGACACCATGCGTGACAAGTGTCTGCGTATCAGGCAGATCTTTCGCAAGGGTGAACTGTTTAACAATTATAACTTTACTCCCGAACAGGGTGAAGAGATTCTACAGTTCATGGATGATAACAAGGACCGCTTGCGTGAAATGAGCCTGCGTATGGCTCTAAAGATTGCGGACTTGACCAGGGTCAATGCCAACAACTGGCGGGCTCTTGCCGCAAGCACTTGCATGAAAATTGCCTAACATGGCCTGGGTAGGTGTGTTGATATTGCTGGTGTTGGGACATCTTGGTTGGGCTCTGTTCTTAACTCTGGTAATTTTAGCATTTGGAGATTGACATGTACGGAATTTACGAAGGTAACCTTTTATTGTTCACTGTTGATAGTAAAGAAGACGCAGACTACTACAGGATTGAAGGATATCGTGTACGTAAGATCTAGCAGGTAGAGTTTTCTCGGGCATTGGTTGGCTCCGGCCCGGGCTTAATGGCAGGTACCCTTAAAAAGGTACCTGTTTTTTTTATGAGCATTGAGAGTGTGCTAAGTATAACACTAATTGGGCGTTGATATGTTTGACTTCTCTGCATTACCCAAACCGGTTGAAATAATTAAACCGTTTAATCTTTACAAATGGAACAAAAAATACTTCAAACTCCAAAGCGGGTTTTTTGAAGAACAATTCAAGCTGGTCAGAGAAAAACAAATTGAGGATTTTGTTTTCTTAAATGGGTTTGATAAAGTATGGATAGACAACGACACTGATGTGTTTAAAGATCCTTTGCCAACAGAAATAGTAGAAGTGCCTACGCAGGCTGATTTGTTGTTGGTAA
>SXGR01240721.1_pt1 | contig 11995 bp, 11 predicted proteins | sample 3174711 | NCBI WGS metagenome assembly SXGR01 (sample SAMN11356860, study PRJNA531348) | freshwater metagenome | isolation source: freshwater sample F1-60 | place: China: Fuxian Lake, Yuxi | collected 2017-12-25
AAAAATTTGATTTTCTCACACTGGTGCCGCCACGGGATTAACCAGCTGGCCGAAATCAGTCGTTCCTGAAATGGAGCAAGTGACCGTATCGCCTGGGCGTAAGAAACGTGGCGGGGTGCGGTAGCATCCAACTCCTGCTGGAGTTCCAGTGCTTATTAAGTCACCTGGCTCTAAGGTCATGTAGCGACTGATATAGGAGATCAACGTGGGAATATCATGAATTAAATCTGCCACCAAGGCATCTTGCATGATGATGCCATCTAGGGAGGTGGTTAAACGCAAGGTCGTGGGGTCAGAGATTTCATCCGCCGTTACTAAATATGGACCACAAGGGAAAAAAGTATCGCAGCCTTTTGCGCGAAAATATTGCACATCGCTTTTCTGCCAGCGGCGACCCGAAATATCGTTTCCAATGCAATAACCGGCAACGTGTTCAAACGCTGTTGATTTGGATATCGACCGACCACCGCGACCAATGACCACGACCAGTTCGACTTCGTAATCTGGACCACAATCTTCGGAGGGCAAAACTATGGTGTCGCGCGCGCCGCACAGAGCCGTTGTTGGCTTACTAAATAACATCGGTTGTTCGGGCCATGGTTTATTTTGCTCGGTTGCATGCCCGCGATAATTCAAACCAACACAAATAATTTTCCCTGGATCGGTGATTGGTGGACCAAAGCGCACACCATCACTCGTTATAGCTCCATCCTGCTTTGCTTCTGCATGTCGCGATAATTGTCGTAATAATCGTTCAACATGCCCCCCTGCCAATAAACCACGCATGGTGCGAGGCAAAGTCGCATCGATGACGGAAATCGGGGTAATCCACTTACCATCACCGCTGAGTATCCCAGGGCATTCTTTTCCAACCGAACCATAACTGATCAATCGCATAGCGGCACAGTGTTTTACTTGAGCACGGCGGTTCAACTCTCGGTGTGTGGCGGAATTATGCGTGCACCAATCGCTGAGACGCACCTTGAACTATGCCAGCGCGTTATTCGGGCTTCGGCACCACGGCAGGTTCACTTGCTGTCGAACTTGGAATTTGTTGCGGAATGCGCTGAGCCCACACTGCTGGGCTTAATGTTTCAATCGTCAGCGCGCTCGTCACGACGTATGCCAATGGTGGGATCGCTTCGGTCGCAAATTGCCCCTCTCCGCCATACGAATCACCAACGGCGACTCCGTCGTACGGACGATCACTCCAAATAATAACGGTGTCAGCCGGGGCATCTGCGGCAGGTTGTTTATAACGATAAATACCGGCTCCGCGAATCGCGGTACTCGTCACTGGCAAGCGTGCTTGATGCAGAATTTCCTTAATCGTTGCTGGCCACGCGCCGCGTTCTTCACGATAGCTTTTAATGGCCTCCACAAATTGTGCTAATCGCGTCAACGATAATTGACGTTGAACAGCGGGGCGCGCTTGAGCCTTATTCATTTCTCGATTCACCAGCAAAGCACCGCCAGCGACGATCGCTAACAAAATAATCGCCATGATCGTTGCTTTATTCATGTCACTCTACCGTCAATTTTCATAGGCCGTTAACCACACGAATTAGGAGCGGTAATATCCCGAACCAAACGTCAATTTTCCTGTGTCATCGTTTAGCACACAACGTTGATCGCTAATATCTTTTCCGGTCCAGGTACCACTGTCATAAGTTAAACGTAAACCAGACTGAACGACGGTGGGAACACCCATGGTGCTCTGATCCAATAAGCATTTACGATGCACACCACCCCATAAATCAGCGATTACCTTGCGCCCAGCTTTGACTAATTCTAAATTGCGTGTCCATCCATGCTCAAATAGTCCATGACGCAAACGAGCTGCCAAGCGTGGATCAATAACCGTTTTGCGCCATTCTAAATCCGCCGGACGACGAGATAAAAACCACGCTAATAACGCGTCAATTTGCGTATCGCTTAATCCGCCGAAATAAGCAGCGTCGTTATCGATCACTTCTAACCAGGGCGCACCATTTGCTTCTGCCCAAGTAATTAAACTGCGATCAACTGGTGGTTTGCCTAATGATGGATCAACCGCAACAAATACTAAAGCGCCACTCGCAACGCCTTCAGTCTGAATAATTCTACTGCTAGCAAATAATTCTGGTAAATTAACATCAACTCGCGTGCCTTCGCGAATGCGTTCTAATTGCGGTTGCGATCCTTCGACTTGTAACCATCCGGTAGACCAACCTTGCACTTCAATAAAATGCAGGGCGTCGTGCGTGCTCATATGCGTTAAACCAACCACGCGTGACGCGCTTCGAGCGTGAGCCGGATATCCGATCGTGGTCATAGACCAATTGAGCAAAGCCATGCAAGTCCAATGGAGTGGTTGGGGTGCTTGGTACAGCTTAGATAGCCAAACGCACGGAACAACCGCAGGCTAGCGGAGCCCCTCTGTCGACTTCATAAATGACCCAAGGCAACTTTCAGGATAGCGAAAGACCCCATTGTGCCCGAACCGTGGTGGCCTTGACTATCAACGATGCCTCGGCCCCCTGCTTCACAGCCTAAACACTTGTACCTGCACGTTCCCTACTGCGTGCATAAATGTCCGTATTGCGATTTTAATTCGATCGCTGGGCGAGACGCCGAACATGCGGCGTATGTCGACGCTTTACTGAGCGAAGTGCGATCTTTACCGCGAGGTCCTTATGACACCGTGTTCATCGGCGGAGGCACGCCGACCATCTTAGCCCCCGCTTTATTAGAACGGTTAATGATCGGACTCGCTGAACACCTACGGTTGAACGACAACTACGAATGGACCTGCGAGGCGAATCCTGGGTCCGCCGATGCCACCCGCTTTGCCATATTGGCGGCACACGGAGTAAACCGCTTATCATTGGGCGTTCAGTCAACCCATGATCACCACCTGCGATTTTTAGGTCGTGTACATTCTTCATTAGAAGCCGAGCAAGCCATCGCGCTAGCACGCGCAGCGGTGCCACGAGTTTCTGCCGATCTCATCATGGGGCTGCCGCAACAAACGGCGGATGAATTACGCCGCGACTTAGAATTATATCGTCGTCATGATTTACACCATGCCTCGGTTTATCATTTAACCTATGAAAGCGGCACCGAATTTCACGCCCGCCGTTCACGTGGTGAATTAACCGATATTGATCCAACGATAAGTCGTGAATTATTCGACTTGGTTTGGAATGGCTTAGAAAACCTCAATCTACATATGTATGAAACAAGTAATTTTTCATACCCAGGACAAGAATCGCGTCATAATTTGGCTTATTGGTATGGACGTGATTATTATGCTGCCGGCGCAGGCGCGGTCAGCTGCATAGCTGGTGTACGACAAACACGCGAAAAACACCCCGCCGCATATATTACCCGCATCCAAACAGGCGGCGACGCAACCTGGCGCAGCGAAACCTTGGATGCCAAGGTCTTACTAACCGAAACATGGATGTTGGGCTTGCGCTTAACTACTGGAGTCTCGCTGTCGCAACTGGCTCAGATGGGCGACCCAGAACATCGTTGGCGATCACGAGCCCAGGCATTAATCGACGCCGGATTATTAGAAGAACACCAGCAGCATTTACGCCTAACGCGTGCCGGCCGCCCAGTACAAGATGAAGTTACGATCTATTTAATACCATGATTCTACGACGAATTATTTCAACGAGACGATGACGGATCTGGAAAATCACCAATACGACTAGTGCACGCCTGCATAATATCCATGGCAGTAGGCTCATCCATTAATCCAATGGCTAAATGGACCCACACATAATACATGGCAAATGCCATCGCTGGAATGCGGCACATATCTTGCCATTCCGGCCCAATCGTACTGACATCTGTTTCCATCGCACGAATGGAATCACGCAATTCAAAAACCGCTGCTTGATCGGGAGTCGATGCTCGATTGGTGAGCGCTATGACGATGGCCGCTTCAAGCAGCGATGTGGCAGAAAAAAAATCACCATCCGTTAGTGGTAATGCTAATCGCCCCGTCGTCGCCCCAAATGCAGCGATTATTTCAGCAGCCCAGGCAGTCGTTTCGGCTGGCGGTTCCTTGCCAATTGGCCAGGGCGAATCGTCACACTCACCTGCACACTCGCCCCAACACTCTTTAACCACAGTTAAGGCTTCAACACGGGTTAAGAAAGACGTGCGCACATGCGCTGCGGCGTAAAATAGTAAGTATAACTGCAACTCACTAACCACATCACGCACGGTATCTGCCAATGCATCGCGCAAGGCGTGAGCAATTTCGTCGACCGCTTCCAATTCATCCAATTCACGCTCTGGAGCACCGACCGCAACCGTAAGTCCACGCAAATTGCGACAGGTGTTAATCGCTTGACGCTGAATAAATGCAACCCAACGAGCTTGATCCGGAGTTTCATCCAAGGCATCGCCGGCAGCCGCCATCGCCGCGACTTCGAAGTGATTCTTCACTTCATTAAGCCAGGCTTCCGTCGTCTGTGGTATGGGCGTCGACATGGTGTGGGTGGACACTTTCACGACGAATGTGCCGCTGCCAAGTGAATCTCTCGGCACCTATCTTTACTTCACTTGCTTCACTTGTTTTGCATCACTTGCTGACGGCTATTCAATCAACTTTCAAAGCTTCGACCGAGGTACGAGTCATCTCACTCCACGAACGCGTACAAACAATCGGATCTCCCGAAATCAATCCCGACAATGACACATCTGTTAAGCGTATTTGACTTCTCGTTAATGTGCCATCGCCTTGTTGTGCGGGCAAGACTTGAATCATTTCCGCACGCCCAAAGTTTGCATTTGGCCAGCTAATCATCGCACTTACTAAATCCGATGAAACGACATCTACGTCCGAAGGGTGCAGCAAAATAAAGGTCTGATCACCTAAACGACGAACTAGATAGACATCCTTTCCGTTCAACTGCAATGGTAGATGCAAAACAATTTCGCCGTTGGAAATTCGCAATCCCCGAACACTAAATACCGTCACTGGCTCGGTTTTATTTTTAACGCGCAATGGTGGCATCGCCACGCCATAACCGTGTCCATTGATCGCATCCCATGTGGCCTTACTCGCCAACACGTGACCGCGACCAGCATTGGACTCCAATCGCTGAGCCGTATTCACGGTGTCGCCGAGTACGGTATATTCCTTACGTTCTTCCGTTCCGATATTACCCGCAACGACCGCTCCGGAATTAACCCCGATACCCATAGATAACATCGACTGTCCATCACGTGCCTGTAAACTATTAAATCCAACCAAAGCGTTTTGCATAGCTAAAGCAGCCGCAATTCCGTTACTTGCCGCATCACCTTTATCAATTGGTACGCCCCACACCGCCATGATGGCGTCGCCCATGAATTTATCGACCGAACCACTATTATTGGTAATGCACGGCACCATGCGATTAAAATAGGCATTCATCATCGCAACGACGCGTTCTGGAGTCAAACTTTCAGACATTCGCGTAAAACCAATAACATCGCTAAATAAAATCGTCGCCTTATAAGTGCTGCCGCCCATTGCCATCGCGACATTACCGGTCTTAACTTGATCAGCCAGAGCGCCGGGCAGATAACGAATTAAGTTATTACGTTGGATCGTTTCATGTTCTACGTCCGCCAGCAATTTAGCATTATGCACAGCGATGGCTGCTTGCTGACAAATGGCAACGGCCAATCCCAAGTCATCGCGGTTGAATACGCGTTTGCTGTCTGGGGTATCAATTTGTAATAACCCTAAAATTTGCTCATTAACCATTAAAGGTATCGTCATCGCACTGCGAATACGCAACGAAACGATGGACATTCCTTGATCAAAATCACCTGAGTTTTGATCGTTGAATAAAAATGCCGAACGCGACTCCAATGCTTTTTTACAAATAGTCGTCGATACACTTAAGTTTTCGGTGACACCCTTATGGCGGCTACGCATAGCCTTCGCCTTGAGGTCGCCTACCGTTTCACCCAACATCAAAAATCCGCGATCAGCTTGCGGGAAAACCTCGAATAATTTTTCCAAAATACGCGCAAACACGGCATCCATATTTTGAATGTTCACCAATGCTTTCGACACATCCATAATCGCGCTTAAACGTTGAGCGAGCATCACCGGATCCATGCTGATCGGCTGACTTTCACTCACCTTCATGACAATGGATTGACTTAAATCTGTGTCATGTTCTTTGAAACCAAAAATAGAACTGGAATGCGCGTCACTCGCAATGCGATGATGTTGTATACGAATTCGCGTTTCGCCTAAACGCACCACATCACCTTCTTTAGCGACAACCATTCCCTGCATGCGTTGATCATTTAGGTACGTGCCATTCGATGATCCATTATCGCCGACCTTTAAAGTCGCCCCATCCCAATCAAAGCGAGCGTGTTGACGACTGGCATTGGCATCCGGTACTTCAAGCGAACATTCGGGACTACGACCACCGATTAACGATTTATTAACTGGCACGACCTCGCCAGCTCTAGCACCAGTTAAAAAAACCAGCTCGAACATCATGTTTTCAAGCTTACCTATGGCAGCCGGCAACAGCAACCCCCGAAACGCTTTGTCGGGGGCAAATAGTCGGGGGTAACTTCAGACCAAATGGTGGGGAGAAAACGGCAGCTAGGTTATTTGCTGCTAATCATCCACAGGGCAAAGCAGGCCGCAGCGCCAATCCATCCAACTGCTGCCATCGATATCCAGAAAATAATGATAGCGCGCTTACCATCGAGGTCGTTTTGCAGGGTTGAAATCCGTTGTTTCTCGGCAGAAATGACATTCAAAATCTGACTACGTGAGGACGGGATGTGGCCATCTTTGTGCGCGACATCCAGACGCAACAACTCCATATCTTTGATCACTTCATCCGGCGTTTGGTAACGATCGATCGGCTGCTTCGCCGTGAACTTTCCCAACATCCGAATAAGATCTTTCGGCAGGTCTTTGCGCAAATCATCCAGGCGCGGGGGCTCCGTTTCAATGTGAGCGCGCATAACCTTACTGCATGAACCTTGGAATAAGGTCTTTGCCGTCAGCATGTGAAAGAGCGACGCGCCTAATGAGTAAATATCACTGCGTACATCCAGATTACGTTCGCCACGCGCTTGCTCTGGTGAAATATAATCCGGCGTGCCGATGGTGGTGCCTTCCTGCAATAATTCAGAATCCCACACCGACTGAATAAATCCAAAATCGCCCAGTTTCACCGTTCCATCTTTAGTCACCATGATATTGGCCGGTTTAATATCGCGATGTACGATATTGTGATTAGCCAAGTATTTGAGTGCTTGGCATACTTGCATGCAAATATCGATGACTTTTTCGACTGGTAACGCTCCCTCATGACGAATGAGGTCTTCTACCGTCACGCCATCAATGAATTCCATCGAGAAATAATATTTCCCTTGGTATTTATTAACGTCGTAAACTTGAATGAGGTTTTGATGATTGAGCTTACCAGCGGCACGCGCTTCCAATAAAAAACGTTTTCGAAATTCCTCGTCGTCCGCCCATTTGCTATGTAGAATTTTCAGCGCAACCGTGCGATGCATCGTCAACTGTTCGGCGAGGTACACCTCACCCATGCCGCCCTCACCAATGCGACGAAGTAATTTATAGCCGCCAATCTGTTTATTGACCAACATCCCACCTTCGCTTTTTGCACGCTCATCGCGCACAATTCGACGTAGGGCTTTGGTCAAACGTTCGGCGGTCGTATTGTCGATCGTGCCTTCAGAAATCAGAACATCTGCCAGCGGTTTTTTCGATTCACGCACATGATCCATGGCCGCATCGAATTGATCTGGCGTAATAAGACGACCCTCAATGGCCAATTGGCCATAGCGGAAATCTTCGTCTAACTCGGCTCCATTTGTCACCACTCGTCCACCCTCGGCTATTCCGTAAATTGTCTCTCTGTCAGATTACTGTTACGCTTTGGTAACATGTTAGTGCTAGCCCACGATCGAGCACGCTCTTGTCAATCATAACTCATTGGTGAGACCACAACAATGTCTCCGATCAAGGATGTCGCACCCCACTTCACACACCCTGCGAGGTGTCTGATGAGGTTGGCTATCAGACATTTTGCCGAATGCGTACTGAGCGACCACTTGCAGGCATAAAGCCACGAATCAAGTTCTCCACCCCACCCAAGGATGTCATCATGAGCGAATCGTACATGCCAACTCACGAATGGGCCCGCATTGATGGCGGCAAAGTCGTCATTGGCTTGTCGCCTTTCGCAGCAGGCGAAGTCGGCGAAGTCATTCACATCGAATTGCCAGCCGTTGGCGCTACCCTCACTCGCGGCAAGGCCTGTGCTGAAATCGAATCCGTTAAATCGGTTAACGATTACTACAGCCCAGTCGATGGCACCGTTAGTGAAGTGAATCGTGCGCTGGCAGAAAAGCCTGAATTAGTCAACAGCGATCCCCTGGGCGCCGGATGGTTTGTGAAAGTGACTCCAACTGCAGCGAATCCTGTACTAGGACTGTTGTCAGCCAGTGATTATCAGGCTAAGATCACTAAATGATCAACCAGTTACCTGACTGTCCCAACGCTCAGGGCCAACTGACGCGCAAACCTTTAACGTGTCCGGCCTCGGAAATTAGGGTTATTTTTGCAAAATATCCGACTTCCGGACTTCCGGACTTCCGGACTTCCGGACTCCACCCATGACCCATCGCGTTGGCATTGGTTACGACATTCACCGCATAGAAGCAGGAAATGGTTTAGTCATCGCAGGTGTCACCATCCCGTGCGAATACCGCGTCATAGCACATAGTGACGGCGATGTGGTCCTACATGCCCTTTGTGATGCATTACTGGGCGCCGTTGGCGCTGGCGATATTGGCGAACATTTTCCCGACACCGATCCCAGTCATCGCGGACGCGACTCTCGTGAATTTGTTTTTGGAGTTCTCGCGATACCTGCGTTAAAACCTTGGCGCGTGGTAAATATGGACTGCAATATTATTGCACAGGCCCCGAGACTTGGTCCCTATAAACAAACGATGCGTCAAACGTTAGCCGAAATGTTAAGTTTGCCACAAGGCCGCATCGGAGTTAAAGCCCGCACAAACGAAGGTTTGGATGCGGTTGGTGCGTGTAAGGCAATTCAAGCACAAGTCGTCGTACTACTTGAGCCGGTTCGCTAAATAACCTTTTAAAAATACGAAAAAAAGCCGCCCAAGAAATATCTCAGACGGCTAATGTCGGTAATTTTCAGGTGCAGCAACTGGTGTGGGCAGCTGACGCAAACGATCATCACCTCATGTCCGATAGCCTGTCAGCGAACATGAAGATTTCGTGTAGATTGAAAGAAATAATTTGCGAGCGGCCTTTTTCACCGGCGAATAAAGCAATCATTTTGCCGTCGGTATGCCGCCAGTTAATTCCAACATTTGCTTATTAAATGAACGCAGTTGGCGTGCCGTCCCCGCCGTACGCGAATCATAAACTGAAAGGTTTTCATAGGCTGGAATGGTCCGCGCAAGTTCGCGTTCAACCGCGAGAAAGCGCTCGCGCGCCGCATTCACGCGAGCCAAACGATCTTCGTTGCTGAGTAGTTTATCACCCGCAATTGGCGAGGCCGCTTTCAAATCATTGAGGCCCAACTGAAAATCAGCATCTGCACGGACTAAACGAAGCTCTAATTGCTGCTGAACTGACGATATCGCTACCGGCGGCTTTGGGGTCGTCGCTTTATCCCCTGAATCAGCTTTATCCTCTTGAGGCACAGGCGCCGCTGATGGAGCAGGCACCGTTCCTGTTTGTGAGTCAGAAGACTTATTGTTTTTCAAGCTTTCGTTAGCTTTCCACCAGACATCTGCACGTTCAGCCAGACCGCCTTTACCCCACAATGCCTGTCCCATTTGATCACCAACAAAGCGCGCATCATCCATGGCGTCTTTACTTCTCGCTGGCGCACCAGCGGCACGCGGCGGCGACCACCATGCAGGGTCCAACGGATGAAACGCCCAAGTGCCTGTCGCACGCTGATAATTAAGCGCTGTCCAACAGAGTACGCACGCCACTGAAGCCACCATTAACATGGTAAGTAAGCGAAAAATAATGCCGCCACGACGACCTTGATTCACGGAATAAAACTTGGTTTAGGTGCTGGCTTTTTAGCATCGGGAACAGGCTGCTCAGCAGGTTTTGGCGCGGCGTCTACTGGCGTTTCACCGTTGTCTGGTTCTTTATGTTGTAATAAACGCAACACATTCGCTGCGGTTTCTTCTGCCGTAGCGCCAATTAAATTTCGTTCATTTGCCAACACGCGTCCATCAGCAGACACCAATACGATCGCTGGAATACCATCGACGCGCCAAGCATCATCGACTTCACTATCCCAACCAATGCCATCACCGACCACGGGATAAGTAATGCCAAAACGAGCGATCCACGCGGGAATGTTTGCTACCGTTTCTTTGGTATCCAACGTAACGCCAATCGTTTTAATCCCTTGCTTCGCTAACAGAACTGCCGCGCCTGCCACATTGGTCGCCACCCCCTCGCAGGGCTTGCACCAGGTCGCAAAGAAATCAATTAAGACCGCCTTGCCCTGCATCATGGTGAGATCAATGACTTCATCGTGTCCATCAACCCGTTTGAGTTTCAGTGCGGGAGCTTTTTGGCCGATAAATTTTTCGCTCGCAGAAATAGCCGAATCTAGCAATTGCATCGCCGCAGGATCTTCCTGACGTTCTTTTAACCACGCTTGGATGACGTCTCCTTTTTGTCCGCTTTCTTCCATGCCTAAAATGCGTAAGGCATAGACGGGCAAACGATCATCCGGCGTGCGATCGGACAAAAGCTTTAAAGCCTTGTCTAAATGTTCTAACATATCCGCAATGGCAACTTGATAAGCGATATACGCAGGAGTTTGCGGCAGTTCTGGTTCGCCTTCTGCTGGTTTTGGCGGCAACGCACGACGCATATCAGCCAATCCACTTTGAATCCGTTGCGCTTGCGCGGTATGGGCGCGCGCAATTACCACAGGACTAAATTCTCCGAATTGCGCCAGCATTTCCATGACGAAGTCATTTAATCCTGGTTTTTCAGCCTGTTGTTGCGCCAATTGCCACATCGCTATGGCGGCTAATCCTGCGCGATCACGAAGTGAACTTGGTAAATCCTTGGCCGCGAAAACGTGCTCCAATATTTTTTTCATATCGACCACACGCCCAGCATCCAACCACGCTTCAGCACATGCGATATGCAATTCCAATGAATCAGCCGAGGACAATCCTAAATTTTCGCCAAGTAACCCAGCGATCGCTTGGGCACGCGCCGGATTTCCCGGTTCGGTAATTTCATCGGGTTTGAGCGCTTGATTTACTTCATTGAGTAAGTCAGAGACGGTCGCTGCTGAGGCCGTCGAGTAACTCCAAACGCCCAGTATGGCGACCAGTGACAACAAGCGGTTACGCATGGTTATCATCATGTGCCTTTAGCTGTCAGAAACAGCTGTTTTTCGTGCCGTCCGCGACACTGCGTCAACGTGTTCACTTGGCGGTTGAGTTACTGGCTCAGGCGAGGATTCACCTGCCACGGTAAAATCCACATCGTCACGGTCTTTGAAGCGTTTCCGCATCACCGCAATCGCTGCAGTGCTGTTATCGATTAGCAGGAATCGCCGTCCCAACAACGCTGCCGCGGCACCAGTCGAGCCGCTACCAGCAAAGAAATCGAGGACGAGGTCACCCTTGCGCGACGACGCCGCCACGATGCGTTTCATGATGCCCATCGGCTTTTGCGTGGCGTAGCCGGTCTTCTCACGACTGTTCGTAGGCACAATCGTATGCCACCAAGAATCGGTCGGCAGTTTTCCACGCGCGGCTTTTTCTTTGGTCACTAAACTAGGAGCCATGTACGGTAAGCGTTCCACTTCATCGGTATTAAAGTGATAAGTCTTAGCATTCTTTACATAGAGCAAAATATTGTCGTGTTTCGTTGGCCAACGTGATTTGGATCGCGCGCCATAATCGTACGACC
>SXGR01524864.1_pt1 | contig 11995 bp, 6 predicted proteins | sample 3174711 | NCBI WGS metagenome assembly SXGR01 (sample SAMN11356860, study PRJNA531348) | freshwater metagenome | isolation source: freshwater sample F1-60 | place: China: Fuxian Lake, Yuxi | collected 2017-12-25
GACGTAGTCGTTGATTTGTACGACCTCGATTTCGACGCCGTATTTTTTTGCCCACTTGTCGACAATTTTTTGTTCGGCGCCATAGCCCCAAGGCATCCAACCGACGTAAATAGACCAGCAGACTTTGAAGGGTTCCGCGGCGCTGGTGGCGGCAGCAGAAAGGGAGAGTGTAATAGCCAGTAATACTTCTTTAAGGCGGGATTGAAGCAACATGAATAACCTCCAGCGGTTTGGTGACATCGGCGCAAGCAAAAGGGAGCACTCTGGCGATTAGGCCATTCCATCTCCCGGGCTTTTATCCCGCCGTGTAACCTCAAGTCAGGTGCGGGCGTTTAGCCTATTGCCTGTCTTGGGAGGTCGGAAGCTCTCGGACCAGACATCGCTTGATAAAACCAAGAGACCGGAACCCTAGCGTCCTATTAACAAATTGTGTGGACAGATTTGTCGAATAGCTAAAACCACCCAGAGTGCGAATCAGTTATTACCTCTTAGGTATCGCAAATTGGATGCCAGCTTTTCAATTGTCTGATTTTGATGGGAATTAGCGCATTTATAGAGGGATGCTAATAATTTGCGTGTTCTATGTTGGGGCGTAGCTTTGTGGGGTGTGATTTTTTGGTGCGTAATGTGCAGAATCAGTGCCTGGTGAGCGGTTTGGCTTTTGAAAGATGCAACATTTACCTATCTTTCAATTAGCTTGCCGCCCATCTTTACGGCGATTTACGCAGATCGTGCTATTTTTAATCTAATGTGAGCCAGCGGTTGTATTGTCTGGAAGAAATCTCACAAGCTGTTAAGATTGTCGCCCAGGATAACCTACATAAAAGACTTACTCGTATAGTCTCAAGGTTCGCAGGCTCAGATTCCAAGTGCGGTTAATTGTATTCAGCTTGGTATTAATCGATGCGAGGGAATATGAAATTCATGGAAAAACACGGAATAATTATGCATAATTCAGGCTTACCTGGTTCTGATGGCCCTAAGTCTTCTCCGTATTCTGCGGTAGCTATGTCAGAGCAATTGGTCATTCAGTATTTAAAACATTGCCGCGATTTAACGCGCGGCTTTGCCTACCGCGTTTTCCCTAATTTTTGGCGGCAATGGTGTAAGCAGGTTTTGGAGATTGCGGAACAGGCTAAATCGAACAAAGACCAAGTGGCTCTTTACGAAACCCAAAATCTGCTGGTCGCCGTACAGCAGGCAGCCGAACAAGAGTTTTGCCAGCATCTGGCCAACGGCTTCGTCAAGTTTAAGAACAAATCCCTTAATACCCTGACTGGCGAAGAGCGTTTTAGTGGCGATATCCTCTCCCTGGTTGAGCATTCTGATCTCGAAGAAACTATCGCCATCACATCCATTACCCATCGAGCGGACAATTTCTTTGCTGAGCAACTCTGGGCGTTGCAGCAGCGTTTAGCGTTGTTGAATGACGGTGAAAAGATCGATGAGCGTGCAAACCCCGCGAGCCCGGTGCAGTTTTGCGAATCACTGCGGAAACTACTCGCCAATCTGGATATTGATGTCAAAACTAAAATCATCGGGTACAAGCTGTTTGATCAGGATGTCGTCGGCATGCTTGATGGGCTTTACGACGAGCTGAATGATTACCTGATCCGCCAAAATCTATTACCCAACCTCCGCTTTGTCCCCACCAGCGAGAAGCCTGTCAGTCACAAAGCGGAAGATGCGTTGCAGGACGATCCCTTTGAGCGCAATGATCAGCCCGTTGACGAGCAGCAGCAGGCCCAAGAAGAGCAGCATCACCAGCGTCGTGCGAGCGACAAGTTGCTTAGCGGCGCGCTCAACCCTAACGATATCCAGTACCAAAATAGCCTTTTGAATGCGATCCGGCTGTTGCAGACCCATGTTACTCAAGCCCTGCCAGCGATCCAGGCGGCACACTTTAATCCGCAGTCTGTTGCTGCTGGCCAAGCTGCCAATAGCCCGGCGATCAGCTCCAGTGTGGCTAGTACGGCAACACCCGCGGTACCTTCGGCAGCGCCCGCGAATTTACAGGTCTACACCCAAAATCAATTGGTGGGTGTGCTGGAGCATATGCAAACCCAAGCGCTCGGTGCGACTCAGCAAGCGCTGGCTAACCACGAGTCTGGCCCTGTTCCGATAGCTCCTCAATCCGTGGCCGAGGTTGGCCGTAAGATGATGGAGCAAATCGCGAGTGAGAATGAAAATGGCGCGGTTGAAGCGGGCGATATGCAGACCATTGATCTGGTCGGGATGTTGTTTGAGTACATGCTTTCCGATGATCATCTGCCGGATTCGGTAAAGGCATTGCTCAGCTACCTACACACTCCTTTTCTTAAAATCGCCTTTATCGATAAAGGCTTTTTTGAACAGCCCGAGCACCCTGCGCGCGTGCTACTCAATAGTCTTGCCGAAGCAGGGGTGCGCTGGGTAAGCAATGATGGCAGCGACCAATACGATATCTTTACCAAGATCAAAACAACGGTGTTTCGCTTGCTGCAGGAATTCAAAAATGATGTGCGCATCTTCGCTGAATTGCTGATCGAATTTAATGCTTACACCCACAATGTAGCGCGCCGTCAGGAGTTGATGGAGCGCCGTGCATTGGAAAAAGCTCAGGGTGAAGAAAAACTGCGTGAGGCGAAAATTCAGGTAAACAATGAAGTGCGCAGCCGCACCGATAACCGCGATATGCCCTCGGCGATATTGCTGTTGCTGTTGCAGCCATGGTCGGATTATCTCTCCTTTGTCTTGCTGCGTTATGGTGACAAATCCGATAGTTGGACGCGCGCGCTGCAGGTCATCGACGATTTGCTCTGGACGCTTGAGCCCAAGACCCAACAGCAAGATAAAGCGAAACAAATGGAGCTACAGGATACATTGGTCGGTTCGCTGGAGCGCGGCTTTGAAACCATCGGCTATGAGCAGGCCAAAGGCCGCAAGTTGTTGGATGCGGTGGTGTCTCTGCAACGCATGGCACTGCTAAGCCGCAAAGCCGAACCGGCGCCTGCGCCTATGCGTACCAAACTTGAGTCACTCGCGGCTGAAAAAGCGGGTCACTCAACTGCGCAGTTGCAACCAGTCCTTCCTGAAGAAGCCAAGATTGTGGATAGCCTTAAAATGGTCGAGTTCGGTACCTGGTTTGAATTTGACGGTGGCAAACGTCTCAAGGTGGCCTGGTACAACAAGAAGACCCAGCACTATATGTTGGTGGATCAGCAGGGGCGCAAAGTGTCGCTCGCGGCAGGGTTACAGTTAGCGCGCGATATGCTCGCCGGGCGCGCGCGCATCATCGCGGGCAGTACCAAGCCGTTTTTTGAACGCGCTCTGGAAAACATCTATCACACTCTCAACGAACGTGCCGACACCCTGAAAGCCGGTAAAGCATCATGACCCATAACTGCTCACGCGAACACGATAGGGAGTTGGAGCGCCATACCATCAATGGCGATGTCGATGTGTATGACAACCTGCGCGACCAATATATCGGTCGTCTGGTTAACATTCATACGCAGGGATTAATGATTGTTGGCGATGTAGCCTTGGAAGAGGATCGCCTCTATACCTTGGACTTGCACGTACCTGAGCCCGTCAATGGTCAGATGGTGATTCAGCTGGGCGCCGATTGCCTTTGGGCTCGCGATGCCGATTTGTCCGGTAAGCGCTGGACGGGGTTTTCGATTATCGACGTATCGCCCATCTCCGCCGAGTCCATACGTGCACTAGTGGAATTGCTGGGCGAAGCCTACTAGTCGTCTCCCTTCAAGCCCGGATGACCTATGTTTTGAGTGTTTAAAACAGGTCAGTGAACACAATACCCAAGGCGAAAACCTCCATATCGGTATCGTAATCAATCAGGCTGTGGCCATAGCCGTCAAAGTACTTTAGTTGCCCACGCAAATTTGAACTGATCGGAAAGCTCCAACCCAGTTCCAAGGCTCCCCTGTTATCTGCGTGCAAATTGTTGCGTAGCATGATGCTGTAAATGTCGTCGCTATGGCGATAGGCCCCGTTAAGTTCAAAATTCCCCATGTACTCAGTGATATCCGGGTTGTCATCACCATCCGGGTCGCCCGGATACTCCTGTTCCGGCTCAGGGATGCGATACCAGGGATTGAGCGAGAAGGCAAAGTTGCCGCGTTCGAACACCGTGTTCAGCATCACCCGGTTCCAGCTGCGCGATAGCAGCCCGCCCTGGCCATTGGATTGATGGTTCAGCGCTATCTCATTGAGCGCGTTGCGAAACCCGAGTATTTCCCAGTCATTGGAGAAGCTTAGAATCAACTCGGGCTGGTGATCGGTCTCGCGGAAGGGAGCGGAATCTTTATCACTGTACACCTGCCATAGGGAGTGATTGGTGTAGCCCAGGTACAGATGGCCGTTATCGCCAAACAGGTCTTCACGCAGCAGAATCTTGATGCTGAGCTGGAAATCCACTTCTGTTTTGCTTAGGTCGAGCAGCGGCGAGGCGTCCTCTCTTTCATAGGGGTCGGTATTGGGTTGCTCGGTAAAGCTCAACGGGAACAGGTAGTTGCGTTTATGTGGCGTGAGCACAAAACGACTGGAGCGGTTGAGTGCCTCCAGAGTCATACGCTTTCGCAGTACGCCACTGGTCGCCTTCTTCTCTTCTGCCACCGGCGATTCGATGACTCCCTGGCGCTGCTCATGCAGTAACACACAGGCTTGCTTCAGTTCCGCCACCGTCATGGATTCTGCCGCACCGACAACTGAGGTTTGCAGGCAGTGGTTCATGGCTTCAGTGCTGAGTTCAAGCGTGGGCGCGGTGGCGTCAGCGGCAAGTGCAGGCGTCGAGAGAGAGACAAATAAACCGGTTAACCAGAGCTGACGCATAGAGGTTCCCTAAAATAGACGAGGCCCATTGTAGGGAGTGAGGCCCAAGAGGCAAGCACTTTGGCAGGTTTAGTAGGACTGCACCCACACCTCAATATCCTGCTCATGCCATTGAGTTAAGAGCTGCACACCTTCGTCCACGACCCGCAAATACACATCGATGATATCCGTCGCTAAGCCGAACAGACGGCTACTGTCAGTATTGATCTGATGCGCATTTACCACATCGCTCTCCACCATCGACAATAAAAATTCCAGCTTGATTTCATAGCTTTTGAGTTGGCTAAGTAGACTTAGGTCGCTGTCCACCAGCCCTTCAAGACGTTTGGTTTGGTGGCGCAATTTCTCGTTGTTCACCCGCGTGCATTGGATCACGTAGCGTAGCTTGCTTGCGAAATCCTTGTCGCAGTATCCCAGCGCTGAAGCATAGGTCGACAGCGCCCGAATGCGGCCGATCTGTTCCGCCACCGCCGGCATCAGGCGTGTCGCAAAATGCAATACTTCGAGATATTTGAAACGGTTCGGATAGAGAGTGTCATCGGTGAGGATGACTTTGGGCTCGACCACATCCGGCATGGACTGCGAAGTCGGTTGTTCCAACTGTTTACCCAGAGCGGCCACCATGCTCAGCAGCTGTTCGATGAGATGGCAGTGCAGCTCATAGTTGTCGATCACCGCATCTTCCTGCCAGTTGCGGCTAATCGTTAGCCAGGCATTGCTCAGATTTTCCTGGTCGCGCGGGCTGAGTAGGGCAGCGCTGCGTGCAGAAAACGCCTGCAACAATTCCAAACGGCGCTCCAGTTGCACCTGCAAATGCGACAGCTCGTCGCGAAATTGCTGGTTGCCCCCAAGGGTGCCCATGGTCATACCACGATGGCGCTGTACCGCCTTGATCATATGGATAAGCTGTTTCGCGAGCGTCAGTGCATCCAGGCGCTGATGATAAAGGTCGCAGAAGTGTGCAAATTGGTTTGAGCCTTTGCCGCGAGATGGTGCAACAGCTATTGCTCCCTGTCTGTTGATGGTGCTTGCTGCCATTCTTTGCTTTACTCCAAATAGCCGAAAACATGGGATCGAGAGCAGATTGTGCGCTTAGATTGCGCGAAGCATCGCATCACCTGCTATTGAAGTAAGACTACAGCAACACCTATGCCAGAGCCGGTTGAAGTTTGATCATAGTCAGGGCGGTCTTGGTAATATATGATTAATGGGATTTTTTATAGATTTATATGCCACCGCCTAATGTCAATGACAGGCGACAAGCCGAATAATTGGAGTAACTGATGTCCGCTAGGGCTGTAAAAAGAATTGTGATTGTTGGCGGCGGTACGGCGGGCTGGATGACTGCTGCGTATTTGGCGCGCTGGTCGGACAAAGTGGATATCCAGGTCTCGCTGATTGAGTCTGAGCTTATCGGCACCATAGGTGTAGGCGAGGCGACGGTGCCCGGAATTCACCAGTTTATAAAGGACTTGGGAATTAAAGAAAGCGAGTTTATTCGTGCTACCAATGCGACATTCAAGTTAGGGATTGAATTTAAAAACTGGGCGGGCGACGACAAGACTTTCTTTCATCCCTTTGCGGGTTACGGCGTTGATATTGAGGATCGCCCTTTTTACAAGACCTGGTGGTCTGCGCAAGCTCAGGGCTATACCGAAGGGCTGGAGAAGTTTTGTTTGTGCGCGCAGTTGGCAGCAGCGGGCAAATTCGCCCTGCCGAGTTTTGACGAAAGCAGTCGCCTCGCGTGGTACAACTATGCCTACCATTTTGATGCGTCGTTATTCGCAAAATTTTTGCGCGCGTATGCTGAGCAGCGGCACGTGAAGCGTATCGAGGGCAAAATTAGTCATGTTCAGTTAAATGCAAGCGATGGATTTATCCAGTCCGTATCCTTGGATTCCGGTGAGCTTGTTGCAGGCGACTTGTTTGTGGATTGTACGGGCATGTCCGCATTGTTGATCGGTAAAACGCTCGCGGTTGGCTATGATGATTGGACGCATTGGCTACCCTGCGACAGCGCCTTGGCTGTGCAAACGACGAGTGTCGCAGAGCCGGATCCGTTTACCCGCTCAACGGCGCGCACGGCGGGCTTGGCAGTGGCATATTCCCCTGCAGCATAGAGTAGGCAATGGCTATGTTTACTCCAGTCAATTTATCTCCCACGAACAAGCGCGCGAAGAATTGCTGAAAAGCTTAACCGGCGAACGCGTGACCGAACCAAAACTGATTCGTTTCACCACGGGAATGCGCAAGGATTTTTGGTACAAGAATTGTGTTGCGATTGGTTTGTCGAGTGGATTTTTGGAGCCGCTCGAATCAACCAGCATTTCGTTGATCCAGACCGGGATCAACAAAATGACGGGTTTTCTGGTGAACTTTGAAATTGATGAAGCGCGCGTTGCCGAAGCAAACCGCTTAAATCGCCTGGAATACGAACGTATTAGGGATTTTATTATTCTCCATTACAGCTTGAATGGCCCTCAAATCCCTTTTGGCAGCATGTGAGCAGAATGCCAATACCAGCTACGTTGGCCGACAAAATCGCGGTTTTCAGAAACTTGGGCGATGTAAAAATGTTGGAGCAGGAGTCGTTTAAAGAGGAGAGCTGGGTAAGCATGTTTTATGGTTTCGGCCAGCAACCCTCAGCCCTGCCAGCATCAGTAGATCCACAAAAAATTCAGGCAATTATGCAAAAAATGACGAGCGCAATCGAAAAAGGCGCTCAGCTTGCTCATCCCCACGCTGAATTCATAAGAACCATAGATACCCCCTAAATTACGCGTACTGCTGCGCCAGCCACCCTAAGTGGCTGGCATCTCATTCATGGTTGTTTCCTTTTGTAGCAAATCCCAGGCGGTAGTTATTGTCATAGGTGATAAGTCTTGTGCCTATAAAAACATTCTTTTACCATTGGTCATAATAGTCATATATACCATATTAAAGTTATGATAATCCTTAGCAGTGCTATCGCTATACACAAATGTATAAACCTCACGTTTAAACACGGCATTTCTGTCGTGATCATGATGCTGTGTTTTTCTGCGTCTCCATCGCTGTTTGCGGCAGTACCTTTGTCAATTTGGTTCGATGAGCCAGCGGCAGATTGGGAGAGTGAAGGTCTTCCGATCGGCAATGGCGCCATGGGCGCTGTCATCGCGGGTGGTGTGCAGCGGGATCTCATTCAGTTCAACGAAAAGACCTTGTGGACCGGCGGCCCTGGCGCCGAGGGCTACGATTTCGGGTGGCCCGCAAAACCTCAAATATCGGCCTTGCGGCAGGCAAGAAAAACAATCGCCACTGATGGTGCAATAAGCCCGGAAGCTGCTGCCAAATTAATGGGGCGCAAAGTCACCGCCTATGGTGATTACCAAACCTTCGGCGATTTGGTTTTAGACTTTGCCGGAAATGACAGCGATGTCACTGGCTACAAGCGCGAGCTTTCGCTTACTGATGCTCAAGTCACGGTGACCTACGCGCAGGGCGGAGTGAATTACACGCGCGAATATTTGGCGAGTTATCCTGACGGTGTGATTGCAGTAAAACTCAGCGCAGATCAACCCGGAAAAATATCGTTCACCGCCGGTCTCGCCACCCCCGATAATCGCTCACTCACCACCGATGTTAATCAAGGTCGGATTACCGCCGCAGGCAAATTAAACAGCAATGGGTTGCAGTTTGAAGCGCAAGCGCAAGTGCTTAATCAAGGTGGTGTGCTGGAAATAATCGATAACAAAAAAATCCGTATTGCCAATGCCGATTCGGTTGTGATTTTGTTAGCTGCAGGTACCAACTACCAACAACAATACCCTAAGTATCGCGGTGAAAATCCCCACGCACAACTTCAACAGCGTATAGATGCTGCAGCAGCAAAAACATTTACGCAATTGCAAACTGAACATCGCAGTGACTACCAGACGCTGTTTAACCGGATGAATTTAACGATTGGCCAAGCGGCAATTGCACAGCCAACCTCCGCATTGCTCGCGCAATATAAAAAAGGCGATGCAAGTCTTGATCGCACATTGGAGGCAACCTATTTCCAATTCGGTCGTTATCTACTGATTGCGTCATCGCGGGCGGGATCACTGCCTGCAAATTTACAGGGTGTGTGGAATAACTCGGTTACACCGCCCTGGAATGCTGACTACCACGTCAATATCAATTTACAGATGAATTACTGGCTGGCAGAGACCACCAATCTTCCTGAGTTGATGACTCCCTATTTTGATTTTGTCGATAGTTTGGTTGAGCCGGGAAAAATCGCCGCGCAAAAAATTGGCGGTGTCGATAAAGGTTGGACGCTATTTTTAAATACCAATATTTGGGGCTTTACCGGTGTGATCGCCTGGCCGACGGCCTTTTGGCAACCCGAGGCCTCAGCCTGGTTGGCGCAGCACTATTACGAACACTACTTATTTTCGCGCGATGAAAAATTTCTGCGTGAGCGCGCCTATCCACTTATGAAAGGTGCCGCTGAATTTTGGTTGGCGTTTTTAGTAAAAGATCCGCGCGATGGAAAGTTAATTGTCTCTCCCAGTTTTTCGCCAGAGCAGGGCAACTTCACTAACGGCGCGGCGATGAGCCAACAGATTGTATTTGATTTGTTGCGCAATACCCGTGATGCAGCCGAAATTCTGGGAGATAAAAAATTCATCCAGCAAGTGACGAAAAAACTTACCCGGCTCGATAGCGGTATCCGCATTGGCTCATGGGGGCAGCTACAAGAATGGAAAGAAGATATTGACGATCCTAAAAATGATCATCGCCATATCTCGCATCTATTTGCACTGCATCCGGGTAATCAAATCAATGTGCATAAACAACCGACGCTGTTGCAAGCGGTGCGCACCACATTGAATGCGCGCGGCGATGGCGGTACGGGTTGGTCGCAAGCCTGGAAAATAAATATGTGGGCGCGCGCGCTCGATGGCGATCGCGCGCACAAAGTATTAGGCGAACAGTTACAGCGCAGTACTCTCCGTAATTTATGGGATAACCATCCTCCATTTCAAATCGATGGCAACTTTGGCGCAGCGGCGGGCATTGCGGAAATGTTGCTGCAAAGTCACAACGGCGAATTGCATCTGCTACCTGCCTTACCTGCGGCCTGGGCAACGGGTTCCGTCACCGGTTTGCGCGCACGCGGTGGAATTACCCTTGATATGAGTTGGATAAATGGAAAACTAATTTCCGCAAAAATTCACACGACTATCAGTGGAAAAGTGCATTTAAGAACCGCGTTGTTATCGGAAAAGTATTCTTTGACGGAAGGGGCAAGCGGTACCGCTGTTGCACTTACACGTATCGGCATAGTAGGGAGTTTTGCGGCACAAGGAGGGAGTACATATCTCTTGAATGTTCGCAAATAAGAAACAGCAGAGATGGCTTTAGGGGTAGTTCAATAATTCTAACTGGAGAAGATCATGACCATTAACAATAACCACGTATTTAAAAAGCAATTCCTGAAAAAACAATTACCGATGTATATCAAAATGGCATCGAGCCTTTCGCTTGTTGTCGGTGCTATGGGCGTGGGTTCTTATTCCTTCGCGCAAGATTCGACAGCAGATGAGCAAGTCGAAGAAATCGTTGTAACAGGTCAGCGCGCGAGTATTCAATCAGCGCAAGATGTGAAAAAGAATTCCAGTGTTGTTGTGGATTCAATTGTTGCTGAAGATATCGGCAAGTTACCGGATCGCAGCGTAACAGAAGCATTGCAACGTGTACCCGGTGTATCGGTTGGTCGCTATACCAACAACGATGCAGAGCATCCAGCTGCAGAAGGTAGCGGTGTTGCTATTCGTGGTTTGACACAAGTGCGTGCAGAATTAAATGGTCGCGATGTGTTCTCGGCGGCTAACGGTCGCGGTTTGAGTTTTGAAGATGTACCAGCAGAACTTATGTACGCTGTTGATACCTATAAAAGCCCCTCGGCCGATATGATTGAGGGTGGTTTGGGTGGTACGGTAAATCTGCGCACCCGCATGCCTTTCGATGCGGATGGTCAATTAATTAGCTTGTCCACCAAAGCTAATTATGGCGATCAAATAAAAGAGACCAACGGAGAATATTCCGGCTTATACAGCAATCGTTGGGAAACAGGCGCGGGCGAATTTGGTGTATTGGTTAACGCCTCCACTTCTGATTTATCTGCTCGTTCCGATCAGGTTTACACGCGCCCTTATTTGCCACGGGTAATCGACGGCGAGTCAGTATGGGTTTCCAAGGGTGTGGATTGGCGTCGCAACGATCACGAAAGCACGCGTGAGGGCGGTTATCTGGCCTTGCAATGGGCACCGAATGATGACACCGAGTTGTACTTCACTGTATTTCGCAGCAAACATGACACTACCTACGATGAAAATGCGTTCTTCCTTGAAGGCGCAAACGGTGATCAGGCGTTAGTGCCTACAGCGGATGATGATTGGGTTTATGACGAAAATGGTGCTCTGCAGTCAGGCACGGCGACGGTTGCAAACCCCGCGCAATGGGGATTGGATTTTGGCACCAGTACGCGTTGGGCAAATAACATTTCCCAGACAACAGATTATTCAACTGGGATTAATTGGTCCCCGGATGACAAATGGAAATTCTCTGCAGATTTCCAATTGGTGGATTCAGAATTGACCGTAGATGATTACACGCTTGGTCTGAAGGTTATTCCGCAAGAAGCCATACTGAGCGGTATGGGAACAACAACACCGTCGATCTTGATCGAACCCTCCTATATGGCCGACTACAAAAACTACAGTCTCGGCCAAGAGATGACGCATTTTGAACGCAATAATGCTGAATCAAAAACAGCGCGGTTTGATGCGGAATATGATTTTGATGGCGCCGTAATTAAATCAGTCAAAGTAGGTATGCGTTATTCAGAAAAAACGGCTGACAATATCAACACGGGTTATGACTGGAATACGCGTTACGCGACATGGTTTGGCTTTGATAAAAACTCATTACCTAAAGTAACTGCCGATCAGGCTGCAGACTATTTAACCTTGTATTCTTTTGAAAATTTCCAACGCGGTGATGTCGATGTTCCTGCGGCCGGCTACCTCTACTCTGCGGCGGCAACCAGAGACTTCCGTGCGACGACGGATGCCGTTAACGCAGGCTGCCCAAATGAGTCCTTCTCATGGGCGTGTAACGATATTGTTTATCC
>SXGR01595840.1_pt1 | contig 11995 bp, 10 predicted proteins | sample 3174711 | NCBI WGS metagenome assembly SXGR01 (sample SAMN11356860, study PRJNA531348) | freshwater metagenome | isolation source: freshwater sample F1-60 | place: China: Fuxian Lake, Yuxi | collected 2017-12-25
GCCTTCAAATGCGATCTTGTAGGACTGGCCTTCGACGATGTCCGATAGCGTCATTTTGCCTTTGAATTTGGCGCTGACCGGGCCGACTTTGGCGATCATCACCAACTGATAATCGTTGGCGCCGGTTTGTTCGATGGATTCACAGCCGGGGATGCAGGCTTTGAGCACTTCGGTGTCGTTGAGGGCTTTCCAGGTGACGGCTTGTGACTGCGGGATGAGTTGTTCGCCAGTCATTTCCATTTGAATTTTCCTTATAACGCGGCGCCAGCCGGCGTGAGGGCGATGTCGCGTGCCAGCCGCCGCAGTTCGTGGGTGGCGGCAACGCGGTGTTCGCGCACGTAGAGTTCGTGGTTGTCTTCGATCTGATCGAGGTGATAGACGTAGTTCACCATCATGCCGGCGCAGTTTTTGAGGCCACGCGCGGAGGTGTCGGCCAGCCAGTTCAGGCGCTCTGCGCGCGCGCCGTTGCCGAGGTGAAACCTTGCCACGGGGTCGGCCGGCGCGCCGTCGTGCTGGGCGTTTAGCAGATAATGCGCGCACAGGGGCGACAGAACCTTTTGCAGGTTCGCAGCGACTTCGGGTTGTTGATGCCAGCCGGCAGTTTTCAGAGCGGCCACTGCGGACAGCCCCGGCGCGGTGAGCACGGCACCATGGGCCGCCAGCCATGCAGTGAAGCCGGGAATCGGCGACAGCGTGGAAAACGTTTTGATACGCGGAAATTCTTCGCCCAGCCGTTGCGCCACTTGCTTGATCAACAAATTACCGAACGATACGCCGCGCAGGCCAGGCTGGCAGTTGGTGATCGAGTAAAACACGGCAGTGTCAGCTTTTTCAGGATCGCCCATCGGCGCGTTGATATCGAGTAGTGGCTGCACCGCGCTGCTGATGCCGCGCACAAGTGCTACTTCGATAAAAATCAGCGGTTCATTGGGCAGGGCAGGGTGAAAAAACGCGAAGCAGCGGCGGTCGCCCTGCAAGCGGCGGCGCAGATCGGGCCAGCCGGAAATTTCATGTACGGCTTCGTATTCGATGAGCTTTTCAAGCACGATGGCTGGCGTGTGCCAGTCAATGCGCTGGAGGGTCAGGAACCCACGGTTGAACCACGAATTGAACAGGTGTACCAGATCGGCGTCGATAACCTGCCATTCCGGGTGTTCGGTCAGCGCGGCCAGCAGAATTTCGCGCATGTCCACCATCGTCGCGGTGCCCTCAGGCGCCTGATTTAGCCGCCGGAACAGCTCTTGCCGGGGCGACGCTGCAGCGCGCTGAAGGCGCAAGAGATTGTCGTCCGATGCGCGGGCGATGTAGTGTTCCGCTGCAGCACGCAGCGTGCGCTGATCAGGTGAAAACTCGGCTGCAAGACGGTCAAAAAAAGCCGGCAAATACGCCGGTTCGAGTTCGCGATACGCGGCGAGCGCCTCACGCGCGATAGCCGCGCCGGAAACTTCGCCACGTTCTGAGAGCAGATCGCGCCAGGCATCGATAACGCGGCCAGCGTGACGATGGGCGCGGGCGACTTCGTTGGGTGGTGGCACCACGGTGCGCACCAGACGCTTTAATAGTGAGGTAGCCATGCGGAGAAAATCATTATACTACGTAAGTTATTGTTTTTATTAACTTTTTATGCAAAGGTGGCAGGGGCTGCGAATGGCCGGAGTGGAATGATAACAGGCGGTGCATGTCCGCCATGTGTCGATACAGTAACGGCGTCAGCGGCGGACTTCTGAATTATTGTCGAGCGCGGCCTCGATGACGCGGCGGCAATCTTTGATGTGCTGGTGGCCGACATATTTCATCGCCGCGAAGCCCAGCGCCACTGAAAGCGCCTGACCAGCCACCGGCACATACTTGCCGATCTGTTTGGCGGTCATGCGTACGCCAACGGTTTTCAGCACTTCGATGGCAATTTCTTTGGTGATGAGCTTGCCGATCATCAGGCTGCCGACAGCGACAATGGACTTGTACACCATCAGTCGCTTGCCGGGGCTGAGTTTATCGATCTGCTCCGGCGTCAAGCCAAATTCGGCGTTGATCGCAGGGATAAGTCTCATCACAGCAGCGATATCGACGGCGATATCAAGACCCGGGACCGGCACCAGCGAAGCTGCCGAGGCCACCGCCGCACGCCGCGTGACAATGACCTTGGCGCGCTTGACCGCCTCATCGAGCTCCGCCGCATTGCGCGGAAGGACAAGCAGCGCCACCGCCTGCGTGGCTTTCGCCCGCTTGGCGCTAAGCGTCGGAAACATGGCGCGTAGCGTCCTGATTTCAGGTGGACGTGCCACCGTTGTTGTCGCCGCCGCCATCCTTTTTCTTTACCACCAGACCGTAGATCACCAGCAACACAATCGCGCCGATCACTGACATGATAAACTTGGCGTTTTCGCCTTGTTTGTAGAGGCCAACGAACTGACCCAGAAAAGTCGCCGCGTATGCCCCCGCGATACCCAGCACCGCGGTCATGATAATCCCCATGCTGTCCTTGCCCGGATGCAGCGCGCGGGCGATCAATCCAGCAGCAAATCCCACCAGCGCAATCCATATAAAGTGCATCATGCGTGTAGTTCCCCTTAAACAGTAAAACTCAATAAGTCAGGTTTTGGCGTGTCTGGCGCTATTCCTGCAAACGTGCGGCGCGCCGACACGTTGACGGATTGTAGGAGGATTTGGCAGACGGGGATAGACGCCGTAGAGCATGCAGCTAGTTTCGCTGCTGATGCTCCATCCATTCTCCTTGTACCACGTCAAACGTCGTGCGCCGGTCGAACAGGCGGCCCCACACCTCCAATGACAGGAAAAATACCTTGTCACGGTGCGTAGTGGTGTTGATCCAGTGATTTACGGCGTCCTCGTTCAACTGGAAATACTCGCCCAACCAGCAATCCTTGCGCCATTTTTCCGGCAAACTAATCCATTCCCAGCCAGGAATGCCAAAACCGACTTTGGGCCGGTACACCAGGTCTTGGGGTATGTATTGCTCGAGTTGTTTCTTGAGGAACACTTTTGTGATCGGCATGATCGACAGCCCTTGACGGCCAAGCTTATGTGGCATGTCGAGGTTGGCCAGAAATTCGAATAGCGGTCGTTGCAGATAAGGCAGCACAGTATGCGTACCACTGGCGGCCGACATTTTGTCAATACGCAACATTAGCGGTACCAGATAGTCATAGAACTCTCGTAGCATCAACGTTGCGATTTCACTGTCTTCGCGAGTAGGCAGGTGTTTGAATTTGTCTTGAATGGTAGCTGTCAGGAATTGCAATTCCATGCGTCGCGCTGCCAGATCAATATCCAGCCCCGCACCATCCAGCGTACTGCGGGTGTTAAGGCCGAATTTGCCGAGCAGCGAGCGCAGCCGCTCGAATAGTTTTCGCACGGTGAGACCGCTTAATGGCGTGATCTGCGCCAAATGCCTGATCATCATGCTGTAGCGGAATAAACCCGAAGAACCCGCCATCAATGCATCCGCGCCTTCCCCGTCCAATACCAGCTTGCCGTGCGGTAGATGACCGTAGGCCGACACGTAATTAAGCGCGATGGCATTTTCAACAATGATGGGCGCACCCAAGTCCTGTATGGTCCGGCAAAAATGGCTACGAAATTCCAGCGGACCGAAGCGAACAGCGGAAAGTTTGACACCCAATTGTTTTGCCACTGCGCTGGCAAATTGAATTTCGGTTTCGACGCCCTCACCGTACAAGTCGACCGTTACCCCGGTAACGTTGGTTTGCTTGCGGGCAAACGCGGTCAACAGCGTGCTATCGACGCCACCGCTCACCAAGATAGTGACATCCTTGTTGTCCTTGACGGCATAGGTAATCGCGTCGTCAAAGGTGGTGTTGAATTTATCCACCAACGCGGCTGTGGGCAGCTTGAGATTGCTGCGATATACCTCCGGTTTGATGTAATCCTCAGGCGAAAAGTAGCGGGACGTTGTGAAGGAAAAATCCCTGGTCGAGATATCGAGCAGACAGCCCGCGGCCAGCGTGCGCACATCCTCAAACATCGTTAGCGGCGCCAACGCAGCGCCGTAGTGCAGCCACTCGGAAATGGAGGTCAAGCGCGTGCGACTTGCGCCTTGCAGGCTGGCAATATCATCCGCGACACTGACACCGGTGGGCGTTATCTTGTAGTAGGCGCTTCGAAGGCCAAACTTGTCGCGTACTACGCGAATGGTGTTTTGTGCGGGCAGCCACACCAAGGCAAGGAAAGGCCCGTCAAACGGTTCGATATTGGCGCTGTTTCCATCCGCCAGGGCCTGAAGAATTTCCATCAGAGCGGCTTCTCCGTTAGCGCCGCCAGTTGACAGGGAGCTCACGGGATAACCACACGCCATGAAACAGGCGTCCTTGTATTTGCCGTCGAGACTGCCCGGCAGGCGGACGACTTCAGCCTCGGCGTTTAAGCCCAGCGCCGCAGCTTGGCTTTGCAAGGCGCATGCAACGGAGATTTCAGCAATAAAAGGTTTTCTGTTCATGGTGTTGATTTATAGATTTCCAGGGGAAGGTAGCTGTTAAGACTGGGCACGCCATCAGCTCCCATGCCGCACCGCGCATCCGCCATCTACTGTGATTATCGTGCCGCTGATGTACGACGCGCGCGCCGAGGAGAGATACAGCACAGCATCCGCAACTTCCTCGGGCCGTGCAAGCCGGCCAAGCGGCGGGTCTTCCACCAACTCCCGCCAGCGATTCTTATTGCCCAACTCCGCTTGCGCTCGCTTTTCCAGACGCGCGCGCAACCGGTCGGTTTCGATCTGGCCGGGATTGACATCGACCACGCGCACTTGATGATCGACGCGCTCACCGCCGAGGTTACGCGTGAATGCCATCAGCGCGGCATTGCCGGTGCCGCCTGCGATGTAATCATGCCGCAGCCGTTCGCCCGCCACGCCGATCACGTTGACAATCACGCCGCTCTTACGCGCGCACATTGAGCGATAGATTTCGCGGGTGAGATTGATGTAGCCAAACACCGTGAGTTCCCAAGAGGCGCGCCAGCGTGCCTCGTCTATTTCGCGCAAATGACCGGAAGTAATGCCGCCTGCGTTATTGACCAAAATATCAACCTTAGAGCAGCGGCGCGCTAGCGCATTGATGTTACCTTTCTCGCTCAGATCCAGTGCATGAGTGGTGATGCCGACCTGGCTTTCGGCAAGAATTTTCGACCGTGCGGTTTCAAGATCGGCTGCGGTGCGTGCCGCCATGCGCACGTGGCAACCTTCGCGCGCGAACGCTTGCGCAATGGCAAAACCTATACCGCGCGACGCGCCGGTGACCAGCGTGGTCAAGCCTGTGAGTTCGAGATCCATGAATTCATTTTTAAATAATCAATAAAAACAGATACTTAGAAACCAAACACATTGGCGTGAGCATTACCGGCAATCGCCTGCGACGCGCGCAGCAGACAAACCTGATTGGTGCCGTCCGAGTGCAAAAAGCTCGAAGCATCGCGCAGGTATTTCTCGACTGGATGATCGTGCATGATCGACGCGCCACCAAGTACCTCGCCTGCCAGCCGGGCGCATTCAAACGCCGTTTCAGACGCGTTGACCTTGGCGAGCAATCCCAGAGCGCGCGCTTCGGGCTGTTTGCGGTCGGCGAGCCATGCCGCTTTCCAGATTTGTAATCGAGCAGCATCGAGTTTCATCGCCATGGTGGCAAGCATCATCGCAACGGCCTGCTGTTCAACAATGGGTTTGCCGCCCTGCACGCGCTTTTTCGCGTAATCAAGCGCGTATTCGTACGCCGCGCGACCCACGCCCAGCGCCGTGGCGGCAGCTTCAGCCTTGCTGCCCCACATGTAATCGCTGCGTAGCCGTCCGAGCAGGCCTTCGCCTTGCAGCATATTGCGCGCCGGGACGCGGCAGTTTTCAAAATGAAAAGTGCCGTTGGTAGCGAGGCGCTGGCTGCTTTTTTCGTGGAAGAATCCGGCTCGAAAGCCCGGCGTGTCGGATGGCACGATGAAAATGCTGCCGCCTTCGCGCAGGGTTTTGGATTTATCCGTGCGCGCCACCACGAAATACAGCTTGGCCATCGCGCCATTCGATACATAGCGCTTGGTGCCGTTCAGTACGTAATAATCGCCATCGCGCACCGCCGTGGTCTGAAAATCGATGTCAGGCGAATCGTAAAAGCCCTGATGATCGGAGCCCGCACCCGCTTCGGTGATGCCAATGGCGGTGGTCGCCTCCGGGTCAGCGACGAATTTTGGGATGAAGCGCTGCTGTTGTTCGGCGTTCATCGCCTCGCTGAAAAGATGCGCCATTTTCCAGCATTGATCCATGATGACCGCGAAGCCCAGATCACCGACAGCGAGTTCCTCGCCGACCAGGCACATGGTAAAAATATCACTCGCCGCACCGCCGAACTCTTTCTGTACGCCGAGAGTGCGTATGCCCTGTTTATCGGCTTCGCGGATCCAGTCCCAGGGGATGCGCTCACCGGCAGTGGGCAGCCGGTCGCGCCGTAGCACATCCGGCTTGATGATTTTTTCGCTGAACTCGCGGGCGACATTGCGCCAGCGCTGCTGCTCTTTCGTTAGTGAAAAATCCATTGTGACCTTTCATGGTGTAAGTATTTGTTTTTATAAATTTTTATAGAATGCGCTGTGTTCGACCTTGGCAGCCGCATCGCCCTCGTCCTTGGTATTGAAGAAGGCTATGGCGATGTCAAGCCGTTTTCCCAAGCCTGGCTACCTGTTTTGTGATCACAGCAGATGCTGCAATGATTGTAGTCGTTTGCAATGCGTTCGATTGACTTACGCGGACTTCAGCGTGGCATGGTGCGCCTGCAGAACGATTTATCCAGACGATAATTTTGCCTGATTTCGTGAAACCAGCGGCGAAGGTCAAGTACGGCGAAGCGATTGCGAAATACAACATAAGTCATTGATTTAAAACATTTATTTATTGGATCCTAGACGACTAGTTCAGAATCCTGCTGCAGCCATTTTCGTAGTGCTACGCCCATCCAAACAACCTCCACCACACCAAAGGGCCACGCGCCTTGCAAGAACCCATAAATGGAGCCGAGACCGCAGGCGGCGGCGAATCCCAGCGTGTAGTGGCGATGTTTATGCTCAAGCGCATAGCAAATCATCATCGCACTAACGGCGACGAGGCCGAAGGCCGTTAATGCATCCATAGCTGAATCTTCATCTAGCGTGTCTCCTGCGCTGATTGTGCGTCATTCAGCAGTAGAATTAAACCGTTGTGATCGTGGGAATTGGGGGAGGGCAGGCGCGATGCAAATCAACCGCTTCGACAATTTGGGCGCAGAAATCCTCGGTGTGGATGTGCGGACGTTGAGCGACGCCGACTTCGGGAAAATTTATCAGACGTGGCTCGATTGCAATGTGATTTGCGTGCGCGGTCAGTCGCTCGGAATCGCCGAGTATCTTGCCTACAGCCAGCGTTTTGGCGTAATCAGCCCGCACCCGTCGAAAAGCACGCGCCACCCGGATTGCCCGCAGGTCACTTTGCTGGGCATCAATAAATTCAACGCTGATGGCGCACTGAACAACGATATTTATCGCCGGGGCGGAGAAGGCTTTCATACGGATGGCTCGTATGAAGCAGTGCCTTACAAGGCCACCCAGCTTTATGCCGTGGCCATCCCCAGCCGCGGCGGCGATACGTTTTTTTCGAGTGCCTATGCGGCCTATGATGCTTTGCCGCAGCGGCTGAAAATTAAGCTGGAGGGACGTTATGGCACCTTCAAATACGGCGGGCTGAAACAATTAAACGCGTTGCTCGACGAAAAAGATCGCCGCTTGCCGCCCGTGCGGCATCCGCTCATACAGGTGCACGCTGAAACCGGCCGCAAGTTGCTGTATTTCGACCAGGGGAAAATTCTCACCATAGAAGGGCTGGATCCCGCTGACAGTGGGGCGACTATCGAAGAAATGATGGCTTACATGGTGCAGCCGCCATGCCAGTATCGCCATCAATGGCGCAAGGGCGATATCGTGATCTGGGACAACCGCTGTTCGTACCACAAGGCAGCGGCGGATTATCCCCCGGAGGAAGATCGCATACACTGGCGCGTTTCGATCAAGAGCCATTGATATGTTTCGACATCTGATTTTGGTCGGCGCAACAGCGCTTGGTGCGATGGGCGCGATGGTTGCGATCGGTGCAGATTACCCCACAAAGTCCATCCGCTTTATCAATCCCACCGCGCCGGGCGGTACTGCCGAACCGATTGCGCGAGTCATTGCGTTGAAAATGTCCGAGCATCTGGGGCAGACCGTCGTGGTGGATAGCCGCGGCGGGGCAGGGGGTACGGTCGGCACAGCGACTGCTGCGAATGCCGCACCTGACGGTTACACCATATTGCTCGGCGTGGTGTCGCCGATGGCGATCAATGTGACGTTGTACGGATCGAAGCTACCTTACCATCCACTGAAACATTTCGCCCCGGTGTCGATCATCACCAAAGTGCCGCAGGTGCTGTCGGTGCATCCCAGCGTGCAGTCGTCCAGCATCAGGCAATTGGTTGAACTGGCCAAGTCGCCCGGCAGCAAGTTGAACTACGGGTCGGCGGGCAGTGGTACTACGGGGCATTTGGTGGCAGAGTTACTCAAAAAGCGTGCGGGTATCGCCATAACGCATATTCCATTTAAGGGCTCCGGCCCTGCGCTGAGCGCACTGCTGTCAGCCGACGTGGGCATCATGTTCTCGGGCCCGCCAGCGGTGCTGGGCATGGCGCAGGCGGGGCGCTTGCGCGTGCTGGCGACCTCCGGCACCAACCGTACTCCGGTGTTGCCGGAAGTGCCGACTTTTATTGAATCGGGGCTGAATATCGACGTGACATCGTGGTACTGCCTGGTGGTGCCGGCGGGCACACCGCACGTCATCGTGTCGCGACTGCACGCGGCGCTGCTGGTGGCGCTGAAAAGTCCGCAGGTCGCCGACACGTTATTAAAAATGGGAGCGCCGCCAGAATGGTCAACGCCCGGCGAGTTGCGCGAATTTCTCGCATTGGAAATCAAGAAGTTCGCTGAAGTGGTGGAAATTGCCGGCGCGAAAATTGACTGAGTCTGCCGCGACGGACTCCGGCGACTTAAACGCGTTGTTGGCTGGCGCTGTGCGTGATGCGCCGCATGGCATCGCGCTGATTCACGGCGACACCCGCATGACCTATGGGCAACTGCACGCTCAGGCGCAGGCGCTCGCGGCGGGGTTACGCGCACTGGGCGTGACACGCGGTAGCCGCGTGGCGATCGCATTGCCGAATATGCCAGTTTGGGTGGCGCTGCAATTTGCCTGCGCACGCATAGGAGCGATTGTGGTCGCAGTAAACACGCGTTTTCGCAGTGCGGAGTTGGGCGATATTCTGGCGCGATCTGGTGCGCAAGTAATTGTTTTTATTGATAAATTTAGAAACGTTGATTTTGCAGTCCTAATGAGCGAAGTAGCTCGCGCAAACCTGCGTGACGTGAAACATTGGGTAGTTTGCAGCGCAGGCGATGTCGGCATGCTACCGGCGACCTTGTGCGAAATTCCAGTCATTCCTTTGCAACATCTGGCGAAGCCTGCTGAAAACGCAGTTGCGGGGGGAGCGGAGGACGGCTGCGTGATGTTTACGACGTCCGGCACCACCAGCCAGCCGAAACTCGTGTTGCATACCCAGCGATCCATCGCGCATCACGCGCAGGAAACCGCGCGCATGCTGGGTTACGACGCGCCGGGTTCGGTGATTCAGGTGGTAACGCCACTGTGTGGCGTATCCGGATTCGGTATGCCGTTTGCAGCGATTGCCGCACGCGCGCCGTGCGTGATGCCGCCGGCGTTTGAAGCGCGCACAAGTCTCGATTTGATCGTACAGCATCGTGTGACGCATGTGCACGCTAATCACGAGATCATCCACCGTTGGCTGGAAGCCGCACGCGACAGCGATGATTTGTCGAGTATCCGTGTGGTGAATTGCGGGTCTGGCATCGCCAGCGTGATGGATCGAGCGGCTCGCCGCGGAATCCCTGTGCTATCGATCTATGGATCCAGCGAAATGCAGGCCCGTTTTTCGCGTCAGAATCCCGGGCTGTATCCCGAGCGGCGGCTGGAAGCCGGCGGTTTTCCGCTGTCGCCGCACGGCTCGGTGCGAGTGGCTGATATCGACAGCGGTTGTCTGCTGCCGTACGGTGAAAAGGGTGAATTGCAAATCCGTGCCCCCAGTCAGATGCAGGCGTATTTCGGCGATGCCAAGGCAACTGCGCGCGCGTTCAACGCCGATGGGTTTGTACGCACCGGCGATTGCGGCTACATGCGGGCCGACGGTAGCTTTGTGCTTGAAGCCCGCATCGGCGACGTGCTGAAACTGTCCGGTTTTATGGTCAGCCCCTCCGAGATCGAAGCCTGGGTGATGCGCTATCCCGGCGTTGTGCAATGCCAGGTGGTTGGTACGCCGGCAACACAAGGCGGGCAGAGTGGGGCACACGTCAAAGCCGTAGCGTTCGTGCGCTGTGAAGTCGGTGCGTCTTTCGACGAAGCGCGTGCGTTACAGTTTTGCCGGGAAAAGATTGCACACTACAAAGTGCCTGCGCGCATTGTGCGTCTTGACGAGTTTCCGCTAACTGCCGGGGCGAATGCACCAAAGGTGCAGAAACATCAGTTGCGTGAAATGGCACGCGCGCTGGGCATTGGCGCATGAGCGCGGGTGGCACGCAGCGCCAACCACGGATAGCTGCGCTTAAGCTGTATCTGAATTTACAAATTTGTCACGTGATTTACTGGAAATATACGTCTATCTGTATATACTGTTTCCAGAGGCGCTTATTACATTGAGTATTGTGTTGTGAAGACCCCATTTAGAATCAGATCGGCGCGTTTGGTAACCAAGTAGAACACTTGAATGAAGCACCTGCTCACCATTGACGACGACAGCCATTTTTTCGGGCTGATTATTTCTGCCATTGCCACGCCGATGGGATTTTCGTGCCAGCACGCGCGCACGTTTTCCTCGTTCAAGGAAATGCTGACGGATGACGTTGCGGTGATCATGGTGGATCTTATGATGCCGGGTGTAGACGGGATCGAGGTACTGCGGTTTTTGTCTGAGCAGCGCTGCCGCGCCGGCATTTTGCTTTTCAGTGGTGCTGATCGGAGCACCCTGCTGGTGGCGGAAGAAATGGCACGTGAGTTGCGACTGCGAGTGCTGGGGCGACTTAGCAAGCCGATGGTTCGGGGCGACCTCGAAGCCTTTCTAAGGCAGGCGGACGATCTTGAGCCATTGATAAAAACCATCGATATTCCGCCGGCTGCCCCGATCATATCGGCGGATGCCTTGCGCCGCGCCATATTGGAGCGGCAACTGACCGTGCATTATCAACCGCAAATTGACGTACGGTCGGGCGTAGCATCGGGGGTGGAAGCGCTGGTGCGCTGGCAGCATCCGCAGCATGGGTTGCTGTATCCCGATAGCTTTATTCCTTTGGCTGAGTCCATCGGCGTTATCGAGGATTTGACCTGGCTGGTAGTGGAGGAGGTATTTGAAGCTGAGCCGCTATTTGCGGCCAGCGGCTGGGCGCCGCGGCTTTCGATTAACATATCGGCGTTTTCGTTATGCGATTTGAAGCTACCTGACCGGCTGATGGCCAGCGCCCAAGTGGCGCGCATTTCCCCGGAACGGCTGATTGTAGAAATTACCGAATCGGGTACGCTGCAAAAAGTGGCGCAGGCTCTGGACATTCTGGCGCGCCTGCGGTTACGCGGTATTCATTTGTCGATCGACGATTTCGGCACAGGTTTTTCGATGATGCATCAGCTGAAGCGTATCCCGGCGACCGAGATAAAAATCGACAAGGGTTTCGTGGATACCATGGATACTGACCACGCCGCTGAAGTGATTGTTCGGAAGACCATCGAAATCGGCCATGAATTGCGCATGAAGGTGGTGGCCGAGGGCGTCGAAACTGCGGCGCAATTCCAGCAACTGGGCCAGCTAAACTGTGACATCGTTCAAGGATATCTGTTTGCCCGCCCGATGCCACTGCA
>SXGR01094011.1_pt1 | contig 11992 bp, 8 predicted proteins | sample 3174711 | NCBI WGS metagenome assembly SXGR01 (sample SAMN11356860, study PRJNA531348) | freshwater metagenome | isolation source: freshwater sample F1-60 | place: China: Fuxian Lake, Yuxi | collected 2017-12-25
CCGCGCCGCACCTGTCCCCGCTCCTCCATGGTCCGCAGCACGGGGTAGACGCCGGCGAACCCGCCGGTCACGCCCTCGGCGAGGGGCATCTCCCGGGTCAGCACGCCGTAGCGCTCGAGGAGTTGCGTGGCGCGGGCGAGCGACCGCTCCGTCGGCGACGGCGAGGGCTCGAACAGGCCGGCGGTGAGCGACCACCGACCGGCGCCCGCCGGCGGGCCCTCCCGGCGCACGCTCCGCAGGTTGGGCGCCGAGCGACCCCGACCGCTGCGGCGGCGGGCCGCCCCCCGAGACACCCGGGCACGGAGCGGGACGAGCGAGTCGTTGGTCACCTCGCCGCACCACACCAGGTCCCAGAGCGCCTCCAGCAGCTCGTCCTGGGTGGGCGATCCGCCGACGGCCACGGCAGCAGCGAGCAGCTCCGGGAAGAACGATGCGCCCCGGTCCCGCAGGTGGCACCGGATGGCATCGTGCAGCGGCGACGGGTCCTCGTCGTCCACCGTCGTCGGCGGGTCGACGAGCGCCGACACCCGGTCGCGCCACACCAGCCGAACCCGACCGTCGACCGCCCCGAGCGAACCGGCGCCCAGCCAGACCAGGTCGCCGGCGGCGCACCACTGGTCGAGCGCCGCCCCCACCGGACCACCCGCCCGGACGGCGAGGAGCTCCGACTCCAGGATCGACGCCGGCAGGGCCGCACCCTGGAGGGCCCCGACGGCGTCGGCCAGCGCCGCGGTGCCGTGGCCGCCGACGCCCTGCCACCCGGGCAGGAAGGCACCCAACGCCGCGGCCTCCACGGGTGCGACCTGGGCCCGGAGCGCCGCGAGCGAACGGCGGCGGATCCGCCGGAGCACGTCGACGTCGCACCACTCCGGTTGGGCCCGACCAGGGGTGAAGTCGCCGTCGACCACCCGACGCCGGTCGCGCAGCTCCCGCAACACCAGGTCGACCACCTCCCGGCCCACGCCGAACCGGGCGGCGACCTCGGCGGTCGTGAACGGGGCGTGGGTCCGGGCGTGGCGTTCCACCAGGTCGGCCAACGCCGTCGGTGCCTCGGCCACATCCTCGGCCGGGAGGCCCGCCGGGACGACGGCGCCGAGTGCGTCGCGGAGCCGACCGGCGTCGGCCGCGGCCGCCACGTGCGGCACACCCAGGAGCGGCACGACGATCGCCCGACGCGCGGCGACGAGCGACGCCAGCCAGTCGGCGGTCGTGGCCGAGTCGGCCTCGGTGCGCAGCTCGAGGTCGGCCACCGGCAGCGGCCCGACGGTGCGGAGCAGATCAGAGAGCGCCTCCGGGTGGCGGGCGCGACGACCGTCGGCGAGCCACTGCAGCTCGGCCTCGACCCGGGCCACGACCTCGGCGTCGAGCAGCTCCCGCAACTCCTCGGTCCCCAGCAGGTCGCGGAGGAGCTCCTGGTCGAGCGTCAGCGCCGCGGCCCGGCGCTCGGCGAGCGGGGCGTCGCCGGAGTACATGAACTCCGACACCCAGCCGAACAGGAGCGAGCGGGCGAACGGCGACGGCGTCGCGGTCTCCACCGGCACGACCCGGATCCGGCGCGACCGGACCTCGGCGAGCACGGTGCGGAGCGCCGCCAGATCGTAGGTGTCGGCGCAGCACTCCCGGGTCGCCTCCAGCAGGATCGGGAACGTCGGGTACCGGGAGGCCACGGCGAGCAGGTCGCCGGCCCGCTGCCGCTGCTGCCAGAGGGGCGTCCGGCGGTCGGGGCGACGGCGCGGGAGGAGCAGCGCCCGGGCGGCGCACTCCCGGAAGCGCGCGGCGAACACGCCGGTCGTCGGGAGCACGGCGAGCAGTTCCGACTCGACCTCGTCGGGGTCGGGGCACAGCACGTCGACGGGCACCTCGGTGGCGGCCTCCGGCAGACGGACCACGATCCCGTCGTCGGCCCAGAGCACCTCGACGGCCAGGGCGTCACCGCCGAGCTCGTCGAAGTGCCGGGCCAGGCGGGCCTGGACGACCATCGCCCACGGGGCGTGCACACGCGCCCCGAACGGCGAGTGGATGCAGACGCGCCAGTCGCCGAGCTCGTCGCGGAACCGCTCGACGACGACCGTCCGGTCGTCGGGGACCACCCCGGGGGCCTGCGCCTGCTCCTCGAGGTAGGCGACCACGTTCGTGGCGGCGCGATGGTCGAGCGAGGCCTCGGCCTCGAGCGCCGCCACGGCATCCTCACCCGACCGGCCCCGGACCCGCCGGACGAACTCGCCGAGCGCCCGGCCCAGCTCGGCCGCCCTGCCGGGGCCGTCCCCGTGCCAGAACGGCATCTTGCCGGGACGGCCGGGCGCCGGACTGACGACGACCCGCTCGAAGGTGATGTCCTCGATCCGCCACGAGGAGGCACCCAACAGGAACACCTCGCCCACCCGCGACTCGTGCACCATCTCCTCGTCCAGTTCGCCCACCCGGGTGCCGTCGGCGAGGAACACCCCGTACAGCCCGCGGTCCGGGATGGTCCCGCCCGAGGTGACCGCCAGTCGCTGCGACCCGGGCCGGCCGCGCACCACCCCGGCCGCCCGGTCCCAGACCAACCGGGGCCGGAGCTCGGCGAACTCCTCGGACGGGTAGCGCCCGGCGAGCAGGTCCAGGGTCGCGTCGAAGGCCGCCCGCGACAGCGACGAGGTGTTCGCCGCACCGAGCACGAGTCGGTAGAGCTCCTCGACGTCCCAGTCGTCGAGCGCGCAGGCCGCCACCACCTGCTGGGCGACCACGTCGAGCGGACGCTCCGGGATCCGGGTGGCCTCGATCGCCCCGGTACGCATCCGCTCGGCGACGACGGCGCACTCGAGGAGGTCCGCCCGGTGCGTCGGGTAGATCGTTCCCCGGCTGCGGGCGCCGACCTGGTGGCCGGCCCGGCCGACCCGCTGCAGGCCCGAGGCGACCGACCCGGGGGAGGCGACCTGGACCACGGCGTCGATCGCACCCATGTCGATGCCCAGCTCGAGCGAGCTGGTCGCCACCAGACCGCGCACCTCGCCGCGCTTGAGCTCGTCCTCGACGACCGTCCGGCGCTCACGCGACAGCGAGCCGTGGTGGGCCAGGACCAGCTCGGGCGCCGGCTCGCCGGTGTCCGGTCCGGCAGCACCGTCGACCCCCACACCCCGACGCTCGGCGTCGAGCTCGTTGAGTCGGCTCGCGAGTCGCTCGGCGAGCCGCCGGGCGTTGACGAAGATGAGTGTCGACCGGTGGGCGTGCACCTCGTCCAGGAGGAGCGGGTGGACCGACGGCCAGATCGACCGTCGGACCGGTCCGGCGGCGGCCGGACCCGGGGTCGGCTCCTCGATCACCTGACCGAGCGTCGCCAGGTCGTCGACGGCGGCCACGACCCGGAGGTCGAGCTCCTTGGAGATCCCGGCGTCGACGACCGCCACCGGACGGGGCGGCGGCGGAGTCACCGAACCGTCCACCGGCGCCGCACCCGACCCGGGGACCTCGTTGCCGGCCAGGAAGTGGGCGACCACCTCGAGCGGCCGCTGGGTCGCCGACAGGCCGATGCGCTGCACGGCCGCCCGCCTGACCGGCTCCGACGAGCCACCAGCGCCCAGGACCAGGTGCTCGAGGCGTTCCAGGCTGAGCGCCAGGTGGGCACCCCGCTTGGTGGGTGCGAGCGCATGGATCTCGTCGACGATCACCTGCTCGGTCGACGCCAGCGTCTCCCGCACCTGCGAGGTCAGCATCAGGTACAGGGACTCGGGGGTCGTGATGAGGATCTCGGGCGGGTGTCGTTGCAGGGCACGCCGCTCGGCCGCCGACGTGTCCCCCGTCCGGACGCCGACCGACGGCGGCCGGAACGCCACCCCCGAGCGCTCCGCCCGGAGCGCGATGCCCCGGAGCGGCGCCCGGAGGTTGCGCTCGACGTCCGTCGCCAGGGCCCGCAGGGGCGAGATGTAGACCACCGACGTCCCGGCCGCCGGTTCGGGGCGCGAACCCAGCCGGTCGATCGCCCCGAGGAAGGCCGCCAACGTCTTGCCGGATCCCGTCGGGGCGCACAGGAGGGTGTGCTCGCCACGGGCGATCGGCGCCCAGGCCGATGCCTGGGCCGAGGTGGGCGAGCCGAACGACTCGTGGAACCAGTCCCGGGCCGCCGTCGAGAACCCGGCGAGCGGCTCGGCGACGGTCATGTCCCTGAGCGTAGGCTGCACCCATGCCGTCCAACCCCTCGCGCCGAGGCGAGTTCCACCCCGCAGCAGAGGAGTACTGCGAGGCGATCTGGGAGCTGCAGGAGGACGACATCGCCGTGATCCAGGCCCGGATCGCCGAACGACTCGAGGTGTCCCGCCCGGCGGTCTCCGAGATGATCCGACGTCTCGAGTCCGACGGCCTCCTCGACGTGGGGAGCCGGATCACGCTCACCGACACCGGCCGTTCGCTCGCCGAGCGGGTCGTGCGGCGCCACCGGCTCGCGGAACGCTTCCTGACCGACGTGCTCGGCCTCTCCTGGGCGGACGCGCACGCCGAGGCCGGGAAGTGGGAGCACGTGATCTCGGAGCCGGTCGAGGAGGCGCTCGCCCGGGTGCTCGGCGACCCCACGACCTGCCCGCACGGCAACCCCATCCCCGGGGCGAGCTACACCGCACCGGAGACGACCTCCCTGTCCTCGATCGCCATCGGGTCCGGCTTCACGGTGAGCCGGATCCCCGAGGAGCTCGAGTTCACCCCGGGACTGCTCGACTTCCTGCAGGACAACCAGGTGCTCCCCGGTCGCCACGGCGTGCTGACGGCGCTGTCACCCGACGGGACGGCCACCGTCGAGATCGACGGCCGGCACGTGGGCATCGGCGCCTTCGCCTCCGAGCGCATCCTCGTCACCGCCTGAGACGACCGGACCCCGCAGCACCTCGGGCAGCGGGCGGGCGTGCAGGACCGCCAGCCGCTTCGTGGACCGGGTCAGGGCCACGTAGAGCGACTGGGCGCCGCGGGCCTCCTCCTCGAGGATCGCCGCCGGCTCGACCACCACCACGGCGTCGAGCTCCAGGCCCTTGACCAGCGAGATCGGCACCAGGGTCACCTGGCGGTCCAGGCCCTGTCGGGTGGCCCGGCCGAAGTCCACGCCGGCGTCGGTGAGGGCCTCGGCGACCCGCTCGACCAGCGACCGCGGCACGACGACCGCCACGTTCCCGGCACCGACCGCGGCCAGCTCGGCGCGCACCAGCGCCGCCAGGGAACCGCCGAAGGTCCCGGGGTCGCAGGCCACGATGGTCGGTGGATCACCGACCCGCCGGATGCTCACCGGCGGCGCCAGACCCGGTGCGGCCAGCGCCAGGACCCGGGACGCGTAGTCCATGATCGGACCCGGTACCCGGTAGCCGACCCGGAGCTCCGCCGACTGCGGCGGACGGCGGTCCGGGAGGTGGGCCAGCACCGAGGACCAGTCGTCGTGGGCCCAGGCCCCGGTCGCCTGGGCGATGTCGCCCACGATCGTCATCGACCCGTTCAGCGACCGGCGATCGAGCATCCGGAGCTCCATGGGCGAGAGGTCCTGGGCCTCGTCGACCACGATGTGGCCGTAGGTCCGGACGACGTCCTGGTCCCGACGGGACGGCCGCGGCCCGAGTCGCTCGAGCGCCTCGTCGAGGAGCGGCACGTCCTGGTGCGGGTGGACCACCTCCGATGCATCGCTCAGGCGCGGCCGCGCCAGCAGCTCCCACTCGTCCCGTCGGAACCAACGACGACACGCCGAGCGGAGCAGCCCCGGGGAGCCGAACAGGTCGTTGAGCAGCTCGGTGGGCGTGAGGATCGGCCACATCCGTTCCAGGGCCGTTCGGACCAGCAGGTCGTCGCGCGTGCGTTCCCGGACCACGTCGGGACCGTCACCCGTGCGCGAGGTCGAAGCGAGCCGTTCGAAGACGAGCTGCTCGACGTGTCGCCGACCGGCGTTGTGGGTCCGGAACCGCCGCCGGGCGTCCTGGACGATCGCCTCCGACTCGGACACCGACATGGTCAGGTGCTGGACCCCGTACGGAACGCGGAGCGTCTCGCGCAGCGGACGTTCGCGGTCACGGACCGCCTGGGCGACCACGTCGATCATGCGCAGGTCGCCCTTCACCCGGGCGGTCGCCTCGCTGTCCCATCCGACCACCCGGACGTGGGGCACCAGGTCGGCCAGCACGGCGATCTCGACCCCCGCCTCACCGAGCGACGGGAGCACCTGTTCGATGTAGCTCAGGAACACCCGGTTCGGACCGACGACCAGCACCCCCTGGCCCTCGAGCGGGAACCGGTGCGAGTAGAGCAGGTAGGCCGCCCGGTGCAGCGCCACCACCGTCTTGCCCGTCCCGGGGCCGCCCTGGACGACCAGGACCCCGGCCAGCGGCGAGCGGATCACGACGTCCTGCTCGCCCTGGATCGTCGCCACGATGTCCGAGAGCCGACCGGTCCGCGACTCCTCGAGCGCCGCGATCAGGGCGCCCTGCCCCTGCACCTCACCACGGTCCAGGGCCTCGGCGGCCGAACCGAACAGCTCGTCGTCGATCCCGAGCAGGGTCCGGCCCCGGGTGGCGAAGTGTCGCCGACGGCGCAGGCCCATGGGGTCCCGGCCGGTGGCCCGGTAGAACGACTCGGCGATCGGCGCCCGCCAGTCGACGACCACGGGCTCGCGCTGCGCATCCGACACGGCGATGCGGCCGATGTGGAACGACTCGACCTCGGGCCGCTCCTCGGTGGGCTCTGCGTCGATCCGACCGAACACCAGCGACTGGTCACCGACGTCGAGTTGGGCGAGCCGTTGGTCGACCTGCTCCTGGACGACGTCCCGCTCGTAGCGGTGCTGGAACGTGCCGCCCGGGCCGCCGTCGTACTGGGCCCGCATGGCCGCGACCGCGGCGCGGGTCCGCTCGAGGCAGTCGTAGGCGTGGTCGATCGCCCGCTGTTCGTCGATCAGGTCGGGGTGCTCGGACAACGTCGGTCCTGGGGTCGGGAACCGGGGAACAGACGATCCTAGCGTCCGGGGTCCTCGCCGAGTTCGTCGAGCGCCGAGGCCAGCGCCAGCCGCAGCCGTCTCGCCCGGTCGGCGTCGAGGTGCAGGACCAACCCCTCACCTGCGGCGCCCCGTTCCTCCACGACGACCTGCACCCGGGGTTCGGCGTCCTCGTAGTCGTCCGAGATCCCCACCGACCAGCAGGCCTCCGGGACCGGGTCGTCGACCGGTGGGCTGGGGACCACGTCGTCGTCGATGGATCGGCGCATGGCCCCACACTAGGAGCGGGGAGTACGTTCCCAGCGTGGTGTCCCCCCACGCCGAGAGCGCGTTCATCCGGACCTGTCGGGGCCAGACCGCCACCCACACGCCGGTGTGGTTCATGCGCCAGGCCGGACGATCGCTGCCGGAGTACCGGGCGGTGCGGGGCCACGGCACCATTCTCGACGCCATCGCCCAGCCGGATCTGGCCTGTGAGATCACGCTCCAGCCGGTCCGGCGCTACGGGGTGGACGCCGCCATCCTCTACTCCGACATCGTCACCCCGGTGCACGCCATCGGCTTCGGTGTCGACGTCGCCCCGGGGGTCGGCCCCGTCGTCGACACGCCGTTCCGGGACCGCTCCGACCTGCAGCGGCTGCGGCCGCTCGACCCGGAGGCCGACACCCCGTACGTGCTCGAGACCGTGGAGGCGCTCGTCGCCGAGCTCCCCGTGCCGCTCATCGGGTTCGCCGGTGCGCCGTTCACGGTCGCCAGCTACCTCATCGAGGGGCGCCCGACCCGGACGTGGGTGCGGACCAAGGCCCTCATGCACACCGACGAGTCGCTCTGGCACGACCTGCTCGACCGGCTCGCCGACCTGGCGATCGCCTCGCTGCGCTCCCAGGTCGACCGGGGCGCCGCAGCGGTCCAGCTGTTCGACTCCTGGGCAGGCGCGCTCACGCCGGCCGACTACGAGCGCTACGTCCTGCCCGCCAGCACGAAGGTCCTCACCGCCGTGGCCGACCTGGGCGTTCCCCGCATCCACTTCGGCGTGTCGACCGGTGAGCTGCTCGGCCTGATGGCCTCGGCCGGTGCCGAGGTGGTGGGCGTCGACTGGCGGACCCCGCTCGACGTCGCCCGGGGCCGGGTTCCCGCCGGCACGGTGCTGCAGGGCAACCTGGACCCGGCGATCGTTGCCGCCGGCTGGGAGGCCACCGAGGGCCCGGCCGCCGAGGTGCTGCGGGCCGGGGGTGGCACGCACCACGTGTTCAACCTGGGGCACGGGGTGCTCCCGGAGACCGACCCGGCGACCCTGGAGCGGCTCGTCGACTTCGTGCACGGAGGAGGTGCGTCGTCGTGACCACCGGCGTCGTCGTCATGGCCTACGGGACACCCGCATCCCCCGAGGACATCGAGGCCTACTACACCCACATCCGCCGGGGCCGTCCGCCGACCGAGGAGCAGCTCGCCGACCTGGTGGCCCGCTACCGGGCGATCGGTGGGATCTCGCCCCTCGCCGAACGGACCGCGGCCCAGCTCCGGGCCATCGGGACGCAGCTCGAGCAGCGCGACGCCGGCGAGTTCGTCGTCCGGCTCGGCCAGAAGCACGCGGCGCCCTTCGTGGAGGACGGTGTCGCAGAGCTCGCCGCCGTCGGGGTGGACCGGATCGTCGGGGTGGTGCTCGCCCCGCACTACTCGGGGTTCAGCGTCGGCCAGTACCACGAGCGGGCCGGAGCGGCAGCGGCGGACGCGGGACTGCCCTTCGCCGGGGTACCCCACTGGCACCTGACCGAGGGGTTCGTGTCCCACCAGGCGGCCTCGGCGACGGAGCGACTGGCCACGCTCCCCGACCGGTCGGTGGTGGTCTTCACCGCCCACTCGCTGCCCGAGCGCGTGCTCGAGGGCGACCCGTACCCCGACGAGCTCCGTGAGTCCGCCGTTGCGATCGCCGACCGGGTGGGGCTCGACCGGTGGTCCGGCTGGAGCCTGGGCTGGCAGTCGGCGGGCCGGACACCCGAGCCGTGGAGGGGACCCGACATCCTGGAGATCATCCGGGACTTGTCCGGGACCGGTGCCGCCGACGGGATCCTCGTGGTGCCCCAGGGCTTCACCGCCGACCACCTCGAGGTGCTCTACGACCTCGACATCGAGGCGGCCGGGGTGGCGGCCGAGGTGGGTCTCGCCTTCGCCCGCACCGACGTCGTCAACGACGACCCGGTCGTCGCCGGCGACCTGGCCGACCTGGTGCTCGCCGCGGCCGCAGATCTGGACCGGTGAGCCCGGAACCGGCGGTCGACCTGGTCGTCGTCGGCGGCGGGGTCGCCGGCCTGGCCGCGGCCTGGGAGGCGGTGCTCCTCGGCGCGTCGGTGACGGTGCTGGAGACGGCCGAACGCACCGGCGGCAAGCTCGTGACCTCGGACCTGGAGGTCGACGGCTCGGTGCTCCGGATCGACGAGGGCGCCGATGCGTTCCTGGCCCGGGTCCCCGATGCGGTCGAGCTGTGCCGGGAGCTGGGGCTGGACGACGAGTTCGTCACGCCGGCGACCGGGCGGGCGCACGTGTGGTTCGACGGTGCGCTGCGGCCGCTCCCGGGCCAGCACGTGCTCGGGGTGCCGCTCGACGCCGACGACGCCGCAGCCACCGGCCTGCTCTCGGCGGCCGCCGTGGAGCGGATCCGGTCCGAACCGGAGTCCACCGGTGCGCCGCCCGTCGGGGACGTGTCGATCGGCGCGTACCTGGGGGAACGGCTGGGTCGTGAGGTGGTCGATCACCTCGTCGGCCCGCTCGTCGGGGGCATCAGCGCCGGGGACGTCGACCGGCTCAGCCTGTCGGCCGTCACACCCCAGCTCGCCGAGGCCGCCCGGCGCGGCGGCAGCCTCATCCGGGCACTGAGCGACCAGCGATCCGTCGGCGGGGACGACACGCCCGTCTTCCGCGGGCTGCGGGGTGGGAGCGCCCGGCTCGTGGAGGTGCTCGCCGACCGTCTGGTCGCGGCCGGCGCCCGGGTGGAGACCTCGGTCGACGTCCTCGAGGTGTCGTCCGGGGCCGACGGGCGGCCGACCGTCCTGACCGACGGCCGATCGATCGACGGCGACGGCGTCGTGCTCGCCACTCCCGCTGACGTCTCCGCGGGCCTGGTCGACCGGCTGAGCCCGCAGGCCGCCGAGGGCCTCCGGTCGATCCCGACCACCAGCGTGGTGTTGGTCACGTTCGTGTACGACCGCGATGACGTGCCCGGACCGCTCGACGGCTCGGGGTTCCTGGTGCCCCGCGGTGCCGGCCTGTTCCTGACGGCCGCCTCCTGGGGGTCGAGCAAGTGGGCCCACTGGGACGACGGCCGGCACGTCGTGCTGCGGGTGTCCGCCGGACACCGCGACGACGGTCGGGTCGACGAGGTGGACGACGACGCGGTCGCCGCGAGGTTGCGGGCGGATCTGGCCACGACGATGGGGATCGTCGCCGAGCCCCGGGCCACCCGCGTCAGTCGATGGACCGGCGCCTTCCCCCAGTACGAGGTCGGCCACCTCGAACGGCTCGAACGGATCGACGCAGCGCTCCATCGCGACGCACCCCGGGTTCGGCTGGCCGGGATGTCCTACCGGGGTGTCGGGATCCCGGCCAGCATCCGCAGCGGCCGGACCGCGGCCCGGTCCCTGGTCACGCCTCGCTGACGCGGATCCGGAACTCGCCGCTCGGGTGGACGTCGCACTCGCCGACGAGCTCACCGGGAGAGGTGAAGCGCATCGTGACGGTCTCCCCGGCGGCGACGTTGAAGATCCCGACCTGGGCCGTCGAGACGTCCTCGTTGCGGATGCGGATCGTGTCGCCCACCTGTACGTCGAGCACCTGTGGCACGAGTTCGACCGTCTCGCCCGCATCGAGCGCGGCCTCGGTGCCGATGGGCACCACGAACTCATGGACCACCGCCGACTGGTCGTCGAGGACCTCGACCTGAACCTGCTCGTCGCCGCTGCAGGCCGTCAGCAGGCCCGCAGCGGCGAGCGAGCAGACGGCGACGAGCGCCGCGGCGAGCCTCACCCGGCCCGGACCTCGGCATCCACCGTGGTGGTCGCTCCGGACGAGAACGTCAACGTCACGGGCACAGTCTGCCCTGCGGTCAGGTCCTGCTTCAGGTCGAGGATCATCACGTGGTAGCCGCCCGGCTCGAGTGCCACCGATCCATCGGCGGGTACCGGGATCTCCGGCACCTGACGCATGGACATCATCCCGGACGAACCGCCGCCGTCCATGCCATCCATGCCGTCCATGCCGTCCATGGTCCCGCCGGATCCCCCGGTCGTCGTCTCGTGCAGCTGGACCTCGGCCGCGAGCCCCTCGGGAATCGCCGCCGAGACCAGCGCGTCCCCGCCGGGACCGGCGGTGATCACCATGTAGGCCGCGGAGTTCCCGCCCGCCGACGCGGCGCGGATCCAGCCATCGGACACGACCGGGGCGGTGGTGGCCGCCGGAGCCGAGGTGGTGCTGCTCTCGGGGGTCGAACCGGTGGTGGACGTCGCCGACTCGTCGTCCCCACAGGCCGCGAACGCGACGGGGAACGCAGCGAGTGCTCCGACGACGAGCAGTGCGCGGAGACGGCGGGGTGACGTACGGGTCGGATGCTGGCTCATGGATTCCCTCCGGGTTCGGTGGTCACTTCGGCGGACGGATCGCCGCTGGCCTGGTCGGACGACGGGCGCTCGCCGGCGAGCAGCCGACGGAGGTCGGCGGCGATGGACCCGGCCGGGGTCCCGAACGGCCAGGCCAGGACGATCCGGCCCGTGTCGTCGACCGCGTACACCTCGGCGGTGTGCGACACCTCCGGTTCGCCGTCGTCGCCGGTGGAGATCGAGTAGTCGCCACCGAAGGCCGTCACCACGGCCCGCACGGCGCCGTCGTCGTCGGTCCGGTGACTGGTCGCGTCCGGGATGAAGGCCTGCACGTAGTCCGTGAGCACCTGCGCCGAGTCCCTGGCCGGGTCGATCGTCACGACGTCCACGTCCACCCGGGCCCGTTCCTCGGGGCTCAGGTCGGCCAGCGCCCGCCGGAGGTCGGACATGGTGGTCGGGCACACGTCGGGGC
>SXGR01422127.1_pt1 | contig 11991 bp, 7 predicted proteins | sample 3174711 | NCBI WGS metagenome assembly SXGR01 (sample SAMN11356860, study PRJNA531348) | freshwater metagenome | isolation source: freshwater sample F1-60 | place: China: Fuxian Lake, Yuxi | collected 2017-12-25
CACCACCTCCTTGATCTCCACCGCATTGTCCCGCGTGAACTGCTCCACCTCCGCGCGTGTGACCGTGGTTTTGCCTTTAAGGAAGCCGTCCAACCCAATCCACTCCGCTTGCTCCAGCGCACCGCGCGTCTTGCCCAGATGCGCCATGAGCTGTTCCGGCGTCCCCTTCGGCTGCCACTGCCGTAGCGCCCCAACAATGGTGTCGTAGAAGCCCAACGGTGAAAGCTCTCGCGGGGTCTCCTCCACCCCCGCCGCATAAAGCAACTCGCCTCGCTCCGCCTTAGACGGCGGACCATCAATAGCAAACCCGCCGGCCAACTTTGGCCAACGGAGCCAGCCGCGCCGGGCGAACTCCTCAACCAGCGCAGTCACCGCCTCCTTCTTCCTATCGTGGAAGGTGGACTTGGGCATATCACCACCGGCTTCACGGTAAGCCCGCGTGCCAGCACGTCCTTCCAGTTCGGCGTTGAGGATGTCGCGGAATTGGGGCGGCAAGGAATCAATCGCATCTTGAACGCGAGCGCGCTTTAGGCTGGAACGCTCCGACTCGCCCATGTCTTGATGAAGGTCGGACTCATCCAACACCCCTTCAAGGATGTCGCCGAGTGTTGACTTGTCGGCCCCCTCATCGCTCACTTCGGCATCGAGCGATGCCACACTGTAGCGCCCTTGCGCCACCTCGGCCTCCGCCTTGAACCGCTCCGCCTGCTGCCCCAAGTCTTGCGCCGGCCCTTTCACTGGCAATTTAGCGGCTCGCTTCGTGGCGGTGGAGGCAGTGCCGCCTCTCTCTCTGGAACGGCTGCCGATCCATTCCCGATAGTTCTTGAGGAGTTGTTCAACCCGCTTGGAGTAGGCGAACCGGACTTCTCCGATCCCGCCCGTTTTGTGCAAGGCGCGAAGCTCGTTATAGGCGCGGGAGATGATGTAACTTCGAGCCTCATCAATCTGCGTCTCCGTCAGACCGCCGCCTTGATCCGTCAACACATCAGTCAGCGCCCTGTCCAGCGCCTTATGTGCGCTATCGGGCAGCAACACATCAACGTCGGCTTGCTCCTGCCACATCTCGCCAACGCCTGCGCCCTCATCCTCATCTGTGGCAGCCGTCACATCATTCGCCGGTCTAATGGTGCGGGTTGGCGCAAATCTGGAAACTTCCGTCCTCGCCCGCGCTGCTGTGGCCCCAAAGAGATCGAGTTGCTCCGGCCCTGCGGCATGAAGTTTCTGTCCCTTGACATTCTTGCCGGTGCTGGTAGCGGCCTTGATGCCGGACCTCTTGAGTCGGGCGTTCACCGCATCGAGTCGATGACGCACGCCGGCCGATGCTGGCACGCCCCCGAAAGCCTTGGCGTAAAACTCCCGCAGCCATTCCAAGAGCTTTAAGAGGGCGGTGTTGCGCTTGTAATTTGCCTCCGTACTTGTGCCGGTGGATTCTCGTTGGAGAATGTAACGGACATATTCTGCCGCCACCGCAACTTGCGTATCGGGCTTGGCCAGCTCCTCCGCCGTGAGCCGGCGGCCCCAATAACGCTTCTCGATGACAGCCCGTTCCAGCGGCGTCATCCCAGCATATACAGCGGCGTAGGTCTGCCGATAGAAGGCCGGGAAAGCGGGACGCCCCTCCTTCGGCAAGGCCACCCATTGATCGAACAATGCCGCCCCATCAATGTTGTGGATCAACTCCTCAGAGAGCGCCACTGTCAGGTCAAACCGTCTACTGTCAAGGCTCTTCACCAGTAGCGCGGCATCCACAAGGATTTGATCGAGTTGCCCATTCGCAGCACCACTAGCCACGCCGGAAGAGCCGCTCGGGAAACCCGATGTGAGGACGATACGGAAATCCCCAATCATTAGCCCGAGCTTTTTGATCGCCGCAGGCAGGGCCGCCGCGATGGCGTCCACCGCCCGCTGACCCGCCGGCGTGCGCGCGTGACCGCCTTCGTCCACAAAAGTCACCCCATTGCGGGTGATTGTGTTGTCGGCGGCGGGTTCCGACGGGGTTGGCTGCTGGGGCTGGGGTACTGCTTGCCCTACTGGCTGCGAGTCCCGACCAGACGCCACTTGATTCCCGCCTTTTTCGCCGCCTTGTCCAGCAAAGATGTCGCGCTCTGCTTCTGCCTCGGAGTCTGCGACGATTTTCCTGAGGAGGTCCGAGGGACTGGCTTTTGACCGTTCATCACCAAAGAAACTAGCAGTTCCGGCAGCCGTGTCACGCTCGTTTTGTTCCCGCCTTGCAAGTTCAATGTAGCCATCCAGCAAGTTGTTCAGCGGTCTCGCGGAACGAATCGTCTTTACGAAAACATCCAGCAATCGCTGGGCATCGGGAGACAGCGTTTCCACAAACAGTTCTCTTCCTCTGTTCGCATACCACGCCGAGATGTCGCCGTAGTCGCCGCGTTTGACCGCAGCCAGTCCCAACTGAAATTCCCGCAGCGCGTCCACAATCGCATTAGCCAGCGAAATATCAGCATCCAACACGGCCAGTTTTCCGGCCTTGGAAAGAATGGATGAAAGCGCCCTCTTGCCATGATCGCTTTCCATCAAATCAGACAATGCGGAATACTTGATGCCGGCTTGTTTCGCCATCCCTGCCAGCATTGCCGCTTGAACGCGCTTGGTAGCCTCTGCGAGATCGTAGTTGCCCTTCGTGTCACGGGTCACTCCGCGCTGCTCCTTCTCCAACGTCATCCCTACCCAATGCAGCGAGTCTTGCGTAAGATTTCCGCTCTCGGTGAAAATCACGTTGTTGATGCCTTTCTCCAGCGCCCCAAAATCCAGCAGCGCCTTCTCCGCCGTGTTTTCGCCGAGACCTACTTTTTGCGGGTTGGATTGGACAACAAACGATCCCATGTCCCCATTCTCGTAGCCGGTGATCCGCCTAATCAGGACCGGCTGCTTCATCGCCGCCATCTTTTCCCCAAGCCCTAGTCGTTTAGCGGCAGCAGTTATTCCTGTGCGATACTTTTCCGCGCCATTGGGATTTGTCTGCCACGCCTTGATCACGCCTTCCGCCCGTCCGTTGCCGGCGAGCACGGCGGTTGCATCCACCGAAGGGGCACCGCCAAGGGAATCTGGGCTTTCAGCCAGCTTCAACGGGTCTGGACTCTGCCGAATCTGCTCGATCTGATCCTGTGAAGCCTTGTTGTTGGTTCTGTCCCGAGTCTGCGTGTCACCGATTTCTTTCTGGAGCATCTTCTCCAGATCCGCCGCCTCAATCACGTCATAATGCCCAATGGCACGAGTGCCGTTTGGCTTGCCGGTGGCGATGATGGTATTCGCAGCACCCTGCTCCCGCACCGCCGCCTTTGCCGCAGCGGGGGCGTCTGGGCGCACTTCGGCGGGCATGGCCTGCTCCTGCGGGGCGGCTGGGCGCACTTCGGCGGTGGGCGGGAGTGGGCCAGAAGGCACCTCATCGGGTTGCTTCGGGATAATGGGATTGACAGCGGTGGGTGCGGCTGCTTCATTCGGCGGCGTAAGCGCACTGGCTCCCTCTGTCTGCGTTGCAGACACGCTGCCTTTATCCGCTTCAAGACCGCCTAACGGTGTCTTGATTCCAGCAGCGCCCTCGGCAACGGGGGCGTCTGCATTTACCGGCTCCTGCGGAAACCCGCTTTTACCGAGAAGGGATTTAGCCTTGGCAATGGCTTCGCTTGAAGTGGTGGTGTCAGTGGTGGCAGTGGTGTCAGTGGTGTCAGTGGTGGCAGTGGTGTCAGTGGTGGCAGTGGTGTCAGTGGTGGGCTGCTTCGGGGCAGCCTCCTGATCAACCCCATTCAGCACATCATCCCTCTGCCTACGCAATTCGGTGGCGACGGCCGGGGAACCATTCTTCTCCGCATTCTCCGCCGCCGTCTCCAACGCCTGCGCCTTGCGTGCGCGATGGACATGACGACCAACGGCCTGTGTCAGCAGCGAGAGGGTGAAGCCGGTCATGCCGCCTGCGCCGCCCTGCTCAACCAATCCCTCATACCACTTGCGTCCCTCGTCATACTTCACGATGTTCGCCGCGATGAAATTCCCTGATGCGCCTTGAAAAGTTTCCTGCAACAACTCTTCGAGTCCTTCCTTGGTGGCGGTGAGCAATCTATTCAAAATTGTTCCGTTGGAATACTTGTTCAGCCGGTTCAACATCCGGGCGAGCGGAAACGCCTCAGACACCGCCGCACCCGCATTGAGCAGGCCGCTGGTGAAGAGCTGGTCCAGTTCCTCGGAATTGAGCGTGTCGCGCCCCTCCGCCCGCGCCTTGGCCATGAGATGCGCCTCGGCGTCGGTGTAGCCTTGGTAGAAGCCGGACGGCACCGCCATCGCGGTGATTGCTACGCCCGCCTCCATTAATTCCCCCTTCGCCACCCGCGCCGCCACGTTCTTTGCGGCGTACCGCTTTGCTGCCGCTTGGCTTGCGCCCCGCGCCAATGCGTGAGCTTCGAGGCTTGCGCCTGCGGCTGCGGCGGTCTTCGCCGATGTACCTAATGCGGCCCTAAATCCACCGACCCCCGCCTTGACTACACCGCCGCCCACCAGAAAAGAAAGTCCGCTGCCCAGAGCTGAAGGAAACTGGGTGTTTAGAAAAGAATCCTTGAGCCGCTCATCCGGGGTTGGAGTCACGGCCCCAGCGAGACGCTCAATGCCCTCTCCCAAGCGATAAAGGTAACGCTCATTGGCAGGCCCGGCATCCCACATCTTGCCGGGATGCTTATTCTCCATTGCCGCGCCCCACAGCGAGATGCCTTTGAGCGAGCCACCTATGCTTTCTCCAAAGCCCCGCACCAGTGATCCGGCCGCTTGCTTCACACGGACACCAGAACCGATGGGAGGGGGTGGGGTGGCCGCTATCTGCTCAGGCGCGATGGCGGTTGATAAATCATCCGAAAGCCAACTGCGGTTGGTCTGGTTGAATACGGCGTCATCACGGACAGAAGTTGAACCCGCGTCTGAAAGCCAATTAGGCAGTTCATTGCCGGCCGTAACCGGGGCCAAGGGTTCCTCGGTCTGGTTTTGGGTTGGCATAGATTAGTTTTTACGGCCGCTAAAGCCCTTGAGGAAGGAACGGGTTAACTCTCGAAGGAAGTGGTTTAGAAGGAAGTGGTTTAGAAGAAAGTGGTTTAGGAAATAGCCTCAACTCTTCGTCAGTAGTAGCTGCCGCACCAGTGTTTGTTTCTGCTGGTGTGCTGGGCTTGTCTGCTGCTGGTGTGCTGGGCTTTGAGAAATTCTTGGTTCGGAAGCCCGTTATGGTGAGATAAGTCTCCCCCTCATCTACGCGGTCAAACTCCTCTTGATTATTAACGAACTTTACGTTTTGTAGAAGTGCTTGCTCGCGGAAGTATTTTACCAGCTCTTCGCCGGTATAGCCCTGTCCCCCGTTCGCCTTAGAGGCCCGATCTAGGATATCATTGTTAAGTTTTTGGATCTCCTTTTTACGTGTTTCGAGTTTGTCAGCGGCAATCTTAGCCTTCGCATTCGCCTCCATTTCCCGGATCGCCTCGTTGACCCAATACTCTTCCTCCAAAGTGAAGGTGCCTATACGCTTGGCCCCCTGTATCTGGTCATACCATTGGCTTGAATCCGGAATGAGGTTGGCCTTGGCCATCAAATCGGTATTCCTCTGTTGCAACCTCTCCTGCTCTTCAAGCTCCATGAAGGCTGGGTGATTGGGCTGCCCGTTGTTTTCCATCACATAGTCCCTCACCTTCGCTTGCGCGACTGTTGACAGCTTCTCCAACCGTGTGAAGAAGCTCGCGTTTAACCGATTGTTTGACGCCTCGATAGTGTTCTTGTTCCTATCATCCAACGCATTGTTATAGGCTCCCCATGCCTGCGCTGCGCGAGTACCCGTGAGCCATTCCGGGGGTTCTTGGAGTTGGGCGTTACTGTTGAATGCCGCGTCATTTGCACGGCTTATGTAATCAAACGCCACTGGGCTTTCTTCCGCTTCTGCGGCAACCTCCTTCTGCAACCGTTTAAGCTCCCAATCGCGGTTATCTAATAACGCTTTATGAGCATCCATTTGCAAAGCGTACTCCTTCGCCTTCAGTGGTGCCAGTATCGCCTCCTGCTCCATCCGCTGCTTCCGCTCGGCCATCTGCTGCTGGCCCTCCTCCATCCGTTGACGCCGTTCAAGCAGGCTGGTGGAGTGTTCCTCGCGCGCCTCGGAGAACTTCACGCCGCGCTCATAGGAGCCGAACGGGTCGGCGGGCTTACCCAGCCACGGCAGGGAGGCTGGGTCGAACCGGGCGAGTCCAAGATCGTTTGACATAGTGGAGAGTCCTTATTTGTACCCCGACATTCCCAAGTACGGGTTTTTGCCCGGAGCGTAACTGCTGGCCTGACCGCTAAACATGGACGTGGATGTAGATGTCCCCATAGGAGCGCCAGCAAACCAACTGCTCGCCATGTTCATAACAGGACCGAATGCGCTCGCAATCCCGCCACCCATCCCGCCTCCGCCCGCCATCCCCATACCTTGCATCGCGCCATTCACGATCCCGCTCAACATCGGGTTCGGCATCGCGGCGATCTGCGCGTGGGTCATATTGCGCTGGAACTCAAGGTTCCGTTCGCCGACCTCATGCGCGATGCGCTGTGATGGGGAGAGGAACATCGACGCGACGTTCATCTGCGGGCCAAGTGCGATTCCGGCTTGGTTGCGGAGGAAGTTCATCGAGTTGGTGAGTCCGGCTTGCGTCTGTTGCAGGCTGGTAAGGCCGAGGTCGCGCAGTTCCAAGTTGCGGGCCATGCCGCTACCGGAGAATCCGCCGGCAAGCCCCCGCGCCGCTGCGCGTCGGCTGATCTGGTCCTGCACATCCTGCGATAGTTCCCCGCGTAACTGCCCCTCGATGACGGAACTAGACTTGCTCACCATGTCGTCATAGCCGGGGATGGCGCGGCGGAGCGACTCGATGAGTTGTTCCTGCGTGAACTCGTTGGTCTTGCCGGTTAACTCAGCGGCTTGATCGAAATTACTCAGGTTGCCGCTGATGGCATTGCCCTGCTCGGCGGTCGCGTCCACCTTGCGGAAGGCTGGCACCTTTGGCTTCTTGCCGCTTAACAAGCCGCCAATCACCCCGCCGACTGCCATCGCTGCGATTGGTAACATATCGTTTCTCCTTTAAGTCAGGTTGACCACAGAACCGCCGCCAAACGTGCTGGCATTGGCGAACCGGGGCGTGGACACCACGCCATCACCCAGCCAGTGCATCAGGTACTCCATCAAGAGTTGCACCGCCCGCGCCTCATAAGCCTGCGCCTCGGCAGGCAGGTTATTCTCGGCTTTGCGGATGGCCATGCACATCTCTTTGATTGCCGGAAGGCTTGGGATGATGAGCCAGTCCGAGTCCAGCCGGGCAGGGATGAACCGCAACTTGGCCACCACCGTCACCGCCGTCTCCCTGTCCGCAGGCAGTCCGGGGACGAGGCTTCGGCGATAGGTCGGCAGCGTCTCATCGTTCTCATAGACCGCCATCAACTTCTGCTCGCCGATGCCGGGTGAGTCGAGCTGGTACAACCGCACCGCCCCCTGCGTCACCGGCTTCTGCACGCCTGTAATCGCTGAGAAGGCGATGGCCGTGTCCACATAATTCACGCCCCCGGCGTTCACCAGTGTTACGTTCACGCCATCGATCCACTGGCCGGCCTCCTGCGTGCGGACCCACTGGCCATCGGTGTTAAATCCTTGCAGCAGCACCTTCACCCCGTTGTCCTGCGCCACATCAGCATAGAGCCGGAGACGCTTGGGCGTGCCGCCAATGTCGCGGAAGGAGCACACCTCGCCCCGGTCAAGTAGCTGCGCGCCAACCTCAGAGTCATGCGATAGCAGGCCGGGGCCGTTCTCATGGAACTCAAACCACCCGTTGCGGACAAGGCCGGGGGAGTCATTGATTGCCACCGCATCAATCGCCTCCAACTGGCGCGGCCATGTGATGCAGCCATCCATGCAGCGAATGGTGAAGCGTCCGTAGGTTCCGGGCCATTTGCCCTTGTGCAGCAACCGCTCCTGCGCCTCGTTGATGTAGTCGGCCACACGCGCATCAGAAGGCGACAGCGAGAGCACCCGCGCCACCGCCGACCTTGCTTGGGAGAGGGTGAGTTTCATAGGTTGTTGATGATGCGAAACCCGATGGATAGGCGCGGGGACTCCGCCCACACCGAATGCCACAGGGGCGCATCCGGTCGGATGCTGAACAGGCGGAAGTTCCAGCCCGGCAAGTCCGTGCTGTCCACTACCCGGCCAGCTCCGTCCACATACCGGAACCCGGACTGGCCCGTGGCATAGGCAGCGTAGAGGCGAAGACCTTCCGCGCTGGAGTTTGTATGCCAGCCCATGTAGCCGTTCTCGGGATACTCGAAATGCCCGGAGAGGATGATGGAGCAGTGCTTGAACATCTCTGAAAGTCTGAGCGTGATGCTCCTCAGTAATTCCACCGGCACCGTGACTTTGTGGTAGAAGGCATTCGCCGCCTTGTCCACGTCCTGCGTCGGAAGTTTTGTGGAGTCCACCGCCGCAAGCATCTCCTCTCGGGTGGATTCGCCGGGGTGCTTGTTAATGGTCAGCCCGCCGCCAAGCCAGAGCCGCGCCACCTCGTCCAATTCCGGCTGGGCCGGGACTGGCTCCGATGGGATGCTGACTTGTTGAGGGTGTAGGTTCATCACACTAGGGCGGGCGGAACGATGTGTTGGAGATCGTAGGCGTTCTTGGCCTTCGAGAAATCAAGCCGCTGCGGAATGTCGCGGAGTACCTGCTTCCGCGCTTCAACCGCTGCCACCGCCGTCGCGTCTCCTTTACCGAGCGCGATGATCTGCTCCGTGTCCAGCGCCTTCAAGCGATTGTCCCGAACCTGCCTGATCTGCTCCAGCCGGATGTTTGCGGCCTTCGGCAAGTCCAGAACGACCCGGCCGGCAATCAAAGTCCACGCATCGAAGAAGACCGATTGCGGGTCTTGCGCGCAGGGCGATGTCCCGGCTTCAACCTCGATCAACTCCGCACCTGCTGGCGCGAGCCGCGCAGCAGAAGCATCCAAGGCGCACATCTGATGAACCTTCCCGTCGTGTTGGTAGATTAAGGTCTTCATGGGTTAGTCGAAGATGGCCAAGTAAATCGTTTGCGGGTCTTTGCTATGGTTGTTCCAATACTCATCGCCGTCACCCGCCGTTCCCGCAAGGAAGTCGCTTGGCATATCTAATGTGATGGCGGTGGACGTTGCGCCAGTGATGAAGGGTGAGGGGGTTTTACTGGCGAACCCTTCCACACCGGAACTGCTCACCAAAACCACTGGGTTGTCAGAAAGCCCGCCGGTTGGGGTGATCGTGTATGAACCAACGGCGGTGCGGGTCACGGCGCTTACATTGTACGATCTGAGCACAGCCCCATTTGAGCCACTGAACCGCACCCACGCTTTCGCAATGCCACTGTTATTGCCGCCACTGGCGGCGGTGATGCGCCCCCTACTATCCACTGTGATGTTGGCGAGGTTGTAACTTCCCGCCGCCACTCCGGTCGTGGGTAGCGCATCATTGGGAACCAGCACCGGCTCCCACACCTCGGCGGCGCTGTCGTAGAAATACCACCCTTCCGCCTCGCAGGTTGTGGTGTTCACCTTTAGCCACGGCCTATCCCGGTTCTGTGCGTCGGGCGTGTTCGGCCCGAAGGAGAAGGTTGAAGTGTTCCCGGTGAGCGAGGCTGAGAGCGTGCCGGTGAAGGCGTTGAGCGTGCTCTGCCATGTGGTGTGGCAAAAGCCCGGAGGCAGGTTGCCGGCGACGATGCTCACCGCTGCTGAGTTGGCGTAAGATTGTGAACAAGACATAGGCTTAACAGGTGCAAGTTATGGTTTGGCACGGCTCTAAGGCGGATACATCAGCAAAAGGTTCCTCTTGCGTCGCGTAGGCGTTGAGTCGGAGCATCTTTAGCCGCGCATGGCCAGTCCATGCGATGCGCGCTTGAAACTCCCAGCCCAGCCGGTACGGCTTGTTCGCTCCCGGCTCTATCGCGTCAGGCGGTTGCGAGACGCGCATCCTCGGGCGGTACTGCTCCTCGTATGTCACCGGCTCGCAGTTGGTGGATGGGCCGCAGTCCTTGTAGTTCCCACAGACTTGCCAGCCGCGCCAGTCCACCCAGCACGGATGCTGGTCGGGCCTAAAATCAAGGTCGAAATCCACCGTGCCCGCCACCCGGTCCACCCATAGGTCGGCACTTTCCAGCATCTTGCTGGCACCGATCTGATTGAAGTTGTAGCTGCCGGTCTCCAGCACAGCCCTGATTCGGCTGTCCACCAGCACCCCGTCATCGGCTATGTCCGTATCAAACCTGTCACGCGCCGTCACCTCCCACAGCTCCAGCAGCCCGCTGCCAGCGGTGCAAAAGGCGAAGCACCGCTCCACCCCATCAAAGCGCCCCTTCACCAGACGAAGGAACTCCACCGGCACCGTGGCTCCGCCCCGAGTCACAGATAGTTTCCAGACGCCATCGTAGGCTGCCGGGGACTTCGTGCCCATCGAGGAGAGCAGGTCGAAGTCGAGCGCGATGAGTCCGCCGAATGCCACGCCGCGCCCCGCTCGCATCGCGGGCGTGGCGGTGAGTAGGAGGCGGTTATCAAAGAGTGATGCGCTTGAGAATTGGGTCAGCGATGGAGTGTCATAATCGAGGATGCGCCCCACCTCGCGGCTCAGAGAGGTCGCCCCCGGCATCGTGAAGTCGCGGATGGCCAGCACCAGAGAGCGGATGCCGTCCCGCGCCCGGAAGAACACGTCGCCATTCACCGGTTCGGTCGAGAAATGACCGAGCGCACCGTAGTTGATGAGCGCGATGCGCTGCACCGGGTCAGACAACTCCTTCCACACGGTTCTGTCGGTTGGCACCACAGTCGAATAGACCGCATCCGGCGTGAACACCAAAAGCTCTCCTTGCCCCAGCGCGGTGTTCAGAGCCGAAGTGAACCGCATCGCCGTGATAGGCCCGGAATGGAGCGGCACCGCGAAGCTGCCGCCTTCCGCCAGATAATCGTTCTCTGTGAACTTGAGCACGCCCGTAGGCCCGCCAGCGATGTCTCCGGCCACATACTCACGGCCTTGAGCCACCCAGAGCCGCCCCATGCCGTAAGCCATCGGCCCCGATCCAGTCGGCACCTCGTCCGCGCCCGCTCGCCGCGCCGTCGCTCCGTCGTAGATGATTGGCCTCGATAGTCCGTCCTGCACGATCATGTAATTGTCGGCCTGCGTCATGTACGCCGATTGCACATTGGCCGGGTTGGTGTCTCCGGGGATGCTGGCATCCGAGACGCCAGCCTTGTCGCCAGTGACGGAGACACTGAACAACCGCCCGCCCGTCATCACCATGATGCGGCCTCGACCCGCGCTGTCCTCGTAGAACTCCGCCCCTTGAAATAGTGCCCCAACCAAAGCTGATGCGTCCGCACCCGGCAGGATGTTGATGCGACGGAAACCCGGCCGCGTCGCGGCATAGCCACGACGGAACGTGATGTTCTCCGCATAAGCCGCTTGGTTGTGCGCCAAAAGCGATGGGTTGCCGCCGCTGTCCATGCCGCGCTCCAGAGAGGCGAACCCGTCACTGGCCTTGTTCGGGTCAACGATCACAGTCCCAAATCCTCCTTCCGGTCGGCGATGAGACGGCGATGAGACGTGTCCGTGGCGCGCGCCAGTTCATCTTTCAGCAGCGAGAGCGCGTCGTCATGGCCACCCGCCTTCATCTTCCCCTTCGCCTTCTGAACGCCAATGAGCACCGTGTCCATCGCGCGGCGGCTTACCACGCCCAGAGCCGACGCCAAGCCCGGCAAAGCCGAGACCAGAGCGCCGAGCACTTGGCCGCCCAACGGGATAAGAATGGGGAAGGCGACACAGAGCGCAATGACTCCCCCGATTCCAAGCGTCGCCCAGAGGCGCGACCACCAGCTTTTGTTTCTCTCTTTTTCATATTCGTTTCCTAAATCTATAAGCCTCTTTTCGAGGTCAGCCAGCTTTGCGGCCTCCTCCGCTCTCTGTGATTGAAGG
>SXGR01632063.1_pt1 | contig 11991 bp, 6 predicted proteins | sample 3174711 | NCBI WGS metagenome assembly SXGR01 (sample SAMN11356860, study PRJNA531348) | freshwater metagenome | isolation source: freshwater sample F1-60 | place: China: Fuxian Lake, Yuxi | collected 2017-12-25
AGCCGGTCGATTTCCCGCTCGTAGGCATCCGGCCGGGTATCGCTCTGAAAACGATCCATGTCGGCAGGGGTCGGAGGAAGCCCAATCAGATCGAAATACAATCTTCTTAACAGAACTCGCTTTGAAACAGGTGGCGCAGGCGCCAGCCCTTTCTCTTCCATTTTCGCGAGTACGAAAGCATCGATCGGATTTTGAATCGCCGCCCGCTCTTTGACGGACGGTACCGGGGGTTGCTCGAGCTTGGTGAACGGCCACGGATATTTTTTCGACGTGTTCGCCTTGGCCTGAACCGGTTGCAAGCCGTCGATCCACTTCGCCAGGATGGTGACCTGATCCGCCCCGAGAGCTTTACCGCCTATCGGCATAACCGGTTTCTTCTCGCCCCGGATGTAGCGGATTAAAGGACTCTCGATACTATTGCCTACGATGACTGAAGGGCCATTGATTTTGCCCCCTTGCAGAAGACCGTCGAGTGTTTCGACAAGCAGGCCGCTGCTCTTGTTCTGGGAGTTGTGGCAGGAGAAACAGTGCTTCTCCAGAACGGGTTTGATGTCGCGGTCGAAATCCGCGGCGGCCCAGGCGGGTCCCAGCCCAATCAAAACGAGACTAAGCCTGCCGGTAATCTTTTGCCACGTCATTTCTCACTCTCCACGTCTACCCTCCAGGACCTGCCATGTTAATTATACCAGGGTCTTACCCGCGGTCAACAGGGATTCCTGGCGGCTCGTACTGATACGACTGGCGTCCTGACGACTTCCAAGACGAGGGGCTCCTGGGGCTCCTGGCCTTGACTTGACATCTCCTTCCCGCTGTCCTATGCTGCATTTCAGTATTGAAGGGCTATCATGGATGGAATGCAGTCCGTCAACAGTGGCGGGTTGGCGGGGTAAGCAAGCTTGGAGCATACCGGGCTCCTCCGAGCGGCATTAAGGAGCAAAGGTATGACAACAAGGGTAGGGCTGGCTCGAATTCTCGGGGTTTACGATCCGGCTAAGAGGCGCGCCCCTTTGTTCGTTGTTCTCATCCTCACCCTCCTCCTCAGCGCGCTGACTGCGTTGGCGGCTCCAGACCCCACATTCGTTTTGACGACGGAGAAGCTGGAGCCCTACTTCCGGCCTTATCTGGGCAACGGCTACTTCAGCGTGCTCACGTCGCAGTGGGGCAGCAGACCCGAGTACTCGTACATGGTCCATCTCTACGACCACGCGCCGGACGACGTCTCCCGGTTCGTCACTCTGCCCGCCTGGAATGAGGTCAACGTTTACAACGGCCGCACGTGGCTGAACGACGCGCCGCTGCGCAACGATACGCTACGCTCGTTCCGCCAGACAATGGACATGTACAACGGATCGTTCCACACGCGCTACGACTGGACCGATGAGCGCGTGACGTCGATCGCGATCGACACGTTTATCTCGCGTGCGGACCCGCACCTGGCGGTCGTCCGGCTGGTGGTGACGCCCCGCTATTCCGGACCGATCAAGGTTGCGTTGCCGTTTCGCAACTGGCCTGCGCCGGTTCGCGTGCCGATCGCCAAGATCACCACTTGGAAGGAAATCCACGCCATCGCTAAGAAGACGCCCACCTCCTACTCCGGCCACATGACAATCGAAGACTCGGATGCCCGGATCGGCCCCAGCGGCGGTTTGCTGCAGCTTGTGTCACGCGCCGACGGCAGCCCGTCCGTTGTCAGCGAAGTGGCGGCCGTCTCCTGGCCGGCCGGTCTCGAGAAGTTGGAGGCGCGTAGCCTGGTTACCGGCAGCTTGGTCTCGGCCGAGTTGGCGTTCGATGCCGTCGCTGGCCGGTCCTATACGTTCACGAAGTATGTCGGGGTGGTGCCCTCCTTCGCCGCGGCGAACCACACCGTCCGCGCCACGGCCATAGCGGAGGCCGCGCGGGCACGCGGGTACGACTCCGTTTACGCCGAACACGCCGGCGCCTGGCACCGAATCTGGGAAACCGATATCGTCGTCGAGGGCGATCCCGAATTACAGACCGCTCTCCATTCGAACCTGTTCTACCTGCTCCAGAGCGTACGCGAAGGAACGGAGTTTAACATTCCGCCGATGGGGCTGTCCCACCGCGCCTTTAACGGCCACGTTTTCTGCGACGCCGAGCTGCTCATGTACCCGACGCTGCTGGCGCTGCATCCCGAGATGGCCAAGTCGCTCGTGATGTTCCGCGCAAAGACGCTCGAAGCAGCGATGGTGAATGCCCGTGTGAATGGCTATACCGGCGCCAAGTATCCTTGGGAGGCCGATGAGCGGGGGGTTGAAAGCACACCGAAAGCGTCGCTGGCAGGCGCGCTCGAGGAACCGGCCGTCAACGGTCACGTCGCGGTGGCGCAATGGCAGTACTACATGGCGACCGGCGACCGGGATTATCTGATCCGCTACGGTTTTCCGGTCATCAAAGAGGTCGCCGACTTCTGGCTGGGCCGCATGACGTTTAACAAGGAAAGCGATCGCTACGAAATCGCCAAGGTGCAAGGGAACGAAGGCATTCCGTTCACCGACAACGACACGTTTGTGAACGGTGTGGCGCGGCGGACCTTCGAGGCCGCGATCGCAACCGCCAAGGTGGTGGAAGCGCCGCAAAACCCGAAATGGCGGGAGGTCGTCGAGAAGATGTACATCCCGTACGACAAGGCGAATGACCGCTATCCTCCGTACGCGGGCGCCGATCCCTTCAAAGGCAACGTAGGATTTATCGGCGCGGCCATCAGCTACCCGCTCGAGTTGCCAATGACCGAAACGGCGCGCCGCAACACGTTCGAATACACGCTCAAAAGCGCCTCTATCACCGATCTCGACAATATGGGGTTCATCTACCAGCACCTGTACCCCGTGGTTGCGGCCGAGTTGGGCGACATCAAACGAATCGACGAGTGGCTTCCGGCCACCTACAAACGCCACCTCCGGCCGCCGTTCAACATGATGATCGAACACTACACGGGGGGCTTGGAGAGCATCGCGTTCCTGACAGCGGTGGGAGGCTTCGAGCACCAGTTTCTGTACGGTTACACGGGGCTGCGCTGGACGGGCGAGGGACTCTCCGAGAAGTTCAAACCCATCCTTCCCAGTCACCTTAAGAAACTGACTATCCGGAACATGAGCATTCGGGGAAAGAAGTACGATCTGGTCGTCGAAAACAGCAAGCTGACCCGGATCGCCAAATGAAGGCACGCACCCCAGGTCCGGCTTCGAAGTGATCAGACACCGAAGACGACGGCTTCGTGGCCAGAGGCGCGAACCAGCCTTTCTATATCTCCAGGAAAAGCAGGGAGAGCGTCTCGATTGTCATCCTACTCCAATTTTAACGCCCGCAGCGCTATTCGTACGAAAAGCATCTGCCTTGCGCACCAGGGAGCCGCGATCCAAGCAGTTCTACTTTACCGATTCAATTAGCTGAATCTCCTGCTTCAGCAGAGTGTTCACCATGTCGCCCAGCGGAATGCCCTTCTCGGCGGCGCGCTGAGTTAGATAAGTCTGGACATCGGAGCTTAAATAGATCGGCAAGCGAAGTTCGGCGTTAGGCCGGAAAAACTTGCCGCGTTCGCCTTTGCTGAAATCATACTCAGGTTTCATATGTGTTCCTCGTAGTCGCGGATTTCCGCCTTTGTGGGCCGTCTTGCAGAAATCAAACGAACTCGCGCGCGCTCATCCGCCAACCACTCAAATGTGTGGATCACGAGAGCATATTGGCCGCCCGCATCCTTTCCCAGCGTAATCCATCGGACCTCGCTTTCGCTGTGCTCCTCGTCCGGAATCGTCACTGCGAGTGAGTCCAGGAACACGGTTGCGGCCCGCTCAAAATCCAAGCCGTGCTTGCTTGCGTTGGCCTGGGCCTTGGCTGGATCCCACTCAAATTCATACTGAAACGCCGACATTGCTGCGCTTCATTGTAGCCTGAACGGGGATAGATCACGATCAACGTCACAGGCATCCGTAGATTGGTACGCCGCCCGTGTCCGTACCAATCCGATTGCGGAAACGACCGATCTTGCAACGAACCGACTGCATTCGCGTTTGCTGGGCTTCACACGTTGCAAAACCCTGCTGCGTTCCGTCCGGGTATGGCGACAGGTTTTCTTAATGGGTGGTTGCCCGCCGCGCGGCGGGTTGCTCGGTACGCCGAATAGCGTGCAAAGTTCTACGCCAAACAATTTGGAAAGTGACAGGCGCTGTTGCGCTCGCACGCTCCGGCGGGCCTCATCCATTTCCTCTGTGGTAAATTGCCCGTGCTGCTTTTCCCACAGGGTGAATGCCGCTTTCAAACTGCTGTTTCGCGCCTTGGGCAAGGGTTGCTGCCAACGCTGGCTGCCGGTGCGGGACGCCCGCGCATTCCAAGTCTCCGGTCCCTTTGCGCGAGCGCCGCTATTTTCGTTAAGACGACGGCCCAAAAATCAGAACGGATGCGACTCTGGTATGCCAAGCAATTCTGAAAGTGACACCCATGCCGAGGCATCCGGCACGGCGTTGACAATGGATAGGGAAATGCCGTAGCCTGCTACTAGCTGAAATGTCAGCTGGCGAGAGGGAATTTTATTGGGAAGAGGACAACACCGCGCTATCCTTGCCGCCGGGTTGCCGTTCGTCGTCCCATTCCAGGCCCAGAGCACGCTGCCCGGCACTTCGCCGTTGACCGGACAAGCGGCGTCGGGCTGGACGAGTGGGCTGCGTTCGAGTTCGCGAAGGAGCGCTATTTCTAATCGACCAAGCTCGACCTGGCGGACAAGGCTGAAATTGACTTCTTGAGGCGGCATTTGAAGTGGCCGCGGGAATGAGAACCAACTAACGATGAAACGCAAGACATTCTTAATGGCCGGAGGAGGCGCGGCATTGGCTTGGGGCGCCCCGGCGGAACAGATCACGGTAGGCTTGATTGGCGCGGGCCCGCGTGGCAGATTACTGCTGGAAGCCTTCCAACGCGATCCAACCGTCCGCATCGCGGCGGTCTGTGATATTTACGAGCCGAACCTGGAAGCCGGGCTGAGCGCCGCGCGCAACAAACCGAAGGCTTACCGGAACCACATTGCCCTGCTTGGCGACCGTGAAGTGAAGGCGGTAATTATCGCTACACCGGAGCACTGGCACGCGCAAATGGTGCTGGATGCATTGGCAGGCGGCAAGGATGTCTACGTCGAGACGCCCGTCTGCCGCACGCCCGAGGAGGGAATCGCCCTGGTGCAGGCGGCTCGGATCTCGCAGCACCAGTCGAACATCATTCAGGTCGGTATGCAGCGAGGCAGCGCTCCGCTGTACCTCAAAGCGCGGGATATCAGAAAGTCCGGCCGGTTGGGTCCGGTGTGGATGTCGAGGTCGCACTGGGTGCAGGGGCGCCGGCCGGGTGGCGCCGTCGACAAACGAAAGTTGACCGGCCCGCTGGACTGGGACCAGTGGCAAGGCCCAATTTCGCCCCGGCGGCCACAGAGCAGGGCAACTGAAGCCTTCTTCGAATGGCGCAACCTGTCCGAGTACTCCGGCGGGGTCGTGGCCGATCAAGGCGCACAGATCTATGGCGCGGTCCATATGATTATGGGCCTCGGGTACCCCGTGGAGGTGAACGCTTCAGCGGCGCTTCCCCAAACGCCCGGACACAGGCCGGGCCGGGTAGTAATTTCCGCGAAATACGCGGGTGGTTTTTTGGCCACATTCACGGCCAATGACCAGGCGATGGAGTACGCCGGACGTTTCGATCAACTGAACCAGTTCGACGGCGAAGAGGCCAGGCTCGATGTAGGGCTCGAACATCTGGCGATCTACCAGCGGGGTGAATATGAGAAGCCGGCGCTGGCTGAGTCCGTTCCGTTCGGGAACGCCCTGGGAGCACACGTCGCCAATTTCCTGGATTGTGTGCGCTCGCGGGCGCAGCCTAATACGACGGTAGAGCTGGCCTTTCAGGCGGCGCTGGTGGTCCAGTTGGCGAAGCTCTCAATCGAACAAAAACGTACCGTTCGCTGGAACGTAGCCCAGAACAAAGTGGAGTCCTAGGTTTTCGCAGGAGAAATTCGCATGTCTTGGAGACGACGTTCGTTTTTGGGTGGCCTCCCGGCCCTGGGAGCGCTTCCGGCGCCGGCCGCGGCTCAAGAGCCGCGTTCGCGGTCGCTTGTGCAGCGGCTGTTCGCAGCTTTTGAGGTGATGGACATCGCCGACACGCACGAGCACATACTCGCCGAGAAAGACCGCGTCGTGCGGAAGATCGATTTTTTCAGCCTGCTCGGCCACTACACCATCGAGGATGCCGCCTCGGCGGGCTTGCCGCCCGAAGCCGCAAAGCTGATCGAGGACCAAAGTGCGCCGGATCTCGATCGCTGGCGCGCGCTCGAGCCCACCTGGAAGTACTCGCGGTTCACCGGGTACAGCCAATGCCTGCGCACCGCCATTCGCGACATTTACGGCTTCGACGAGATTTCCGCCTCGACTATCGGCAAGATCAATGATGCCATCGCCGCCCGCAACAAACCCGGGCTCTATCGCTACCTGCTGAAAGACCGGGCTCGCATCCGTTTCTATGTGCAGGACGATCGCGCTGAGCAACCGACCAAGGCCGATCGTGAGTACTTCGTAACGGTCCGGGAGTTCGAGGACTTTGTCATTCCGCAGACGCCGGATGACCTGCGCAAGCTGGAGAAACTCACTGGCGTTTCGATCACCAGCCTGGCCGGCCTCAAGGAGGCGCTGCGGAAGAACTTCAGCCAGGCCGTCGAAGCCGGAATCGTCGGCGTCAAGACCCTGCTCGCCTACCGGCGCGAAATCCTCTTCCGCGAAGTGGATGAACAGACCGCGTCACGCGATTTCGAAAGCCTGGCGCGCGGCGACGCCAAGCTGCCCGAAGGCTTCCGCCGGCGAGTGAACCGGCCCTTCCGCAATCTGGAAGACCATATGTTCCATGAGGTAATCAAGCTCGCGGACGCCTATCGTCTGCCGGTGCAGATCCACACCGGGCTCAACGGCCCCAACTTCGTTGTGAATACCAATCCGACGCTCCTCACTAACATCTTTTTCCTTTATCCGAAGGTTCGGTTCGACCTGTTCCACATCGGCTATCCCTACCAGGACGAAATGTCGGTCCTGGCGAAGTCGTTTGCCAACGTGAACATCGACTTTTGCTGGGCGCACATCATCTCACCCGCGGTGTCCCGGCGCGCGCTGAGCGAATTCCTGGACACGGTGCCTTCCAACAAGATCCTGGCGTTCGGCGGCGATTTCTTCTATCCAGAACTGAGCTACGCGCACGCCAAAATGGCGCGAAAAACGGTGGCGCAGGTGCTGGCGGCCAAGGTCGAGGATGGCTACTGCAAAGAAACAGAGGCACTGGAACTCGGACAGCGGCTGTTTTATGACAATGCGGCCGCGTTGTTCTTTGAGAAGCGCCGCGCATGACGGGCAGGTGGCTCCCAGCGCTGGGTGAAGCTCCTGCAGAGGGTTTCAATGAAGCTTCGTACTGATTCTTGGCCACTCTTCTTCTCGGGTTTACTATGCGTTTTCTCCACTTTAATTTCGTTTTCATCCTGATATTTTCCGGGGCAGTCGCGCCGTCACTGTTTGCACAACCAGCTGAGGTAAAACCTGCCGCGATGGTTGATTTTCAGCGTGCGGTTCGTCCGATTCTTTCAGACAACTGTTTTCTTTGCCACGGACCGGATAAGGAAACGCGCATGGTTGACCTTCGTCTCGATACGCGTGAAGGCGCTTTTGCGAAGCGACGCAACGGCGCTGCCTTGGTTCCAGGCGATCTCAAAGCCAGTCTGCTTTACCAGCGGATTACGGCCGAAAATGCCGCTGTTCGGATGCCGCCCAAGTCTTCTCACAAGGTGTTGACGGCGGAACAGAAAGAAATCCTGAAGCAGTGGATCGAGCAGGGTGCGCCGTGGACAGAGCACTGGTCGTTTTCTGCGCCAGTCCGTTCTGCCTTGCCCGCCGTTGGAAAAATGGATTGGGTTCGAAACCCGATCGATCATTTCATTTTGGTCAGGATCGAGGGCGCTGGACTGCAGCCGGCGCCGGAAGCGGAGAAGCGCAGGCTCGTTCGCCGTCTTTCGCTCGATCTGACGGGCCTTCCTCCGGCTCCGGCTGTGGTCGAGGATTTTTTGAACGATTCGTCGCCAAATGCTTACGAGAAACTCGTGGATCGCATGATGGCTTCCAAACACTGGGGAGAGCACCGTGCCCGCTATTGGCTGGATGCGGCCCGCTACGGGGATACTCACGGTATCCATCTCGACAACTATCGGGAAATATGGCCGTATCGGGATTGGGTGATCAAGGCCTTCAACGGCAACCTAAGTTTCGATCGTTTCACGATTGAGCAGCTAGCCGGAGATCTGCTACCTAACCGTTCCTTAGACCAACAGATTGCTTCTGGCTTCAACCGCTGCAATATTACGACTAGCGAAGCTGGGTCCATTCCCGAGGAGTTTGAAGCCGTTTATGCTAAGGACCGGGTGGATACCACCGGTGCGGTCTGGCTGGGTTTGACGGTAGGCTGCGCCAGTTGCCACGACCACAAATTCGATCCAATCAAGACCAAGGACTTCTACTCCCTCGTGGCCTTTTTCCGAAACACCACCCAGAGCGCCATGGATGGGAACCTGGCCGACGCACCGCCGGTGGTTGTGGTTCCCAAAGACGAAGACAGGCTTCGCTGGGAACAGCTGATTGGGGAGGAGCAATCTCTCGAGAGTGGTAGGCAGCAGGCGCTCGCCGCCCCAGGTAAAGGTTTTGACAAGTGGCTTCGCTCCAAAAAGCGCAGCTCGCTGATCGCGCCGTTGGAAAGCTCGATTGAGTTGCTGTCGCTCGCCATTGACAGCGAGGCGAAAGTGCTGACTGCCGGCATGTCGCAAGACGTCTGTCTCCCCAGCGGAGTCGCGCTGGGCGAAGGCTTCCAACCCGGGACGAAGGCTTTGCGCTTTGGGACGGCGGCTGGGATTGAGTTGCCAAATATCAGCCACGTCAGCCTGGATAAGCCCTTCTCCATAGCAACCTGGATCTATGTCCCAAAAAAGACTGAAGAGGCCTTAATCGTTGCCAGCCAGACCGACCCGTCACTCAAAGACCGCGGATGGGCACTTACAGCGGGGGGCTTTGTTCCGACCATCAAGCTGCAGGCGGACGATAACAAGCAACTGACGCTGCGAGGGACGCGCGCGCAGCAGATGAAGCCCGAAACATGGAACCATGTGGTCTTCACCTACGATGGGACCCGCGAGCACGCAGGCTTGGGCTTGTTTTTGAATGGGAAGGCCGTGACGACGGCCCGGCGTGGAGAGCTGATCGGGAAGATCGAGGGCGATGTCTCTACGCAAGCGCCTCTCCGCCTTGGCAGCGATGGGAAACGTTTCTTCCCAGACGGCGCCATTGCGGATTTTCGGGTCTTTAGGCGAGCCCTAACGGGAGATGAGGCTTCGCTCCTCTTCCTGTGGCCGGAATTGGAGAGAGCCCGCAGCAAACCGATGGCGCAACTCACTGCCGCCGAACGGGACGGGTTTCATCTCTATTTTCTAAATGCGAAGGACAAGAGCTACCAGAAACTGACTTTGCAGCTACAAGCCGCCGTGGCCGGACGCCGTGAAATTCGAGGGCGCAGCGCGGTGACCCACGTGATGCAGGAGAAAACCGACCAGGCCCCCATGGCGAATGTCCTTTTCCGGGGGCGATATGATCAGCCCCGGGAGAAAGTTGAACCGAATGTTCCCGTAGCCCTGCCCGCGATGCCGGCTTCGTTTCCGCGCAACCGTCTGGGGCTGGCGCAGTGGCTGGTAGAGCCGTCAAATCCGCTGATGGCTCGCGTGACGGTGAACCGCTTCTGGCAGGAGCTGTTTGGCACGGGCCTCGTCAAGACCGCCGAAGACTTTGGTTCCCAGGGCCAAGCCCCCAGTCATCCGGAGCTGCTCGACTGGCTGGCCGTGGACTTCCGCGAGTCCGGCTGGGACGTGAAGCGGCTTTTCAAGCTGATGGTGACTTCAGCGGCCTACCGGCAGTCTGCCCTCGCCACCGAGGACAAGATCAAGAAGGATCCCGACAATCGGCTACTCTCGCGTGGGCCGCGCTTCCGTATGGATGGAGAAATGGTCCGCGACAATGCGCTGGCTGCCAGCGGCTTGCTCGTACCCACCCCCGGCGGGCCGAGCGTCAAACCCTCTCAGCCTGATGGTATTTGGGAAGCGGTGGCGATGCATGAAAGTAACACCAAGTCTTACAAGAGAGACAGCGGCGACAATCTCTATCGTCGCAGCCTCTACACTTTCTGGAAGCGAAGCGCTCCGCCGGCGTCGATGGATACTTTCGACGCGCCGAGCCGGGAGGCTTGTACGGTTCGCCGGGAGCGGACCAATACGCCGCTGCAGGCACTGGTGACTTTGAACGATCCGCAATTTGTCGAAGCGGCACGGCAGTTGGCCCAGCGGGCCATGAAGGACGGAGCCGGCGATTTGGATCGCGAGATCAACTTTATCACCGAACGCCTGTTGGTGCGAATTTTTGGGCTGAATGAGCGCACGATCACCAGACAGGCCTATCAGGATTACCGGGCCCACTACCGCGAACATCCGGAAGATGCCAAAAAGCTGCTGGCGGTAGGGGACTCCCAGGCAGATCCGGCCTTGCCGGTTCCGGAGCTTGCGGCGCTGACGATGGTAGCGAACCAAGTCATGAATCTGGACGAAGTACTTAACAAGTAGTGGGCGCGACTTCGATTTTCAAAGGACACTGGTAATGGATCGCTTAGCAGAGCTCATAGCCGCACAGACTCGCCGTCAGTTCTTTGGTCAGGCGGCCCGTGGCCTGGGGGTGACGGCGCTGGCGACCTTATTGGGTGAGAACCTGTCTGCCAGTGGAGCCAGGACAGAAGCGATCGGTGGTCTCCCGGGCCTGCCTCATTTTGCGCCAAAAGCAAAGCGGGCCATCTATCTGCACATGGTCGGAGCCCCGCCCCAGATGGACCTGCTGGACTATAAGCCAGGCATGAAGGATTGGTACGACAAGGACCTGCCCGAGTCCATCCGCAAGGGTCAGCGGCTTACAACGATGACTGCCAGCCAAGCGCGCTTTCCGATTGCGCCCTCTGTCTTCAAGTTTCAGCAGCATGGGCGGAGCGGCACTTGGGTCTCAGATTTATTGCCGCACACCGCAAAGATGGTTGACGATCTGACGATCATCCGTTCGTTGCACACCGAAGCCATCAACCATGAACCTGCCATCACGTTTATTCAAACCGGCAACTTGGTTGCCGGTAAGCCAAGCATCGGCTCGTGGATTGGGTACGGTCTTGGCAGTATGAATCAGGAACTGCCAACATTTGTCGTTCTAAACGCCAGTCATTCAAATCCCGATGCAAACGTGCAAGCCATCTCGGCACGGCTGTGGGGCGCTGGCTTTCTCTCGGCTCGCTATGCGGGAGTCGCGTTACGTTCCGGCCCGAATCCTGTCCTTTATATTAACAATCCCGATGGAGTCTCGACACCGATTCGCCGCCGGATGCTGGATGCGCTTGCCGAGCTCAATCAGATTGAACACCAAAAACTGGGCGATCCCGAGACGCTTGCGCGCATTTCTCAGTTCGAGATGGCTTTCCGCATGCAATCTTCAGTTCCTGAGTTGACCGATGTTTCCGGGGAGCCGGAAAGCACCTACAAACTCTACGGGGAAGATGCGCGCAAAGGCGGCACTTTTGCGAATTCCTGCCTTATGGCCCGGCGACTGGTAGAGCGTGGCGTCCGCTTCGTCCAGGTCTATCATCGTGGCTGGGACGTTCATTTCGCACTGCCCGCCGTGTTGCCAAGCCAGTGCCAGGATGTCGATCAAGGGTGCTGGGCGCTGGTACAGGATCTCAAGGAAAGAGGTTTGCTTGAGGATACGCTCGTCATATGGGGCGGCGAGTTTGGCCGAACGATCTACTCGCAGGGCAAACTCACGCCGACAGATCATGGGCGCGACCATCATCCTCGCTGTTTCAGCGTCTGGATGGCCGGCGGAGGCGTGAAGGGGGGGA
>SXGR01602692.1_pt1 | contig 11989 bp, 11 predicted proteins | sample 3174711 | NCBI WGS metagenome assembly SXGR01 (sample SAMN11356860, study PRJNA531348) | freshwater metagenome | isolation source: freshwater sample F1-60 | place: China: Fuxian Lake, Yuxi | collected 2017-12-25
CCGATCCCCTTGGATGCGCCGGTCACGAGAATGGTCTTGCCGTCCAACTGGAACATGGCGTCCTCCGTACGGATGGCGGACATTATAGGAAGACGAAACGGCGGGCGGGAGCGTGAGGGACGTGCGGCACGCGAAGCTGGGTTTCATCGTCAATCCGGTCGCGGGATTGGGTGGCGCCTTGGCCCTCAAGGGCACCGATGGCGCGGCCTTGGCCGAGGCACGGGCGAAGGGTGCCGTCTCGGCGGTGCCGGGCCGCATCGCGCGCATGTTGGCGCGATTCGCGCGCGAGGGCGGTACCGCCGACTGGATCGTCGCCGCGGGGGCCATGGGCGCGGACGCGCTTCTCGTCGCGGGCATCCGCCCGCGCGCCGTCGTCGGGATCGCCAAGGCCGAGACCTCGGCCGCTGACACGGCCTCGGCCGCAGCCGCGATGGCGCGTGCGGGGTGCGTGCTGGTCCTGTTCGTGGGCGGGGACGGCACGGCGCGCGATGTCGCGGATGCGGTCGGCGCGGCTGTTCCCATCCTCGGCGTGCCAGCGGGCGTGAAGATGCATTCGGCCGTCTTTGCCGCCACGCCCGAGGCGGCGGGCGAAGTGGCCGCGCTGGTGGCGCGCGGCGGGCTGTCCTTCCGCGAGGCCGAGATCATGGACATCGACGAGGTGGCGCTGCGCCGGGGCCGGCTCTCGCCACGCCTTCATGGCGTCGCGCGCACGCCCGCGTCGCGCGCGCTCGTGCAGGGTCCGAAGGCCGGCGCCAACCCATCTAACGAAGCGGAGTTGGACGCACTCTGCCGCGCTTTCGCGGAGGAGATGGAGCCGGGCCGGCTCTACATCCTTGGGCCGGGCACGACGCTCGCGCGCGTGAAGGCGGCGCTTCGCATTGCATCGTCGCCTTTGGCCGTGGACCTGGTGCGCGACCGTACCCTCGTCGCGGCGGACGCGGACGAGGCGCGCATCTTGGCGGCACTGGATGAAGGGCCGGCCACCATCGCGGTCGGGGTGGTGGGCGGGCAGGGATTCCTGTTCGGCCGGGGCAACCAGCCCATCAGTCCTCGTGTCATTGACCGCGTGGGGCGCGCGAACATCGCGGTCCTGGCGGATGCCGGAAAAATTCTTGGCCTCGACCCGCCCCATTTGCGTGTGGATACTGGCGACCCCGAATGCGACCGGATGCTCTCCGGATTCCTCGCGGTGCGGACCGGGCCGCAGCGCACCTTGATCGTCAACGTGGCCGCCTAGAGCGGCCGAGGAGTTCGAGCGATGAGCCAGCGCGCGCATCCCTACATGGCCAATTCGGTCGCGGCCATCAAACGCGCCATGCTGGACGACATCGGCGCCGCGAGCATCGCGGAGCTGTTCGAGCAGATTCCCGCCGCGCACCGCCTGGCCCGCCCCTTGAATCTGCCGCCCGCGCTCCCGTCCGAGGCGGCGCTGCGCCGGCATCTCCTCGACGCGCTCTCGAAGAACAAGAGTTGCGAGGAGTACCTGAGCTTTCTGGGCGCGGGGTGCTGGCCGCACCACGTGCCGGCCATCTGCGACGAGATCGTGGGGCGGAGCGAGTTCCTGACGCCCGTGTGGGGCACGCCGTCCTCCGACCATGGGCGCAACCAGGCGTGGTTCGAGTTCGCGAGTCTCCTCGGCGAACTGATCGGCATGGAGTTCGTGGGTCTGCCCGTCTACAGCTACGGCTGCGCGGCGGGCCATGCCATCCGCATGGCGGCGCGCCTGACGGGACGGCGCGAGGTGCTGGTGCCGGCAAGCCTCGACCCCGAGCGCTTGGCCGTCATCCGCACCTATTGCGAGCCCGAGGCGGTGCCGAGCCACATCAAGGTGGTGCGCGTCGCCTATGACCGCGCGACGCATCGCCTCGACATGGCGGACCTGAAGGCGAAGCTGGGGCCGCGCACGGCGGCGGTCTATGTCGAGACGCCCAACTATCTGGGCGCCATCGAGAGCGAGGCCGGCGAGATCGCGCGCCTTGCGCGCGCCGCGGGCGCCGAGACGATCGTGGGCGTGGACCCCATCTCCTTGGGCGTGCTGGCCCCGCCCGGCGAATACGGCGCGGACATCGTGGTGGGCACCACACAGCCCTTGGGCGTGCACATGAACTGCGGCGGCGGGGTGGGCGGCTTCATCGCCACGCGCGACGAGGAACGCTACGCGCGCGAGTACCCGACGCTCAACATCAGCATCGCCGAGACGTTGGGCGAGGGCGAATACGGCTTCGGCCTCACGCTCGCGCACCAGACATCCTACGGGATGCGCGAGCAGGGCAAGGACTGGACCGGCAATTCGGTCTATCTCTGGGCCATCGCGAACGCCGTCTACATGTCCTTGCTCGGGCCCGAAGGGTTCCGGGAATTGGGCCGCCTCATCCTGCAGCGCAGCCACCACGCCGCGCGCACGCTCGCGCGCATCCCGGGCGCGCGCGTGCCGGTCGCGGGCGGTTTTTTCAAGGAATTCGTCGTCGATTTCGGCGGCACGGGGAAGACGGTGGACGCGATCAACGCGGCGCTGCGCGAACGCCGGATTTTCGGCGGCAAGGATCTCTCGCGCGACTTCCCCGAATTGGGGCAGAGCGCGCTCTACTGCGTGACCGAGGTGCACGCCCAGGCGGACATCGACCGCCTGGCCGCGGCGCTGGCGGAGGTGGTGCGATGATGACGAAGCGCAGCCTTCGCAACTACCGCTCGGCGTCCTGGGACGAGCCGGTGGTGATGGAACTGGGCCATCCCGGCCGGCGCGGCATGATCTTCGGCGAGGCCGAGGATAAGGTGCGCGCCGAGGCGGGCGATGCCGACGCGCTGGTGCCCGCCGCCATGCGCCGGCGCGCGGCGCCCGCCTTGCCCGAGCTGTCCGAGCCCGAGGTGCTTCACCACTATCTGCGACTCTCGCAGCAGACGCTCGGCATGATGGGCGTCAATCTCTTCGGCACCTGCACGATGAAATACAATCCGCGCTCGAGCGAGGCGGTGATGGCCCGCCCGCAGGTCGCCGAGACGCACCCGCACCAGCACCCCGACACGCTGCAGGGCACGCTCTCGCTTATCCATGGCTTCGACCTCATCCTCCGCGAGCTCTCGGGCATGGACCAATTCGTGTTCCAGGCGGCGGGCGGGGCGGACGCGGCCTACACGCAGGCCTGCGTGACGCGCGCGTGGTTGGCCGCCAAGGGCGAACTCGGCAAACGCGACGAGATCGTGACGACGATCCAGACGCACCCCTGCAATCCGGCCACGGCGGCGACGGCGGGGTTCAAGGTCGTGACCCTCATGCTGGACGAGCGCGGCTATCCCAGCCTCGACGCGCTCAAGGCCGCCATCGGGCCGCGCACGGCGGCGCTCATGGTCAACAACCCGGACGACATGGGCATCTACAATCCCGAGATCAAGGAATGGGTGCGCCTTGTGCACGCGGCGGGTGGGCTCTGCTTCTACGACCACGCCAATTTCAACGGCGTCATGGGCAAGCTGCGCGCGCGGGAGCTCGGCTTCGATGCGTGCATGTACATGCTGCACAAGACCTTCGGCGCGCCCAAGGGCGGGGGCGGCCCGGCCGTGGGGGCCTATGGCTGCACGGCGGCGTTGGCCAAGTTCCTGCCCTCGCCGGTCGTCACCTTCGACGGGCAAAAATACCATCTCGACGACGCGCGGCCGCACAGCCTGGGCAAGGTGCGCGAATTCTGGGGCAATGTGCCGCAGGTTTTGAAGGCCTATGCCTGGGCGCGCGCCATGGGGGCGGAGGGCATCCACGAGGCCTCCGACCTCTCGGTGCTCGCGAACAACTACATGGAGAAAAAGCTGCTCGCGATCCGCGGCGTCACGCGCTCGAACCCGGGCGTGAACGCCTGGCGCATGGAGATGACGCGCTACGGTCTCGGCACCATGAAGGAGGAGACGGGCGTCACCGTTTCCGACGTGCAGCACCGGATGGTCGATTTCGGCGTCGACGCGCCGTGGCTCAGCCACGAGCCGTGGCTGGTGCCCGAGCCCTTCACGCCCGAGGCGGGCGAGATGTGGTCGAAGGAGGACATCGATTATTGGATCGCCGCGCTGGCGCGCGTCTCGGAGGAGGCGTACAGCGATCCCAACCTCGTGAAGACCGCGCCGCACCACCAGGCGATCCGCAAGATCAAGACGGACGCGCTCGACGATCCGGCGCGCTGGGCCACGACGTGGCGGGCCTACACGCGCAAGCACGGCAAGGGTTGAGCCGTGGCGGCACCGGACCTTCTCTATTTGTCGAGCGCGGACGTCGAGAGCCTGGGGATCGAGGCCAAGGATGTGAACGAGGCCGTCGAGCGCGCCTTCCGCGCGAAGGGCGAGGGGCGCACCTGGACGCGGCCGGAGCTTGCCATCCACCTCTCGGGTGAGCGCACCTATTACGCCAAGGCGGCGGTCATGACCGGGTACGGCGCGTGCAAGTGGCACGCCCATATCCCGGGGAACGAGCAATATGGGCTCGCCGACCTTAACCCGCTCATCGTGTTGACCGAGGGTGTCACGGGCCTGGCCGTCGCCATCATGGACGCGCGCTGGATTTCAGGCGTACGCACCGCCTCGTTCACGGCGCTCGCGGCCAAACATCTCGCCAAGGCGGGCGCGGAGAGCATCGGCTTCGTCGCGTGCGGCCGCCAGGCGCGCGCGCATCTGGCGGCGCTCCGCGCGCAATTCCCAATTCGGCGCGTGCTGTGCCACAGCCGCAAGGAGGCGACGGCGCGGCGTTTCGCGGACGAGGCCGCCGCACAAGGTTTGGAGGCGCGCGTGGCCTCGCCGGGGGACGTGGTGGCCGGCAGCGACATCGTCGTGTCCTCGACCCCGCTCGACACGCGGATGATGCCGTTCCTGGACGCCGATTGGCTGCGGCCCGGCGGCTTCATCGCGGCCATCGATCTCGGCTATTCCTGGCGGCGCGAATCGCTGGAGCGCCTGGAGCGCGTGGTGACCGACGACATGGAACAGAACGGCCCGGGCGGCCCGGTGGCGCTCAACTGCGATCCGGCGCGCTACGATGCCGACTTGGGCGACCTTGCGGCTGGCCTCAAGGCCGGGCGCGCGGATGCCCATGAGCGCAACGCATTCGTCAGCTCCGGATTCGGGCTTGGCGACCTGGCCGCCGCCGTGCTGGTGTATGAACGCGCGCGGGCCAAGGGGGCGGGCCGTGTCCTGCCGCGCTGAATGACGTCCACGCCGTCCCGCCATCCGAGGTCTTCATGAAATTGGGCAAAGAAATCCTCTACCTCTCCGACGCCGACGTGCTTGCTTGCGCGCTTGCGCCGGGCGCGGTGCGTGGCGCCGTCGAGGCCATGTTCCTCGCGAAGGCGAACGGCGAGGCGGTCATGAAGCCCAAGCTCGGCCTTCACACCAAGGAGACGCTGTTCCTCGCCATGGTGGGCGGCATGGAGCGGGCCGGGTTCGCCGGCATGAAGTGGGTGGGGGTTGCCAACACCATCCAGCACGGCAACCAGCCGCATATCAGCGGCCACGTCGTGGTGAACGACTTCACCACGGGCATGCCGCTCGCCGTCATCGACGCGCGCTGGATCACGGGCGTGCGCACGGCGGCCATCACCGCCGTCGCCGCCAAACATCTCGCGCGCAAGGACGCGGCCTCCATCGGCTTCGTCGCATGCGGCGTGCAGGGGCGCGCCAATCTCGAGGCGCTGGCGGATCTGTTCCCTTTGAAGCGCGTGACGGGCTACAGCCGTCGGCGCGAGACGGCGGAGGCGTTTGCCGCCTGGGCGCGCGGGCGCGGCTTCGAGGCCCGCGCGGTCGACACCGCCGAGGAGGCGGTCAAGGGTCACGACATCGTCGTGACGAGCGTGCCCGTGGTGCCCAAGCCGCAGGCGACGCTGGATGCGGCGTGGTTGGCGCCTGGTTCGTTCGCGGCGGCGGTCGATCTCGGATTTTCCTGGAAGGGCGAAACGCTGGCCCAGCTCGACCGTGTGATGACGGACGATTTGGATCAAGCGGTGACGGAGAAGCTCACCTATCCCAAGCCGTATCACGGCGAGGTTTCGGGCCTGGTCGCGGGCAAGACGCCGGGCCGGCAGACGGCGGCGGAGCGCACGGGCCTCGTCTTCGCGGGCATCGGACTCGCCGACGTGGCGGTGGGAGCGGCGGTTTACGAGGCCGCGCGCGCCAAGGGCATCGGCCGCGTGTTGGGACTGTGAGGAGAGTGCGATGAAACTCGGACACGACATGCTCTTCCTCTCCGACGCGGACATCGCGGCCGCGAACGTCAGCCCGCGCGCGCTCGCCGATTCGGTCGATGCCATGCTTAAGGCCAAGGCGGCGGGCACCACCGTCACCAAGCCCAAGCTCGGCATCTATCCCAAGCCCGGCACGTTCTTCCAGGCCATGGCGGGCGCGCTCTCGGACCCGGCCTATGCGGGCGTCAAGTGGACGGGCGTCATCCACGACAACGACAAGCGCGGCCTGCCGCACGTGAGCCCGCTCATCCTCTTGAACGACGTGGCCACGGGCCTGCCCTTGGCGCTCATGGACGGGAAGTGGATCACCACGCACCGTACCGCGGCGTTGACGCTGGTGGGCGCGCGCTACCTGGCGCGGCCCGATTCCTCGTCCATCGGTTTCGTCGCCTGCGGCGTGCAGGCGCGCAGCCATCTGCTCACGTTCCGCGAGCATTTTCCGTTGAAGCGCGCCATCGCTTATAGCCGCCGGCGCGAGACGGCCGAGGCCTTCGCCGCCGAGGTGCGCCAGACGGGCATGCCCATCGAGGTCGTGTCCGATCCGCGCAAGGCGGTCGAGGGCATGGACATCGTGATCTCGAGCGTGCCCGAGTCCCCGAATCTCGTTCCCTTCATCGATCCCGCGTGGTTCTCGCCGGGTAGCTATGCGGGTCTGCTCGATGTGTCGCGCGGCGTGATGTGGGACAAGGCTTTCGCCTTCGACGTGCTGGCGACCGACGACCACGAGCAAAGCCAGAGCATGGTGAAGAGCGGGCGGCTCAAGTACCCCAAGCCCTTCGATACGGATCTGGCCGACTTGGCCGGTGCCCGAAAGAAAGGGCGCACGACGGCCACGCAGCGCACGGGTCTCGTCTTCTCGGGTCTGGCCCTGGCGGACGTGGCGGTGGCGGGCGCCATCTACCAGGGCGCGCTCAAGGCCGGCCGCGGCCAGGTCTTACCACTCTAGGCGCAAGGGGACATGGTCGGCGCGCTCGCGACGCTTCTTCTGTTCCAGCTCGCGGGCGAAACCATCGTGCGCCTCTCGGGCGCGCCGGTGCCGGGGCCGGTGGTCGGCATGGCGCTCCTTGTGACGGCTCTCGCGATTCGGCGCGGGTCCGGCGAAACGCTGCCGGGCGTCGCCAACGGACTTCTGCAACATCTCGCGCTGCTCTTCGTTCCGGCCGGAGCGGGAGTCATGGTTCACGCGGCGCGGTTGGGCGACGAAGCGTTGGCCGTCGTCGTCGCGCTCGTCGTGAGCACCGCGCTCACCATCGCCGCCGCCGCCGCGGTGTTCGTCCTCGTGGCGCGCGTCACGGACAAGGGCGAAGGAACGGAGCGCGCCCCATGACGCCCGCGCTCCGCGACATCTGGGTCTATCTGGCGGCGACGCCGCTTCTCTGGCTGACGGCGACGCTTCTCGCGTATTGGGCCGCGTTCCGGATTCACGAGCGCGCCGGCCGTGCGCCGCTCTTGAATCCCGTGGCCATGGCCGTGGCGGCGCTTGTCTTCGTGCTGTCGGTTTCGGGCACGCCCTACGAGACGTACTTCGAGGGCGCGCAGTTCGTTCATTTCCTCTTGGGCCCGGCCATCGTCGCCTTGGCCGTGCCGCTCTACGCGCACCGCCGGATCATCGCGGCCAGCTTGCTGCCGATGGCGGCGGCCCTCCTCGCGGGCTCGATCGTGGCCGTGCTCTCGGCCCTCGCCATCGCGGCGCTCTTGGGCGCGAGCGCGGAGACCTTGTGGTCTCTGGCACCCAAGTCGGTGACGGCACCCGTCGCCATGGGCATTGCCGAAAAACTGGGCGGCTTGCCCTCGCTTGCCGCCGTGCTCGTCATCGCGACGGGAATCACCGGCGCCATGATTGCGACGCCGCTTCTCAACGCGCTTCGCATCCGCGATTGGCGCGCGCGCGGATTCGGTGTGGGCGTGGCGGCACACGGCATCGGCACGGCGCGGGCGTTCCAGGTGAACGAATTGGCCGGCACGTTCGCCGGCATCGCCATGGGTCTGAACGCACTCTTGACGGCGGTTCTGGTGCCGATCGTGGCCGCGCTTCTGCGCTAGGCGTGCGTCAGCGCGCGCGGCGCTTAGGCGGCACGCTGCGCCTGAGCGGGGGGAGCGTCGCCTGTCCGCCTTCCGCGCGCCCGATCGCCTGGGCCGTCTCGATGACGAGGGGGACAAGGCGGCGTTCCACGGACTGCGTGGTCCAACGCGAGGTGGGCACGGAGAAATTGACCGCCGCGATGGGCTGGCGCGCGAAGTCGAGCACAGGCGCCGCGACGGAAATCTCGCCCGGCGTGTACTCCTCGACGCACATCGAGAACCCAGTGCGCCGCGTCTCGGCCATTTGCGCCTCGATGGCTTCGACCGCGACGAGCGTGCGCGGGGTGTAGGCGACGCGCTCCGCGCGCTCGATCGCCGCGCGCGCCTGCTCCGCGGGTAGGAAGGCCAGCATCGCCCGGCCCGGCGCCAGGCAATACGCGGGCAACTGCGTGCCGAGCACGACATCGACGGTCACCTGGTGGCGGCTCGGCACGCGCGCCACGTAGACGACGTCGATGCCGTTGAGTTCGGTCAGGTTGACGGTTTCCTCGGCGCGCTTGTTCGCCTCCAGCAGGTAGGGCATGGCGCGCTCGACGAGGCCGTCGGTCCGCAGATAGGCAAAACCCAGCTCCAGCACCTTGGGCGCAAGCCGGTAGTGCTTGGTCTTGGCGTCCTTCTTCAGATAGCCCAGTTCATAAAGCGTGTGCGTGAAGCGCTGCGCCGCGCTCTTGTCGAGGCCGGTCGCGTGCGCGATCTCGGTCAAGCGCAGCGCCCGGTGCCCGTCGTCGAAGGCTTGCAGAATCTTGAGGCCCTTTTCGAGCGAGCCCACGAACAGCGGCGAGTCGCGCCCGGTGCGCGGCCGGCGCACCTCGTCGGCGGCCGTTGTCATGGCATGGCTTGGCATCCACATGCTCCCAAAGGCCGTTGGCGCGTCGTGAAACGCTACGCGCCTGTATTACGATACGATATAGAATATTGGAATAAAATATGTCGCCCCAGGATTGCATGTCAATTGCCCGCGGTGTTCCCACCCCATAGGCAGGCGCGCCGAATCCCCCTAGTGTTGCGCCCATAATCATGGGGACGGGACGGTCAATGGGTGAATTCATCGACGTGCGGCGCGACGGCGAAGTGACCATCATCACGCTCAACCGGCCGGAAAAGTTGAATGCCTGGCACCGGCCGATGCGCGCCGAATTGCGCGCGGCGTTCAAGGCCGCGAACGAGGATGCCGCCGTGCGTGCCGTGATCATCACGGGCGCGGGCGACCGGGCCTTCTCCGCCGGCCAGGACCTCGAGGAGACGCAGCAGTTCCTCTCCGGCGAGCAGGGGGCGGAATGGCTCGACGAGTGGCGGGTTTTCTACGACACCATGCGCGCCGTCGAGAAGCCGATGATCGCCGCCTTGAACGGCGTCGCGGCGGGTTCGGCCTTCCAGGTCACGCTTCTGTGCGACATCCGCATCGGCCATGCCGGCGTGCGCATGGGCCAGCCCGAGATCAATTCCGGCATCCCTTCCGTCATGGGGCCGTGGATGATGAACGAGCGCCTGGGCCTCTCGCGCACCGTGGAGCTCACGCTCATGGGCCGCATGATGATGGCCGAGGAGTGCCACCGCATCGGCATCCTTCATCATCTCGTTCCGCGCGAGCGGGTGATGGAGAAGGCGCTCGAAATCGCCCGCAATCTCGCCGCCAAGCCGCAGATCGCCATTCGTTTGAACAAGCGGCGCTTCCGCGAGGTGACGGAACCCGCCTTCCAGAACGCGTGCGAATCGGGCAAGCGCATCCAGCGCGAGGCCTACGCCTCGGGCGAGCCGCAGCGCTACATGGCCAAGTTTTTCGAAGATCGCCGCAAGAAGACCGCTTAGCGGCGACAACACAGCAAGGTCGACACAACCGGGAGATTTAGGGATGTCGAAGACGATCAAACGCGGCGTGTCGCGCCGCTCCATGATCAAGGTGATGGGCGCTGGTCCGGCCTTGATCGCCGTGCCGGAGATTCTCGTGCCGCGCAAGGCGCGCGCCGCCGAGCGCATCGTGGCGCGCGATCCGGGCGGTCCGTTCGAGAAGGCGATGAAGGAGGCCTATCACATCCCCTTCCAGAAGGCGACCGGCATCGAGATCGTGGGCGTCACCGGCGCGCACGAGCCCATCGCCATCATCAAGAGCATGGTCGAGACGAAGAACTACCAGTGGGACGCGGTCATCCTGTCCGCCTACACCCACGAGACGCTCGCCGGCCAGAACATGCTCGAGCCGCTGGGTTTGGAGAACGATTCCATCGTGACGGAAATTCCGACCCACCTGCGCTCGCCGTTCATCGTCGGCAACTACGTGTGGGCCACGGCACTCGCCTACCGCACCGACACGATGAAGAAGGCGCCCACGGGCGGCTGGAAGGACTTGTGGGACGTGAAGGGCTTTCCGGGCCGCCGGGCGCTCCGGAAGTATCCGGTCGACTCGCTCGAGCCGGCTCTGATGGCGGATGGTGTGCCCAACGACAAGGTCTATCCGCTCGATGCCGATCGCGCCTTCAAGTCGCTCGACAAGATCAAGAAGGACGTGGCGGTCTGGTGGTCCGGCGGGGCGCAAAGCTCGCAGCTTCTCAAGACCGGCGAGGTCGACATGTGCGTGGCGTGGAACGGTCGCGCGCAGGCCGTCATCGACGAGGGGGCGCCGGTCGCCATCTCGTGGAACCAGGCGACGTACTCCTTCGACGGCTGGACGATCCCCAAGGGCCATCCCAAGGCCGATCTCATCCGCCGCTACATCCGTTTCTGTTCGGAGGCCAAGAACCAGGCCGTGCTGACCCAGCACGTCGCCTACGGGCCCACGAATCCGAACGGCATGAAGTTCGTGGACGAGAAGCGCAAGATGGCCTTGCCAACGAATCCGGAGTTTATCAAGAACATGGTCCGGAACGACCAAAGCTATTGGGCGAAGAACCAGGAGAAGGTTCTGGAGCGCTTCAACGCTTGGGTCGCGAGCGCCTGATCGCCTCGCGCCGTTCGCGCTTCGAGATCGGGGCGGGCCGAAAGGCCCGCCCCTTTCCGCATGCGGCACAAGCATTTCGTATCGAATGGCAACCCGCCGGGGTGCTTGGGAAGGCGTGCGACGATGCATTGCGAATCGTGGGGCTAAGCGACTAGTATTGGTTGGTTGAACAATCGGCGCGCCATCGGAGGGGAGGGCGTGAACCGATGTGAGCGTTCCGGCCTTCGCCGAGAGCGCGAAAGACAGAGGAGGTTTCTAGATGACGATTCGCACCACCATCGGCCGCCGCACCCTGATCAAGGGTGCCGGCATCGGCGCCGCGGCCGTGGCGTTTCCGACCGTGCTGGCGCCGCGGAAGTCCGCCGCGGCCGTGAAGATCGTTGCCCGCGATCCGGGCGGTCCCTTCGAGAAGGCGTTCGGCGAAGGTCTCTACAAGCCGTTCAACGAGAAGTACAAGGGCCAGTGCGAGGTCGTCGGCGTCGCCGCGGCGCACGAGCCGGTGGCGCTCGTGAAGGGCATGGTGGACAACAAGGCGTTCCAATGGAACATCGCGCTTCTCTCGCTCGCGGCGCACAACGCGCTGGGCGACAAGTATCTAGAGCCCCTCAACTTGAAGGGCACGGCCAATGACGAGATCAAGCCCGAGTACAAGCGGGCGACCTTCCAGGGCAACGACGTGTACAACGCCGTCATCGCGTACCGCACCGACAAGGTGAAGAAGGCGCCCAAGAACTGGGCCGACTTCTGGAACGCCAAGGACTTC
>SXGR01109643.1_pt1 | contig 11988 bp, 9 predicted proteins | sample 3174711 | NCBI WGS metagenome assembly SXGR01 (sample SAMN11356860, study PRJNA531348) | freshwater metagenome | isolation source: freshwater sample F1-60 | place: China: Fuxian Lake, Yuxi | collected 2017-12-25
AATTTCGATGAATGCCTTATCGCGCCGTGACTTCCTTCGCCAGGCCGGCTGGCTCGGTGCCCAGGGTGTACTTTTTGGTACTGGACTGGCGCACGCAAGTTCCTCCCTAGCACAGCACGAAACAGGTAAAGCAGTAGAAGGCGTCAAGGCAATGGTTTTTGACGTGTTCGGCACACTCGTCGACTGGCGCACCTGCGTGGCACGTGAGTCTAGAATGATTCTCGAACCCATGGGCTACAAACAAGACTGGATCGCCTTTGCCAATGCCTGGCGCGCTGAATATCAGCCGGGGATGGAAGAGATCCGCTCTGGTCGCAAGCCGTTCTCCCGCCTTGACGTAGTGCACCGCGGTATGCTCGACCGCGTGCGCCCTCGCTTCGGACTTGAGTCGCTCGATGAGCCGACGCTGCGCAATCTCAATCTTGTCTGGCACCGGCTGGATGCCTGGCCCGGCGTCACTGCCGGCCTACATCGTCTGCGCCGAAAGTTCGTGCTGGGGCCCTGCTCTAACGGGAACATTTCGCTCATGGTTGATCTTGCCCGGCGTAATGAGTTTCCATGGGACGCCATTCTGGGTGCCGAGATCGCTGGAGACTACAAGCCCAAGCCTCGTGTTTATCTCGCTGCTGCAGAGGCGCTTGGTATCGAACCCCACGAGTGCATGATGGTAGCAGCCCACAGCAATGATCTTGAAGCGGCAGCCAAGGTGGGTTTGCGAACCGGTTTTGTGGCACAGCCAGATGAGTTTGGACCAAACACGAGCGAGGCGACACCCACTCTCAAAGTCGATATCGCTGCCTCCTCCTTTCAGGAGTTTGCGTTGCGCATGGTGCCCTGAGCTTGATTGCAAATGTCAAAAATTATGAAATGCACTGCTAAGTTGAGATCCACTGGTCAGCAATGTCCTCGGGCTGCAGTTCCCAATAAATTCAAGTGTAGGGGTCATGGAGGCTTGAGCACTGGACCGCGCACCGAGGAAGGCCGAGCACGAATCGCCGCCGCCAAGACCATCCACGGCCGGGAGACCCGGGAGCTGCGCTTGCGGCGCAGCCAAATCAGCCACGAGCTTCGGCAGCTCGAAGAAATAATGTACAGAGAGGGCTTGATCCACGGACCACGGACCAGGGGGCGGAAACCAAGCCTGTGGAGGCAGGCAGAGAGCGAGTCGTTTTTATGCGTTTAAGTGTCACCACAGGATCCGCAGGATGTTGGGGGTTTTGGGTAAAGTTCCCCTGGTAACATCACTAGGGAGAAAACCGGAAACACCCCAACATGTTGCGGATCCTGTGGTGAGTTTGGATTAGAAGGGCGATTTCATTTCTTGAGACTCCTCTTTGGTTTTTTGTCTTACCCCGGTGTACTGACGTACGCTTCCCTTCCACCCTTGAGCCCTTACGCCTCTACCCTCAAGTTTCCGGGTGAAGGCCTTCTTGCTGCCCTCCCTGATACCATTGTCTTGACACCACACGCGCCACTGATCCCAGAGCGTTTGCTGAGAGATTTGACCCTGGGGGTCTAACATGTAAGCCTCAAGAAATTCACCAATTAGATCGCACTCGCTGCGGTAGCCAGCGCTCGCAGAGTTAACTCGTGGCGATGGTGCAAGGCCTTCCTTTTGCCACGCCACACATCCTCGCACGGCCCAAGCAAAAAGTCCCTCAATCTCCTCCATAAGTTGGGCCTCTAACTTAGGGTCGACTTTATCCTCAGTCAAGCTCAGATCAAACGGTACGAGCCTAATTCGGCGCCACGCACCATCGGTTTCATCAGCAATCAATGGCTTGTGGCTTCCACGTATCAGGATCTTATGCGTAGGCCAGAAGTCAAAGTATTCCTGATAAAGGAACCGTGCGCTCATTCGCTCAGTCGATACAAGTGTCTTGAGCATCAAGTCATCGAACGCCTGACCATTTCGGGTTTCATTGGCCATCAAAAGACGTACTCCAACAAGGCGAGCCACATCGTTTGTTGCCGTTCCTTTATCTCGTCGCATCAACATTTCGGCTGGTGCAGTCAAAACATAGTCACCAAACAAACGAGTAAGTACATTTGCAAAGACTGACTTGCCATTGCGGCCATTGCCGTGCAAAAAGTGAAGGACTTCTTCGCCCACCATACCTGTCAAGCAATAGCCAACCATCCTCTGCAAATACTCTTCTGTTTCGACATCGCCGAGTGTAACTTGCTGCAGAAACATCTCCCAGCGGGGGCATGGTGCCTCAGGGTCGTATTCTGCCGATACGGCTTTCGTAATCAACTGCTCGGGAGTCGGGCAAAGTAACTCGCCGGTCTTAAGGTCAACTACCCCATTGACGCATCCGAGAAGCATTGGATCGCTGTCTAGTTCAGTCATTTCGCCGATATGCATGCCGGGCTCCGAGGCAGCACAGATAATCATCGCTTGTAGCCGCTTTAGGTTAAATGCGTCCTTCGCTTGTGCAAGCGCTTTTTTCGCATCGGTACTTTGCGGGTCATTTTGAAATGCCTCTGTAGCTTCCTGGAGAAGTTCGCCTGCTGCTGCTTTTGCAGCCTGCAAAGGTTCTGCCTCAGCGCACCAGGCCCAACGATTTCCGTCGAATCGAAGCCACTTACCTCGGGGGTAGCAATACAAAAGTGTCCCCCGATGAAGTTCAGCAAAGCGTCTTCCATTCAGGGTATCTCCATAGATTGGAAGGTCGCCACTATTCTCAAACTGCTTAGCAATGAAATAGAGGGTCCGATGACTAATCTCGCGAGGCTCACATCGCCAGACGTTGTCAAACGCCGCAGCATCATAGCCCATACGGTTCGTCTCCTTGTCGTAGGGGCCGGCTGACTCCGACCAAGATCGCACCTTGTTCTCAGCGCACTGAAACTCATGAGCCTTGGCCGAATACAGGACCTTAACCCATGTGCTCCGGTCTACTGTTGGGGGTATCGTACTAAGGGCGGCTTCGAGCTTCGTAACGGCCTCGGGTGTCTCTTTCGGGTAATTGATATGTCGCAGCCCCCAAGAACTGGAGGTGTTCCCGAGCAATTGGGGATTCGTTGATCTTACTGAGCCGCCTTGATCGCTAAGTTCATCAAACAATAGGGAGAACAGCGCACATACCTCCGTATCTCCCAGTTTACGCATATCGCCCTGGCCGAAGCCAGTAACCGTGAGAAAGCGTCCCTCACTGTAGATTTCAGCCCCTCCTTTGTTCTTACCTGGAAACTTTGTATCTGCGTAAAAAAATGCCCTGATACCAGTGCCCGATGGGCTTATCTCCCAGTACGAATTGATTACTTTAATCACTTGCTGGGCATAGGGCGTCAAGGTGGGTATCCCGACTGAGGTGAAATCTGTAACGCATCGATCAAGATCAACACCGATTAAGAATCCTTCCTGGTCGGTGCCGCTGATTGCAACCTTTTTACCCGTCAGGTCAATCGCAACGCCAGAATGTACTTCGGGCTTGAAACTGATATCAACTTCCTCAAAAGTCTTCCAGTTCTTTGGGTCATGAGCATTGATATTGAATCCTGAGGCGCTAACTGGAACTTTATTGAAACGCCCGTCATCTTTCTTTTCATTTGCTACCCAGTGAACCCATTGGGGTAGCTGCTTCAAAAACTCAGGGATGCCGTCCACGCGGTGTTGAACCGGGATTGGAATCAGTCTGCTTTTCATAATCACGTCCTTCATAAAAGTCCACACTTGAGCTCAGCTCAGACGAAAATGGGGATGCCCAAGACCAATGGCCGAGCACGGTATTTGAAATCTAGTGGGTGATAGTTCAGAAAACTGAACCGCGTGGGGCTTATTCCACGAATTGCTGCATGGATACGCCTAGTCCATGTTTGATCGACTGAAGTGTTCTTCAGTTTGGCGCGTGATATCTACCAGACAGTTTTGAGACCTTTTCCGACAGTATCGGCTTTCCGTTATGCCTGCACATTTACCAAATGCGTAATTCAGGCTTTTCATCTATTTCTGTTCATATATTGGTTTAATGGCCTCAATTCGAATATCGAAGAGTCCTACCTATTGAAGGTAGACGAGACTTAGCCTTGTTTGAGCACTATCTAGGTTTTGTCGTGAACAGTTAGCGTATTTGTGTGCTCATTGAATCTTTCGAGTAGTTGTAAGATATCAGCTGAACGCCATGCCGTTATTCGTTTTCCAAATTTGACTGGGGGTGGGAAGCGCCCATCCCGAACACCTTGCCACCAAGTGCTTCTGGAAACAGGGATCAAAGGCGCTGAGGGTGGTGCCGAATGAGGGTCTCCAATGATTTCCCGGAGACGCAAAAGTCTACTTGATTGAAGTTTATCCATTGTCGTTACTCAAGGTTTGTAGATGCCTTAAGTGAACCACAATGAGTTAAGGAAAGCTAGACAGGAGGTATTACAGAATTCAAGCCACTGTTACAGAAATCAAAGAGCTATTTTTTTTCGTATCTCGCTTGTTGGCTGGCATCCCGATAAGAGACATTATTCCTCTCCTGTCTGGGTACTCAGATATGGACTTGGCAAGCTAAGGATCAAGGTACTTTGGCGTTAAATACCGCTTGATATTCGTCCCATTCTGGTCCGGTAACTCCCCATTCGCCTGCATTCGGCTTATCGCCGCTGTAGTTGAGTAGTTATCTGATTTTTTCAGTTCTGCTACTCGGTTTGCTAAAGCCATTTTTTCCTTAAGCGTGTAAGTGGTCGGTCGCCCGGCGCCCAGTCTGGCGCCGCCATGGCGATTTCTCGGAGCAGTTTTTGCTGGGGGCGGCTGCTTCTTTTTAGGCACAGGCCGCCTCGCTGAATTTCCACAAGGATTCTGCGACACCCACATTCGAGGCGAGCGCGGTCGTTTCTGCCGGTTGCCTGTTTGCGAAATACTGACCACTCTGTGACGGCGCGGCTGAATCGATACAGAAGAGGGTTGTTTTTACACCGTCCTCCGGCGTCAACATCGGAATGAACTTGACAAAGGGTTTCATGAAGAAGGGAGTGGCGCGCCAAATATCGGTGGCGACCACCCCGGGATGAAGTGAAAAGCACGAGACATCCGTGCCTGCAAGCCGTCGGGCTAGTTCTTTGGTGAAGAGGATGTTGCAGGCTTTTGATACAGCATATTCTTTGGTACCTGTAAGTGATCGGGTCGGCTTGCGCAAATGCTCCCAAGGGATATTGTTGGTCATTCGGTGTGCTCGGCTGGCGACATTAATGATGCGAGCGGGGGCGCTGCTGATAAGTCGGTCGAGCAGGAGTTGGGTCAGTAAGAAATGACCGAGGTGATTCACACCAAACGCTAATTCGTAGCCCTGACGGGTTTGTCCCCGTTGGAGTGCCAAACCCGCGTTGTTGATGAGCAGATGGATGGGTAAATTGGTGGCGAGCACCTCATCTGCGCAGGCACGAACAGAGCTCAGATCATCCAGCCGCAGTTCAAAGAACAGGGGTTCGGCTTTGCCGAGCCTACGTATGTCGTCCACAACGGGTTTGGTGCGCTCCAGCGAGCGACCGGCAAGAATCAGCTGGTAACCGCGATCAGCGAGGGTTAGTGCGGTTATGCGACCAATACCCGTGTTTGCACCGGTTATCAGAGCGATACGCTGGTTCATGTCCATTGCCATCCAACGAAAGATGAGGACATCCTACCGCAGCTAAAAAGAATTCGGAGACAAACGCCAGTTGAGGTTTTCCGTTACCGCAACGGTACCGCAACGGATTTAACAGACATGAGAAAAAGAAAAAGGGTCAGCCGAAGCTAACCCTTTGTTTTATTTGGTAGGTCGTGCAGGACTTGAACCTGCGACCGACGGATTAACAGAAAGTCAGGCTCGTGGAAAACTTAATTAAACCAATAAGTTGCCACAAAAAAATCGACTCGTGTAATAAACCGTGCAATATCAGTATGTTATTAAAATAGAAAAATTCGGACATAAAGTCCGAGTTTGGCCGCTGCGAGAACCGCTTCGTTCAGCAACCCCCAAAAAGCCTGTTCCGACAACAGCAGACTTCGCAGCCAATCGCAAAAAAAGGGGTTATGTTTAGCCAAGACTCACAACGCTAGTAATCCGGCGGGCCTTGTGACAGTTCGATCCAAAGCAACCGCCGGCCATAGTCGCATAGTCATTATCAATGTAGACTGTGAAAAACATGGAGAATACAAACCCAAAGCCCGCGCCAATCAATTCTTGTGTGTATCTTCTGCTGCTTTGGCCAGTTGAAAAATAGCCGGTAAGTCATTATGTTATCCCGAAAACGCAGGTTTAAACCGCTTGGTGTTCGATTATGCCTCCTATTGTTAATCAGCACCTCAATATCGGCGTACGCACAGTCGCCCTCACCATCCATATTCTGCGGGGCGGTGCACAGTTATGTGTGCACCCCTGAGCAAGCGATTGCAGAGCAACGTCGCCAAATGCAGCGCCGCGATCTATCCACGAGTTCAGAGGGTCAACAAGCCTATGCCCGATGGTTATATCTGCAGCAGATGCAACGCCAACGGATGGAGCAGGGGGGGTAGGGCCTGCCAGATGACTGGCTCGCGACTGCACGTCAGCGTTGCCCGAATAGCGATACACAATGCGCCCAAAGCTGGTCCATGGGACAAACTCCATGATCTGTGCAAACAGCGTCTTGCCTACGTTCATGGCATGGCTCCGAGGATCTTGACCCCGGGAATTTACCCAAAAACACAGAAACAAGATTCAAATCGGCACCAAGAAAAATCAGCTGAAAAGCCGCGTCAGAACTCACTCTTTAAAAACCCAAGACCGGTTTAACCGGACACTACTGGAGCCAAATGAAAAAAATTATTTTCTTTTTGTTCTATTTCTCGTTTTTTGCAGCCATTAGCCCGTCTGACACATTCGCGGATGATCGCGACCCATTACGGCAGGCAAATGTGTTCGTCGAAGCCGGAAGGGCTGAAGAAGCAGCATTGCTGATGCGAGGATATCAGCCACAGGAACGTAGTGAGCAGTATGCCTTTTATCTTCTCGGTGGCAAGGTGGCCATGGCGCGTGGTCAGGCCAAACGTGCAGTCGAGTACTTTGAGCGCGCGCAGCGCCTGTCTGATGGAGGTTATGCGGCGACCATAGGGCTGGCACAAGCTCACTTGAGCCTCGGGCAGTTTCTGGCAGCTCGGTTGCAGGCAGATGCTGCACGAACGCTGAAATCTTTATCTGCCGATTCTGAACTGATATACGCCGAAGTTGAGGAGCGGATGGGCAAGCGAAATAAAGCAATGCAGAGAATGGAAGCGTTGAGTAGTAGTCACCCGGATTCAGAAGAGGTGGTCATTGCGCGTGCCCGGCTACTGGCTCGCATCGGAGAAACAGGGAGTTCGAAGGATTTATTGTCAAATTTTACGCGGGCGAATCCTTCATCTGCAGCAGCAATGGAATTTTTAGGTGACCTCACTTACCTTGATAGTGATCGTGCCACCGGTTTGCAGTTGAAGCAACGTGCCGCTGAGTTGTACGCTCAGCAAGGCAATATTTTCCGCCGTGATGTCGTGCTCGCATGGGTTGAAATAAATGAGGCAACCACAAAGGATGTATTAGGAAAATTTTCGGATGATCAGGCCAGAAAGTCCAAACCTCGATCTACAGTGCGTACAGAGAAATTTCCCTTCCCGACTGGCGTCATTCTTACCAGCGGCAGCGGTTTCGTGATTGATGGTGGTCGAAAGATCGTTACCAATCGACATGTGATCGACGGGGGTAAGGAATTCGCAATTAGAACCGGATTAGGGGAAGTGGTAAGACCGAGTATCTCATTGATCTCTCAAACGGATGACTTGGCGATTTTGGAGCTGGAGAAACCCTTGCCTTCAGAGAGTGCCATTCCCGACACCGCATATTCCAAACCCGTGGTGGGTACGGCCATTGTCGTGATGGGATTTCCCATGTCACACATTCTCGGTGATAATGCGCCTTCGCTCACCAATGGCATTGTCTCAAAAATTACCGGACTTAAAGACGATGTTTCATCATTTCAAATGACGGCGAAGGTAAACAAGGGAAATTCGGGTGGGCCTGTATTTGACATGCAAGGCAATATTGTCGGAATCACCTTTGGAAAGCTTGATTCAAAGCGTATCAATCAAGAGCAGGGATTTATCCCTGAGGATATCAATTTTGCGATTCATGTGGATAGGCTTCCGGCGGCTGCGAACGTGCGTATAGGTGGGCAACGTACTGCACCGGCAGACCAGAGCATCGAAGCACTTTACCAGCAGATGCTCGGAAAGGTCGTAATGGTTGTAACTTATCGTTAACGCAGATAACAGTTCATATTTTTCAAGCAGAAAACAAACGTGCGGCATTGCTTGTCAACATCTCTGTAACTTTGGACTTGAAGGCGCTACTTTCTATATCTGTGCCTATGATTAGCTCAGATTGGCTGATTAGCAGTTGCTTGTTTTCTGATTTTGAGTACTCAGCAATAATTCTGTTTCGTTGTTCATCATCAGCTAAGACGATAAATGCAACGTAAGAAGATAGTAGTTTCGCGAGAAAATTATTGCCTCCCAGCAGATCATCGATGCGTATCACATTGCCCATTCCGGCAGCAGCGAACAGATTTTTTTCAATCTTCCCGATGTCCACTAATTTTTTCAAATCCGTTCTTATGCCGAGAAGAATAATGTGTCGGGCATTCATATTTATGCCAGCCTGGCGGAATCCAGGTGCCGCAGACGCAGATGCGTGGCTCATGGTACACACCAATTTAATGCCTGCAAATATCATAATTAAGAATGACATCGTGCCCGATAAATCAATCAGATAATTCGAGTAGCTTGCACCCGTCAGCATAACTACCAATATAAGTGTTTGTGAGTACAAAAAAATCTTATTGATCACATCAGCCGGGGTTCTGCGTATAGCCAAAAAGACCAATCCCCAAATGCCTGCCAAGGTCAGGATTAGAATCAACCAGCTCGGTGGTACGCGCAAATAGGTCTTGTTTATTGCGTCATCAAGTGCAGTGGCGAGTATCTCGTTGTCATCCACTATTGGGTTTGCAGCGGTCGGCTTGGTCTGCCCTATGCCGGGAGCCGAAACACCAATAACAACAAACGCATTTTTTACAAGAAGCGCCTCCGGTGAGGCAGGGTTCGCCTGAAGGGCATCTGCAAAAGATAAACGGGGATATTGGCCGCGTTTGTTTCGCCAATTAAGCGGCATGGTGTCCGGGAGGCCTGCTGTGCTAATCCCAGCGTTTTCCATCGCCTTCAATACGATTGAAGGAAGCGAAAAATCTCGCTCCGTCCAGCGCAGAGGGTAGCTGCGAACGATCCCATCGCCATCCGGACGCTGGTTCGCTATTCCCATCTTTTCTTGCATTGGTTTGAAGATCGGCAGTATCGCGGCAATAGTGCGATTTTCGGGAGCATCCTCGGACAGACGCGCTCCCGGGATATCAGAAACCAGCAGAGCACTCTTGCGATCATTTATCGGATTGAGTCGAATCAGCGGGTATACGGTCTTTTGGTTGAGCCTTGAAGTCAATTCCATGGCCATATCGGACTCTGGGTGGAACTTGTCAGGATCTGACATCAATATCGAGAACAGCACACTGCCTGCACCTGCATCTGCAAGCTTTTCAAGTAAATCAGCATGCAGACTGCGTGACCAGGGCCACTGCCCATGGTCGGGTGCCAATATCGCAAGTGATCGCTCGTCTATATCAATAATGACAATATTTTTTGCAGGCGATGGGCTTGATAGTCTCCATTGAAGAATGTTGTCACTACGAGAGTCATCGCCTCGGCCTGAAAGTTTATCCACGAAAAACAGTGAGACGGCCAACAAGGTGAACGTTGTTCCGATAATGACCAGCAGGCGCGACTCGAAGCGCAATGTGAATTGGGCTAGGGTCGAGGTGAGTCTTAGCTTCCATTGTTTTGCGCGGGAAGTCATATCCGTCTGAATCCCTGACTTTATACCGGTTAGGTAATTATTTAATAAAAAACTTTTGAGCCATTCCGAGTAGCGATTGGGTCGGCGCTTGGAATTGCAGTGAGAGACGGCCCCTCAAAAAGTGCTTGCAGAAAATAGTATAAACGTCGTAGTTTATTTGTAGTAAGTGAATAAACCTACCACTTTCAGCGATCTCGTAATACGATTAACGAATGCATAGATTTTTCAAAATTAGCGGAATTGCTTACAGAAATTTGCTGTGTTTACTGCTTCTTGGAATTTGTTCGTTATCTTTTCACAATTATTGAAGGCGGATGCAACATTACTTGATAAGCCCGAGGGCACGAAGGTCGGTGCAGTAAAGGCCGGTACCGCGGTTAGTGTGGTCAAGAGGCAGGGTTTATGGGCTCAGCTGCAAACGGCTAACGGTACCGGATGGGTGAGGCTGGGGTTGTTGTCTTTTGGGGGTGCCTCAGGAGTCGTTGCACTCGACACCGGAAGGGCGGGTACAGGGAATGTCGTATCTACTTCTGCGGCTCGCGGGCTGAGTTCGAAAGATTTATTGAGTGGTCGTCCAAATACCGGGGCAGTATTGGCAATGGACAATTGGATACCCGATCCCGGGACCGTTGAAAAATTTGCTAGCGAGGGTGGAGTGACGACTGTCAATCTGACGTCACCTCTTCGCGCGCCACCGCCCGCAAGCTCATCGCGCAAATCTGAGGCAGCAAGGCCAAATGAAGAGTAAACATAGTGACCGTCGAAAGAGTGCTAATTTAATAATTAAACCAATTGCCCTTGGTTTTTTATGTTGGACGATTCAGTGCGGAGCAGCCGAACCGGGGGAAGAGCAAATTGGCCGCTCAGCGGCAGCACAAATTCTTGGTGCGGCTCCTTTGCATGAATCAGCGGAGGTGCAGCGCTATGTGAACCTGCTTGGCAATGCTGTGGCACGAAACTCTGCCAGCAAATACCAATGGCGCTTTGCCGTGGTCAACAGCAGTGCAGTGAATGCTTTCGCAGCCCCGGCTGGCTATGTGCTGCTCAGTAGTGGTTTACTGAAGTTATTGGATTCAGAGCACGAACTGGCTTTTGTAATCGCGCATGAAATTGCACACGTTACGCGTAAACATCACTTAAAAGTAATTCGACGCCAGCAACTCGCAGAAACTACCCGTCGAGAGCTTCAGGCTGAAGAGACAGATCAGGATTTGTTGAGGGTGACACAAATGAGCGTTCGGATGTATGCGCGTGGTCTGGATCGCAATTCTGAATTTGAGGCCGATCGTATTGGAGTCGAAATGATGGCTCGCGCGGGTTATGACCCCACGGCAAGCATTGATGTCCTTGCTAAATTGATTGCACTGCAAGGCAATGATCCCCGTGCCGAACTCCTTTTTTCTACGCATCCCTCACCCGGGGAGCGCCTTGATCAGTTGATGGCAGCTGGCGTGGAGCACCTGCCGCGGCCGGGTTCGGCAACGTCAGAGATGGATAAAAGGTTTGTGAATTTCAAGTCAAAATTGTGAAATCAAGTTCCAGGAAAATGTCAATTTTTAAATTTTAATAACAGAAAAACGCAAGGAGAAAATACATGAATATCCGTATAGCAAAGTTGACAGCCGGCTTTTTTTTAAGTCTTAGCTGTATGTGCGCATACGCAATCGATGGTTCAGATATTGCGGTGATGGTGCTTCAAGACGATAGCAGCCCGGGAGACATTACATGCATAACCGCAAACTCGAAAGCAGGCAGACTTATCTCCAGCAAAATTGGTGAGCAGTTTCGAAGATACAGCTATGCAGTCATACCGCGTGAAGCGCTGGCTGCTGAGGGAAGCATCGATCTCAACCAGCCACTTGATAGGACAATGCAACTGAAAATTATGAAAAGTGCTAAGTCTAAAGCATCGAAAAAGCCGGAGTTCGATATCAAAGGATTAGTCAGCTATCGCCTAGATTGCGAAGTAAAAAACACAGGCGTGAATTTGGAAGTGGACGTCATGCTCTCAGGAAACGTGCTCGATACTGATTCACAAAGGGAATTAGGAGATTTTGTCCCTATCGAATTCAATTTCACGATGGATAAAAACGCATCAGCA
>SXGR01660054.1_pt1 | contig 11986 bp, 10 predicted proteins | sample 3174711 | NCBI WGS metagenome assembly SXGR01 (sample SAMN11356860, study PRJNA531348) | freshwater metagenome | isolation source: freshwater sample F1-60 | place: China: Fuxian Lake, Yuxi | collected 2017-12-25
ATCGCTGGGCGAATCCAGCCACGAAGCCTGTCCACGCTGTCACGGCACAGGCCATATTCGCGGCACGGAATCCACCGCTCTGCACATCCTGCGCATCCTGCAGGAAGAATCGATGAAGGAAAACACCGGCGCGGTGCAAGCACAGGTACCGGTGGATGTCGCCACCTTTCTGCTCAACGAAAAACGTCTCGATATCCAGCAACTCGAAACGCGCCAGCGGGTCACCATTTCTGTGATTCCGAATACCCATCTGGAAACGCCGAACTACACGGTCACGCGTTTACGTCACGACAACTTGAACCAAAGCGATCCCCTGCCGCCCAGCTACCAGCTGGTAAAAATGCCGGAGGAGCCGGAAAAAGCCGCGCAATCGGCCGAGGCTTCAGCGCCCCGCCCCGAGGCTGCCGTCAAGGGCGTTCTACCGCCGGAGCGTCCGCCGGTACCCGTGCAATCCACGCCTGATGCCGCTGCTGCATCCCCCACACCCGCACCGGCAGTGGTGGTTGACGAACAACCGTCGATTATCGGCAAAATTTTCGGCTGGTTCCGTCGCAAGCCCGTTGAAGCTGCCGCTGCAACTGCCGCCGTGGCTGCAACCGCAGCGGCAACAGCAACAGCGGGCACCAGCGAAAAACGTGAAGAAGGCCGACGCGACCGTTCACGTTCAGGCCAGCGCCGTGATCGCGATGGTCGCGATGGTCGTGAGGGTGGACGCGATGGCAGCCGTGGTAACCGCCACCGGGGTGAGCGTAGCGAAGGCGAGCGCAATGACCGCGGCTCGCGTGGTCGCAACAACGAACGCAGTGACCGGAATGATCGTGGTGAGCGCAGTGAGCGCGGTGAGCGCCAACAGCAACCCCGTGCGCAACAGCAACCGCGCCGCGAAGGCGAAGATGCCGCGCCGGTCACCGCAATGTCTGCTGCCGAGGGCGGCACGCCAGAATCAGCGCTCGCCGCCGTACCAACGCAGGAGCAGGCTGGCGGGAATGGCGAACATCGTGGCCGGGGCCGGGGCCGGGGCGGTGAACGCGCCGCCGGACAAGATGCAAATGCGGCCACTACTGACGCCGGCAGCAACGGTGACAACGCCGCTGCGCGCGAACCCCGCATGGAACCGCAAGTCGAAGGCCGCCGTTACCGCTATCCGCGCACGCCGTTCGTACCGCGTCCGCGCACTGGCTTCGGCGATGCGCTCGATGCTGCGGCGTCTGCCGCTGCTGACACAGCTGCACCAATGCCGGCGACGCCGGATGTGCCGGTGCCGCCTGCAGCTGTTGCCTCACCCGTGGCAGTGGTGGTTCCTGTGCAATCCGCGCCCGAACCTGCGCCGGCCCAAGTCGTCAGCGCACCTGTAGCCGCCACCCCCGTTGCCGCGCCGGTAATACCGGTGGCCACTGTTGAAGCGCCACCAGCCACCACCCTGGCACCTCAACAAGCACCTGCTTCGCAGTCACTGGCACCGAGCGCACCGCACACCTTGCCCGCTGCCCCACTGAAGCTCGATTGGTCCAGCGGACTGACGCAAATCGAAACCGCACCAGAAAAAGCACAAGCCTCGCAAGAAGCTGTGGCCTCCTCGCCGCAAGCTCCGCGCCCGCGCCGCTCACGGCCCGTACTGGCGCCGGTAGCGAGTGAACCGCTGATGCAAGTGGAAACACAACGCCCGCCCCAGTCGTAGCACCGTCAGGCGACGCAAGAACGGCGCGAGCTACAGCGCGTGCCGTTCCCGGATATGGCGCAGTAAACCCTGCGCCGCATCCTCCACCATATCAAGCACCTGTTCAAAGCCCTGCTTGTCGCCGTAGTACGGATCCGGCACGTCAACGGCGTCTTCTTTTTTGCCGTAGCACATGAACAGCACAAGCTTGGCCGCATGCGCTGGCGGACAATGGCGCGCAAGCAACGCGAGGTTGTCCGCATCCATCGCCAGCACGTAGTCAAAGTGCTCGTAGTCAGTTGCCGCGACCTGCCGCGCGCGATGCGCACTCAAGTCAAATCCACGCCTTGCAGCGTAACGCTGCGCGCGCGCGTCGGGCGCTTTGCCGATGTGGTACGCGTGCGTCCCTGCCGAGTCGCTGGCCACATGGCGCGACAAACCAGCGGCAGCAACCTCGTAGCAGAACACCGCTTCAGCCGTCGGTGATCGGCAAATGTTTCCCATGCAAACAAACAGCACATTTATTTTATTCATATAAAACAATCACTTAGCATATTCCCCGAATTAACCTGCCGGCCTGCGTACCGGCCGCGGCGCGCTTTCACCGCGGCGAACCTGTTCCACCAGTTCACGCTTGAGAATTTTGCCGCTTGCCGTTAGTGGGAACGCATCCAGCGCGAGGGTGTACTCGGGCATGTCGTATTTCGACAAACCACGCGCAGCCAGATGCGCCAGCAATGCTTCTGGCTGCAGGTCGTGCCCTTCGTTCAGCACCACCGCCAAACACACTTTTTCACCCAGCCGCGCATCCGCCACCGCAAACGCCGCGGCCTTTTGCACTGCCGCGTGGCTGCGCGCGTAATCCTCGATTTTCGCCGGATGAATATTGCGCCCGCCACGAATAATGATGTCCTTCTTGCGCCCCACCACACTCAGCCGGCCCGCAGCATCGACGCTGCCCAAATCGCCGCTCATGAACCAGTCATCGCCATTAAACGATTGTTCCGTCGCCGTCTGATCGTCAAAGTAGCCGAGCATCAAACACGCGCCGCGACTGCCGATTTCACCGACTTCGCCCACCGGCAGTTCTTCATCCACGTTGTCAGGGTTCCAGATTTTCACTGCATATCCGGGACACGCCGCACCACAGGTTTCCTCGATGGTTTGTTCATTGTCGTCCGGCAGTGTGTATTGATGCGCGCCGTTTTCCGTCATGCCATAAACGTTTTGCGGCAGGATATTCATCGCGCGCAACTCGCGCACTGTCTCGCGCGGAATCGCCGCACCGCCCATATAGAAAATTTTTACTGCGCCCAAACCACCACCACCGCGCCGGTGCAATTCCGCCAGCAGATCCATCGCATGGGTAGGCACGCCCATCACGTAGTTCGCGCCGGTTTCCCCAATCCAGTCGAGCGGCTTCAACCCCTGGGGAATGTCATTCACCACCAGTTCAAAGCCCGAAACCAGCGATTGCGCCATGGCAATGGTGCCGATGGCATGCGTCAACGGGCTCATGCTGAATAAGACAATGTCTTCGTGATGCCGCCAGTCGCTTGCCATCGCTCGCGCATTGGCGAGCAGCGTGTTGTCCGAATGCATCACGCCTTTGGGCTCACCGGTGGTGCCAGAGGTGAATGCCAGCAGCGCGATTTTGTCGGGATCATCCACCGCCGGAGGCAATGAGGGCGCACCACCGGCACAACGTGGCATGCCTGCCCCGGCCACCGGCAACACACAATAAACACGGCGAATTGATGACACTTGGTGGGCAGCCGCCACCACGTCGTCCGCGTCTCCATTCGCCGCATCCGCACCAAACCCGGGCTGCATGAACAAAACACGGCTTTGTATGCGATCCAATAACCCGCACACCTCAGCCACGGTATAGGTTTGATGTAGCGAAGGATTGCACACATACCCCATGCGCGAGCACGCCAGCGTCACCACGACAGTCTCCGCACGATTGGGCAGCCATACCGACACGCGGTCTCCGGGTTTCAACCCCGCCTCGTGCAAATCCTGCGCCACGACATCCACCCAGTCCGCCAGTTCGCGCCAACTGAGCCGCCGCGCGCTGTCACGCAAGGCGTAGCGGTGTGGACGCACTTGCGCGTGCTGGCGCAGCAATGCATATAGCGTGTCAGCGCGCCAAAAACCGGCGGCATAAAACGCGTTTGCCTGCCGCGGGTTATGGCGCGTCAGTAACGGAATCATGGCTATGCAGTGCTTCGACGATCAGCGCAACCGCATCATGCCGCGACACGCAACTGCGGCGTCAACGGCTTGTAAAACCGCAGGCTGGCGTTGGCCACGGGCGCCAGCGCCGCATACTCGGCGGCGGACAGCACGCCCATGCCCCGGCCCGGCACCGTACGATCAAGCCCCACGCAATCGAGCCATTGCAGCTGCAGCGGGTATTTCCTGATTTCGCCGGTCATACCGTCGGCCACTACCAGCACCTGATCGGACGCAACGTCAGGCATCTGCGCAATACCATCAAACAGATTGCGATCCCAGTTAATCATCAACGGCGCCCACGCCCCTGGCGAACCGCGTCCCCCACGATGCCGATACGGCGCGCTTTCGAAAACCGCGCCAGAAGTCACGCTATACGCCGCTAGGTAGGGCGCGCGACACGGCGCGATACTCACGAACCGCTGTGCCGTCGAAAACCCCGGTACCGACAACAACAAGTCCAGATGCGTCGAGTACCACGCGTTCCATTCCGCCTCGCGCTCGGGTTGGGAAAACGCAAGTTCCACACAGTAGATCATCAAGTGTCTCCACAACTTTAGAGTTTAGCTGCAATTCGAGAAAGGTAAAATGCCGAAGCGGAACAACGCGAAAGAAAACGGCCTCATCTTAGCCTTTGCCGAGTATGTCGTATAAACTAAAGTTACAAAGAAAGTTTTTATCGATGACTCGCAAGTCTCAAGTGTTCCGCTGCGACACGGGTCGGATCAACCTCAGTACCATTGCAACGTGTCCTTTGCGAACCCTCTTTCGCTAATGAAGCCAATCGACTCGACTGGCTTGGCTTGATAGCAAGGAAATTGTTTGTTGAATGTTACGGAAGTAACAGTCATCTAACCTGCAACTAACCAGCACCCAAATTGAGACGGAAATCGTGATCCTATAGTCGCGACCGTATCGCAAACTTCACTGCCACAGCAGCACCAACCGCCCGCGCGTGCCTTTCGCTTCCAGCCGCCGGTGCGCATCAACGGCCTGCACTGCCGGATAAGTTGCCGCAACACGCAAAGTGATTTGCCCGGCTTCGACCTGTTGACGTAAGCGATTGAGCAAATCTGCACGGTGGTTGTAGTCGCGCACCGAGGTTTTGTGGAATGTAATGCCGCGCTCGTCACCCGCCCAGCCGCGTACGGAGACAAAGCTGCCGCCATCACGCACGGCCCCTACGGCAACGTCGCTTTGGAATGAACCGTCGGCCAAGCCATCCACCCCGCCGGGCACGGCCTTGCGTATCTGTGCGGCGACGTCTTCACCGCGCGGCACGACGATATCTGCGCCCAGCGCCCGCACCAGCGCCTCATCGGCAGGCGCTGCATCCGCCACGACGCGCAACCCATCCGCCTTGGCGAGCTGCACCACGTAGCCGCCATAGCAACCCGCCGCGCCAGTGACCGCCAGCGTCTGGCCGGGCTTGAGCGCCAGTTGATCCAGCGATTGGCGCGCAGTCAGCCCGTTCATCGGCAAGGTCGCCGCTTCGATCAACGATTTGCCGGCGGGGATGCGCACCACCGCATCGGCGGGTAAAACAATGCTTTCGCTATAACCACCGTGGCTCGCGCGGTTGACCACCATAGCCATCACGGCATCACCCACAGCAAGGATCGTCTGCGTGCCAGCGCCGATTTCATCTATCACGCCTGCGACATCCATGCCCGGCACGTACGGTGGCGGGTCGCGACGTACGAGTTCGGCACGTGCGCCCTTGCGCAGCGTGGTGTCGGTCGGATTGACGGTCGACGCCTGCACGCGTATGCGCACTTCGCCGGCGACAGCATGCCGCTCGGGTATATCAATGGACTGCAACACCTCGGGGCCACCGAAGTTGTATAGACCCATGGCTCTCATGACGTTGTTCCCTTCAAATGTCGTTCGTGAGGATACAGACCTGCCAGGTACAGCCCTCGAAACACAAGACCATTACCGGTAGTGACTTGACGGACGGAAGTAGCGTAGCGCATCCCGTCGCTCATGTGTCACCAAAAAAACGTGGCGGGTTCCGCCACAATGCTTTCGCCCTGCATGCACATTGATAAGTGACAAACTGCAAATTCACATGGCTTGTTTGATCGAGACTGGCAGGTGGCACAGGCCAAGGCCCGGCCCAGCCAGACCCCACACACCCTGCGAATTGCGCTGCCCGTCCTCAATCCAGTTTCAAATTTAGTCTTTTCAGAATTTTCTCGTTGCGCGCCATTTCATTGCGAATATAGGCATCAAACTGCTCGGGGTTCATGACGCCGACGTTCATGCCCTGCTTGGCGAGTACCTCGCGCACGTCGGGCAATTGCAGCGCCTTGCCAATTTCGGACGACAGCTTTTCGACGATGGCACGCGGCGTACCAGCGCGCACGACCGTACCAAACCAATTCAGTGATTCAAAGCCCGGCCAGCCGGATTCATCGATGGTCGGCACTTGCGGCAGCGAATCCGCTCGCTTTAACGAGGTGACGGCGATGCCGCGCAGTTTGCCGTTGGGAATGTGCTGTACGCACTCGAACACATTGCCGACCAGCATGCTGGTGTGCCCGCCGATGGCGGCAATCACCGACGGCGCGCCACCGCCGTAGGGCACGTTGACGATATCGATTTTGGCCACGTCCTTGAATAACTCGCCGGCGATGCGCCCACCGCCGATGACACTCGATACGGCCCAGGTCAGTTGCCCCGGACGCGCCTTGGCCAGCGCGACCAGTTCTTTCATGTTTTTCACCGGCAGCGACGGGTGGGTGCAGAATATCATCGAGTTATAAATCAGCCGCGTGACGCCGGTGAAATCTTTCAGCGCGTCATACGGCAGTTTGGAATGCGCGAACGGGTTCACCGTGAAACTCGTAGCCATGAACAGCACCGTGTAGCCGTCGGCAGGTGAGCGAAACACTTGTTCGGTGCCGATCACGGTGTTGGCGCCGGTACGATTTTCGATCACGATGTTTTGACCCAGCGTTTTGGACAACGGCGCTGCCAGCACGCGCGCCAGCGTGTCGGTCTGCCCGCCGGCCGGAAACGGTACCAGGAAGCGAATCGGGCGATTGGGGTATTCCTGCGCGGGGGCCGCGCCAACGAAAAACGCGGCAGCGCTCAAAAAAATGGGTATTTGCAAGTATTTGTTTTTATTCATTTTTTTCATAAACATCCTTTGGGGTTTCAAGTAATACATAGACCTAAAAATCACTGTATCCCGGCCTCGTCACCCGGTCAATAAGGCGTATCCTGCACGCGACTTGCGTGGAGCCCAAACCCGAACACGATCACCAAACAGCCCGCGTGATGGCACCGGCTTGCTCAGCATTGCCCCGCGTTGACCGAATGCCAGTGCACGGATACATTGCAGCGCAGATGGCTAGTCGCCAATAAATCGTATGTTTGAAGTTTCCGTACCGTCGGGGTTCGCGCTGTGCCAATCCCCTCGATCCCCACACCTGCTCAAGAAGGAAATTCGATGAAATCATGGCCCGCCTGCCTGTTTCTGGCACTCAGTGCGCTGGCAACGCAAACCCACGCTCAAACGACAAAGGCCGCCCAGTGGCCCCAACGCCCCGTACGCATGATCGTGCCCTTTCCTGCGGGCGGCAGCACCGACATCATTGCGCGTCTGATCGCACCGCACCTCACGGAGGAATTCGGTCAGCAGTTTATCGTCGACAACCGCAGCGGCGCTGGCGGCACCATCGGCTCGGAAATCGCCGCGCGCGCAACACCCGATGGTCACACCGTCGCCATCATTCCATCGAGCTACGCGGGCGCAGCGGCGCTTTATCCGCTGTCCTTCGACCCGGTGAAAGGCATCGCCCCCATCAGCATGATCGGCATGGGTTCATTTATTTTCGGGGTGCATCCGTCGATCAAGGCGGGCAATTTCAAGGAATTCATCGACCTGCTGAAAGCAAAACCGGGCGCGCTCAACTTCGCGTCGCCGGGCACGGGCAGCACGCCGCATCTGGCGTCGGAGCTGCTCAAGCAAATGGCTGGCGTGAATTTCGTGCATGTACCCTACAAGGGCGACACACCCGCCCTCACCGACCTGCTGGCCGGACAAATGCATATCCAGATCGCGTCAGGGCCGGTGTTCCTGCCACACATTAAGGCTGGCAGGGTGCGTCCGATCGCGGTCACGGCTTCCAGGCGTTACTTCGTATTTCCGGAACTGCCGTCGATTGCCGAGAGTTATCCCGGCTTTCACGCCATCGGCTGGAACGGCTTGATTGCGCCTGCCGGCACGCCGCGTGAAATCATCAACCGGTTGAATCGCTCCGTAGCGTCGTTCCTCAAGCGCCCCGATATCCTGGAGCGGCTGCGTAACGATGGCCGCGAAGTCATTCCGACCACGCCGGAAGAAACTGCGCAAATGCTGACCTCTGAAATTGCCACCTGGATCAAGGTGGTGAAGGTGGCCAATATTCGCCTCAACTAACCCACCATTGCAGGCCATGGGCTGGCAGCCAACACGCCCGCGCAGTTGAGAAGCGAAATTCTGCAGGAAATTGAAGCCTGGGCGCAGGTGGTGTGCGAGCGCGACTTCCAGTCGAAATAAGTTTACTTCGAGGCACGCTCAAACACACGCCAGCGCGCGCACCCGCTGGAGCACACCCGAAGGCACGCGATACTCTCGCCACGTGGCCCCCTCATCCTCTGTGCCGAACACCTGCCCGACGCGGGACACACAATAGACCCGTTTCGGATCGGCGCGGCTGACCGTAACGCAAGTCATCGTCCCGTCGGCTTTGATGCCGTGATCGAAGCGCCGCCAGCTTTCGCCCAGATCGTCACTGCGATAGAGCGTGCCGTCGTTGCTGCGCGCCGCCGTCGACAGGCACGCATAAAGCGTGCGCGGGTTATGTGGCGACACGCATACATCGCGTGCGTAGGTCAGCGGCGAAAAGCGGCCCACCCGCATGTCGTGCCACGACGCACCACCGTCACTGGCACGAAACAGCCCCATACGCACCGCAAGAATTGGCTGGCCCGGCGACGCGGAGCTGACCGCGATGCAATGCGAGTCGAGCATGCCTTCGGCGTCCATGCTGCTGCCGATACGGCTTTTCAGATGCGGCTCCTGCGCGAGCTTGATCAGCGGGGCAGACACGTCGGTGAAGGATTCGCCGCCATCCGTGCTGCGGATCACGCCGTCGACTTCGAGCGCGAGATAAATATCGTCAGGCCGGCTCGGATCAACCGCCATGCGGATGACACGCACCGGAAAATCCATGTCGCAGTTCTTCGGTGCTTTGGCGGCAGGCATCTTCTTCCACGAGTCGCCGCCATCTTCGCTGCGGTACAGTGCCACGGGCGCTGCGCCCGCGTACAGCACATGAGGCCGGGTAGGATGGTAGGTGATGGCATAAATGTCTACGTCACGATCCGGAAAGTTCGGACGCTCCCAATGTTCGCCGGAATCGATGCTCCGATAAGGCCCATCCTGCGTGCCGACGTACAGCACTCGCGGATCGCCGGGATTGATCGCTATCGCGCGCGCTGCCACATTCTTTGGTAACCCGTGGGTGATGGATTCCCATTCGCCATCTCTCGGTGTGCGGCGAAACAGCCCGCCGTAATCGCGCGTATCGTTCAAGCGGACGTCGCAATCACCACCGGCAAAAAGATATTTCGCTTGAGCCCCCGCCATGTGTTTTCCCCTAGGAGTTTGCAAAAAAACCCGCATTGCTTCCATCGAAACGCCGTCCCTATGCTCGCACAAAACCATGCGCATCGGGCTTTTTGGTGCCCTGCCCCTATCGCAGAGCGGCTGAAATTGCGTGTAATATAAATAGCTGCAATGCTGGAAATACACTCTGACTCCAGACTGCACTTGATCACACCGACCCAACGAAAGGAACCCGATCCATGAACGATGACGCCAAAAAAACCGCCTTGCGCATGATTCCCTACGGCCTGTATGTGCTGACCGCGAAAGGCGCCGATGGCCAGGTGGCAGCCGCCACCATCAACTGGGTGACGCAAATGTCTTTCAAGCCGCCGCTGATCGCCATCGGCGTAAAAGCGGATTCAGGCGCGCACGCCATTATTGAAACCACGCGCGAGTTCGTGCTGAATAATCTGGGCAAGGATGGCAAGGGCGCCGCGTTCGCCTTTTTCAAACCGACCGTGATCGAGGGCAACAAGCTTTCGGGAGAGCCGTTTACCGACGGTGCTGTGGTCAAAGCACCCGTGTTGGAAAACTGCCCGGCGCACGTGGAGTGCAAAGTGACCGATGTGATCAAGCGCGGCGACCACACGGTATTCGTTGCCGAGGTGGTGGAAGCGCGCGTCAAGACTCAACCCGCCGGCCGTGCGGACGACGCCATCTTGTGGATGAAGGATCTTGGCGAGAAGGTTTTTTACGGCGGTTGATTACCTACTGTATTGCGGCGCAGGCACGCGATGTGCGGGAGCCCGCGCCCGCATCTGACAACCGTTGGGCGCGTGCAACACCAGGTGAGCTTTGCCGCGGACCTGTCGTAATAGATTACGCGGACAAGCCACCGCACTTTCGCGGGCATGCCGATCAAACTGGCAGGGGTGCCGTACCACGCGGTGGCGCAGTAGCTGGCGCAGCTGATAAAGCCGGGCGAGTCGCTCGCGATGTGCAAAACGCGCGCACTACAAACACAATTATTCTTGCCTGTATGCCTGACTCACAACGACTTTTTGACTCAGTAATGCAAACGAACAGGCACACTCCCGGGAGCGTCAATCCGTCCCCAGCAACTCCACCTCGAACACCAGCGTGGCAGTGGGCGGAAGCACGCCGCCAGCCCCGCGGGCACCATCGCCGAGTTCAGGCGGAATGGTGAGTTTGCGTTTGCCGCCGATTTTCATGCCTTGCACGCCTTCGTCCCAACCACTGATGACGCGGCCGCCACCCAGCGGAAACACGAACGGATCGTTGCGATCCTTGCTGGAATCGAATTTTTCGCCGCTGGTGAGCCAGCCGGTGTAATGCACCGTGACATCCTGTCCGGCACTGGCTTCGGCGCCGCTGCCGACGGTGATGTCCTCGATGATAAGTCCGCTTGCGGTGGTGGTTGATGCCATCGTGATGTCCTGTACGAATGAATAAAGGCAGGCATTATGCCTGCGTGCGCCGCCTGCCGTCATGCATTGCTGTGGGGATTTTTACACTATGTGAACCTGTGGACGCAGTAAGGCAGCGGTAAGCGTAACCGCCGATACTCAAGACTGGCATCCTTGTACTGGTCAAACGTCGATTCGCGGACGATTCGTATTGCGTTGGCGGATTTGTGGATCAGCTTTATTCGCCGCTGCTTGCGTCAAACCTGCCTGATGTCGTGTATTCTCAATAATTTCTGGAGTAGCCGGTGAATAAATTGACAGGGGTTTTTGTTTCATTGTGGTTGCTGTGTGTTACGGTTGTAGCGAGTGCGGCGGAAATTCCCGATGCACCGATTCCCGAGCCGAATTACGTGGGTATACTGATATTTCTTGGCTTGTTTATCGGGCTGGGCGTCTGGTTCTTCTGGCGCGTGATGCGCAACAAGGGTGACGGCGACAAGAAGTAAGTCGGTTGTCACGATTCTAAAAATAAGCGCGCCCGAGAGGCGCGTTTTTTGTGCCTGCACGTCTTGGATGCGGCGTGGGTGCAGCGGATAACATGATTTCCAGCATGGGGTATTGGCAAAGTGTCGTAAAGGGTGTCGTATAGATAGCGCTGTTCATCAGTAATTGTTTTAGTTTATTTATTTCCATTCGTGCCACGCGCCATATCAACCGCGGTCTGTCGCAAGCCAGCGCAATCGGCCCATCCGGTCTGGCACGTCTATATTTTGCGCTGCGCCGATGGCACCTTGTACACGGGTGTGGCCATCGACATCCTGCGCCGTGTCGAGCAACACAACGGCAAGCTGGCGGGAGGCGCGCGTTACACGCGCACGCGACGACCCGTAAAGCTGGTGTATCGCGAAACAGCGGCGAATCGTTCAGCCGCTTGCAAACGTGAATATGCGATCAAACAGCTTTCGAGACGCGACAAACTGATGTTGACCCGCAAATCTGGCAAACCTAAACGGGTGTATCGCACGTGTAGTGAACCGGACAAATAAATCAAGTCCTCCTGCC
>SXGR01272918.1_pt1 | contig 11984 bp, 2 predicted proteins | sample 3174711 | NCBI WGS metagenome assembly SXGR01 (sample SAMN11356860, study PRJNA531348) | freshwater metagenome | isolation source: freshwater sample F1-60 | place: China: Fuxian Lake, Yuxi | collected 2017-12-25
CTGGTCAGTACTCCTCTACTTTTCCACAACCGGTATTCGGCGGCATTGGCGAAATGGTTGGTGGAGGCAGTTTCAACTGGCGAGAAGGCGAATTCACCGACGACACTCAAATGGCCTTATCGCTCGCTCTCAGCATCTTGGACAAAGGCGACTTTGATCGAGATCATGTTTGGTCATATTGGCGTAGTTGGGCCCAGGACGCGCAAGACATCGGCAACACAACTCGCCACTCTTTAAGCTTTGCGAACAGGCTCGATGTAAAGCACGCGTATCCGGAGATGACAGCAGCTAATGGTGCCTTAATGCGTTCATTTCCGCTCGCTCTGCTCGACAAACCACGAGTTGAAATTCGCGAAATTGTTCTGGCGCAAGGTCGATTGACGCACCCCCACCCAGCAGCAAGTTGGGGTGCGTGGCTGGGAGTTTCAATGATGATCAGCGCACTTGAAGGTGACGACCCTTTAAAGACCTTGACCTATGAGCTTGCAGCAATGCCAGATGATGTTGCGCCACCATTCAGAGACAACTTAAGACCAGATTGGCAGCCCATTAAAGGTCGAATAAACAATGGCAGTGTCTGGGGTTGCTTGGCAGATGCGGTTTGGGCTGTACGAAACTCAACGACGTTTGAAGAGACAGTCACTCGTGCAATCAATTTAGGTGACGACACAGACACGGTCGCATGCGTTGCTGGCGCAATTGCTGGCGCCATGTACGGAATACAAGCGATCCCCTCGCGGTGGACCACATATCTAAAAGGCACCGTCACTACGCCAAAAGGTGAAGTCAACTTTGATAACGCATCTCTAGGTCGATTGAGTCGAAAACTAGCGAACTTGCCACCGGCACCAAACAATGATGATGAGCCGCCAGCTGGACCAGTTGAAATTGAAGACAAAATTTTTGCGGCTAACCGTTCAGGGGCTGCCAACGCTCCCAACGATTGGGCAATTGTCTCGCTGTGTCTTGTCGGCGATCGATTCAAAGAACACAAACTGCGTCGCGAAATTTACTTAATTGATGAATTAGGCGAGGCGAACCCAAATCTCGATATGGCAGTCGCTGATGCCGTGGCAACAATAGATGCGTTTCTCGATGAGGGTAAAACCGTGCTTGTTCATTGCCACGGCGGCCGGTCACGAACTGGTCTGATCCTCAAAGCTTGGAAAATGAAGAAAGAAGACTGGACTGGCGTAGCTGGCGAACAACAAGCCCATGAGTGGCTAACTAAAAAGTGGTCTCTCTACCAGAACACTCACTTTCAATACTTTTTAAAAACGAAAAGCAATTTTTAAGTACGTGACGTGAGCCAATATCGCCAAATCATTATCATTGCTGCTGTATCAAGAGAACAGTACTTGAGCATCACCTCAGCAAGTTGAGTTCGAAAGTTTTGAAAGGGACAATCGTAAAATTTTCAGCATCAGCCAATTGGCACTGGCTAAACCAAGGATCAGACCACTTAAACCTTATAACGCACCAAACTACCTTGAGCACAGACAACAAAGTGACTGCCATTCATTGAAGAATGACAATCGTACCTTTCTAAAATTTTAAGAATACCTGTCATTCAAATTGGCACTATACCTCTGTCACCTTTGGCGCCAACGAAACCTTGAAAACACATGAATAGGGAGTCATCTGCTGGCTTCGTCAAATATCTCACGCGCATCAGCTTCTACCTTTATCTCTTTGTCATCGGGTGAAATCAAACTCCACATTCGGACATAATTCGCGCGTCTTAGCATGTGCAATCACTTTCACCACAGAGCTGCCTACAACCAAAACTTGAGCCTCAAATTATCTTGTGACCTTCTTTGATGATCTACCGTATTGCGATTGTGTTTCAATTGACACTCCAATTTGGGCTTATACGCGGTAGTGAGAACTCAAACGATTTTTTGCACCAAGGTGGCAAGTCAAGTCTTCGGCACAAAGACTTCGGCTGACCAATTTCTGCCCGAAAAAAAATCATCACTAAAGTTCGATGGTAACCCGGCGCGACCGTTGATTCGATTTTGGTTTGACTTTGGAGTTAGTCCAAAAAAATAAATTTCTTTATCTTTTTCAGCTTGGCTGACCTGCCAATCATACTTTGACCTAATCTGCAACTTACGCCCCGAACTAGTTCTTAGGTTCGTGACGTGGTGACCCATAAGAAAGTCTTTACTCGTCACAACACCAAAACCATCGGTAATTTCGTTAAAAAAATCTAAATCAATAGATTCAGCGAAAGAATCCTCAGCAAGTATCCGACGATATGACTGACAAATATGCCTAAACGGACAAGTCAAACAATGTCGACCGATAACTTGGGCAGAAATGGCTTCCACGACTGACTTTGATGTTGAACGAATCAATTCTTTGAGAAAGTTAATTTTTGCCGACAAATCATGCCGGTTTTTATCAGTCAGCTCCAACTCATGTCGAGAGCCAGACTCAAGAAAAAGCCGATACTTACTGTTGGGCCACTTCTCTTTGGCCAGAGCCTCATAGGCGGCCATTTGCAAAACAAATTCACTCTTGACCTCGCCTTCATCGTTGAATATCTTTCCAGTTTTCAGGTCGGTGATAATTACTTCGTCGGGCAACTTCAATTCAATTTGATCAGCCCGACCCGATAATCCAAGAGCCTCGCTGTATAGAGGTACCTCATAATTCACAGATGGCCAAACTAAATTCCGTCCACTTAAGTGGGAATCAAATTGGTGTGCTGACGAGTCCAATTCATCACCTTGAAGTTCAAGCTTCGGACCATTTCCGACATGCTCCCGCAAAATTGATTGAGTTTCTGCCCACTTCAATTTGTTGACAGAATTCGATAATTCTGCGTAGTGCGAACGTCGATTGTCCGTTCTCAACACAATTTGTCGCCTCTCAAGCAACTGATCAAAAACTTCAATCAGGTTTATTCGTTTGTCCGCAATTTCAATTGCTTGGTGCACTAAATTACCAATTTCAGTGACTGGACCTGATATGAGCGACGGAAAATATTGATGAGTTACATAATCCCGTCCAAATAGTCTCATCGAGCAAGATCCACCAATAGTTAGGAGTGTCGGTGAAACTACCGAAGTTAGATATGTGCTTGTCACCACCTCAGGCAGAATCGGGAGGGACATCAACTAATCGTTCGGGACATTTAGATAAACAGCCCATAGACGCCTTTCAATGGTGAAGCTATCCGGCGAGATTAGTCCTGCGGGATAATCTGCAGCCGATCTCTGAGTAAAACGCTCAACCGCCGATTTGCTCCAAAACGGATGAACTACGAGAATTCCGAATTTACCTCGCTTTGTCTCTACTGAAAGAATAGGCAAATTACGAAAAGTGCTAATTTCAGACGGTAGCGCGATGGCTTCTTTAAGTCTGCCCAGGCCATAAATTGCGACACGCTCCCAATCGGTTAGCTCAACTTTTGTAAAGTCTCCGTTGGCACCTGCCACATAATCAGCTTCATACAGGACTCTTAAGAAAGAAAGTCCGAGACGCCAATCTAAAAGTCCATGGTATGACTGATTGCTATAACGCAAGAGACACTGATAGCAACCCTGAGTGCATTGATCGCGGTGCAGATTAGTGTCCCAATCTTTGAGCGGATACACAGTAGGGTCATTTAAGATTTCATGCGTCAACTGACTAATTAGCTTTTTTGAGCCGCCAGGATCGATATCTGTTAGTGATGTACACAAACCAGAACCATTTACCAACCTGTCGGCGAATTGGAGAACTGGCACCACTTCCCCAAAATTGCTTCTACCTAATCTGGGTTCAAGAATCATCATCTCTTCAAGATCGAGATCCATGCTTAAAGTCGCCTTATTGGCAAATATAAATGAAGCCGAAAGTGCAGCTGCACGAACCGCGGTCCGCTTTACTTCTTCTAAGTCTGGAATTCCGCTATCTAATACTGTATTTGACAATATATTGGAAATCTCTAAGTCGGGGTGCAGTGCGGTCGGTTGCAGAAGCAACAGATCGGTAACTTTATCAGAAATCAACGCAAAGCTATCTACAGAGTCTGAACCATCTACTATTCCTCCCTCTTTGGAGTACTTTTGCTCAAACTCTTTACTAACAAACTGGTGCGTTAGCATATAATTTTTTTTCCCATACCAAGTCTTTAGAGTCATTTCTGAAGTAGAAAAACCCTCCCAAATGTGATCCTGTGCGTTATACACACCCCTGTTTAACGCGACTACGCGGCCTCGAGATGAGACAAAAGAGGAGTTCGTGTTCTCAATCGGGGCAAAATGATCCTCCACAGTTATTGGTACTGCAGTCTGAAAAGAGCGATTTCGACCTTTGCCGTCTTCTTTCATCGGCCAAAAATCAGTTCGGAACCCGCCCGGTTCCCTTCCCAAAAACCACATCTCACGCGGCAGCAAAGCCTTGCAACGCCCACAGTCTTGAGCGTCGTCTGGCATCTCATCAATAATCATTTGCCACGACCTGCAGGAACTGCACTCAGAAAACCAGGCCTCTCTTGAGAACGGTTCACTAATCGGCGAAATTGTTGCACCGTCTTTTCCAAGTGGCCGTTCTAATCGGCCCGTAAAGCCGTTAGCTCTATGCATCCGTTTGTCTTTTACAAGTGATGCTCCCGGAGCGAATTCATAGATTGCTGTCTCCATATCGCGGTCAATTTCGCCCCACCCGCTTTCTGAGCGCGAAAAAGATGGGCCCGTGTAGAGGGTTCTAGTGCGTGTAGGCATTCCATAAAGCGGCAGGTGGCCGTTATCGGCAAGGTCCAGGCCCAAACCTCGCTGACTGTTGGTCGCATTTACAAATTCGTCCAAATGAGGAAGAATATCGTCAAGCTTGGCTAGCAAGACACTCTCCGTAAGCCCGCTGTCAGCAACCAAGAATTCAAGAAATGATTTAAAATCTTGGTACAGATTTGTATAAGACTCCTGCAACTCAAGAAGCCACTCGGGTCGCTCTCTCAAGTCTCGTGCCGTCATAAAATCTCCATGGATATCAGGAGGGCGTACGCGATCCCCCGGCCAGTCCACGTACTGACGTCGCACATTTTTGAAAACTGTGTTCAAAACATATTTGTTCAGAAAGCGACTAGGAATCTCCTCGCGCAACTTCGCTAGCCGCGGTGGTGGTGGTACATCACCCGTAATGGATCTTGGATTTCTGAAATAGTGCAGATCGTGACTTTTTGTTCTACACATGGTCAAGGCGACTGAAAACGCCTGAGCTCGTCGGCCCGCCCGACCAACTCGCTGTTGATAATTGAATCTTTGTGGAGGCATATTGGCTTGCAGAATGCCCTGCAATGGCCCAATGTCAATGCCAACTTCCATAGTCGTTGTTACCGTAAGCAGGTCGATTTCTTCGCGTGCGGGCCAGAAAGATTGATCGTCTTCAATTACAGGTTCTTCCTCTCCATCCTGTAACTCATAAACAATCCGTCCCTCATCGTCACGCCTGTATTCGCGACCTGGCATTACGAGGCCTTTAAATTTTCGCTGTCTCTCTGCGCCATTTTCGGTTTGACCAGTGAGTTCTTCACAGTGGAGACGGAATACGTCAAATCCCAACCGATTAAATTTTCTTCCAACTGAATGCCTCTCCGAAATCTCGCCTGCAGTCGAATTGTGCTCCATTGACAGTGGCCCATAGCACCTTGTGCAAAGTCCTGGCCCTCGTAGAAGATGAACTCGGGTGCATCTTGTACAAACCCAAGCACGGTCAGACGGCTCTGTTACGTGAATGTGCAGTTTTGGTATTGACAGCAAACCGCGATCGTGACCTTCTTTTTCCATTCGCTTGAGAAGGACTCCAAGCTCGGACTTAGCCCGAGCACCATCTCCATGAAGGATTGTCAAAAATTTTAAGACTCTATGTTTTGGTCCAACAGCCGACTCGTCAATCCACTCCCTGTCTTGGCCGAATACCGACTCGCGAACCCTATAGGCCTCGGCAAACACACGAACCATTGTTGCGTTATATTCATAATCTGAGTCAGACTCTTTGTCCCCTCTTGACAAACAGAGGTATGCCAATCCAGTTTCCTCTAAAGCAAAATAACTTCGGCTGAACAAAACGCCTGCCAACAACTCTGTCACGCCTTTAACCAATGAGATTCTCAAAGAGCCTGAGGGAACTTTTGACCTTACGTTTGGTCGCCAAAATATTTGGCCATTAACTTCTTCAAAAAGTTCTACCCAATCGACCTTTTCTTTATGTTCTGCATCAATAGCACGAACACGCTCCAAACCAGCCGGATCACTTGGATGCACCCCTAATCGCGCAAAACTACTCAACATTTTCTTGGGTTGCCTATCGGTGGGCACTTCATTGACAAACGTGGACGCATTTCGGGCATCTTCAAGAATTTCAAAGAGTGGAAACTCGCGCTTCTGAGCCAACATCATCCGATTTCTACAGACTTTTCGCTGCTCAATCAGAACTTCTTCTCGATTTTCATTCTCGATACCGCCATCTAAGTCTTTTAGCTCCTGATTGATTCGTTCAATTTCGACCTGAAGTCCATCAACATCAATTTCTGAGATGTGGTCCTTTATTGACTTGATGAGGAGGTACCTGCGCAGGTCCTCATGGTTTTGGCTTTCAATATCCAGTGCAGCTTTCGCAGCCTCCTGCCTACTGTCAGAGAATGAAACAAGTTTTGGCGCACCTGGATTGGACAGACGCAAGACATCAAAAAGTTCGGATGCGAGAATCTGAGCGGTTTTACTAAATCCAGGTCTGAAATTTCGAAGTGGCGACAATCGCATTTCATTTGAGCGAAGGCGATAACTCGATGCGCAATGAGGACAACTATAAGGAACATGAGTACCAGCGTCATTTGCAATTCGCGAATGCTTCTCAAATTTGTCAGAAAATAGATATACCCAGCCATCAACTTCATGCTCGCCATTCAACTTCCTAAACCTTGTCGAGGATTCGGGTACGAGAGTGCCAGTTACTGAATTTAGGCGTGCTTTTTTCCACGCTCCATTAGTTGAATTTTTTTCATCTGTCGGGTCCTGCAGCGGCTCATCTAATGATGGCCAAAATAATACGTAATCACGAGCAGTAAAATCTTCAAATGAATTTGACCGTGCCGACTGTGGAAGGCCTTCCAAGTTAGCTTCCGAGGGCAAAACTTCACACACGGGTTGCTGGGTGCTACGAACACCGCCGACGAATAGCTCGCCGCAACACTCACAATAAATCAGATCAAATGCGCGAAACTTAACTGAAGAACCGACCACAGTAGGTCGCTCGATTGATAGCTTTCCAACGATTCGGCCATCGTTGGCGTAAGTTGCCCCCGCCGATAGGCCATTATCTAAAGGTGCGAAGAGCCCCTCAATAGCTCTAAAAAATGTATGCATACGAAAAGATCTCGCAGAGGGTTTCTTTAACCCAGGCAAATTCTCACCGAAAAGATCTCCCATAGCTCGTATTACAAGTACGGCCCGAAGTGCTTGCATCCTTGTGGGATCACCGAATAGCTGCGTCGCTATTGCGCTAGCCGAGCTCGCTCTTGGCCGAGATTCATCTTCGTCCCAGCATGCCGATTCGAGTCGTAATGAGAGCTCTTCTATTATTTGACGGAGTCGTTCGGCATCATCTGCAACTTCGCCCAAGTCAAGATCACGCGCCAGTTCTTGCCAATAGTCTGCCGACACGATCTCTTTGAGATCAATAGATAGTACGAGTTCATCAAGATCAAATGTCTCAAAAAATCTTTCAAACAAGTTCGGTGAAAGTTTTGATTGCGAATTAGCACTCTCACGTATTGGACTACCAGGGATTATCGATTCAGACCAATCTTCTGGCTTTAATCCGTGAATCCCCGACCGATTCCATGTCCCATTTGATCCAAACATATCCCACAAGAATCTCAAACTTTCATGCTTCGCAGTGCCCTCCGTCGGCAAAGAGGCTGAGGTAGAAAGCACCCTCAATTTATGACGATTTTTTGGGAGATGAAGTCCAAGACTATAAAGAAGAGACCGTATCAAATAGGACACTTCTGTTCCTGCCGTTCCCCGATGAAGGTGCAATTCGTCTATGACAAGATAAAAATAACTGTCGTCATCTTTTTCAATCCACTCACGAGTCTTTTCGACTATTGGTGCGTCAACTTCACGATTTAACATGCCGCCAAGCATTGAGATATTAGTAATCAGAATGTCGGGCGGAGTCTCTTGAATGTTCCATCTGTCTATTAGTTCAGAGCCATTCGTTTTCGGGAACATGAATTTGTCATTCGGCAAAAATCTTCTTTGCTTTTTTACTTTGGGATCGTTTTCAACTTGCTCTTGCCGAAGAACATGTTCTACATCACTTTGGGTCTTATCGGTATCACACAAATATTCAAAAAGTTCTTTAAGTTTCTTGTGGCGACGATCCAACTCTGAATCAGAAGTATCACGTGGATGCTCACGAAAACCAGTTACTGGTGTCTGCCCGGTGTAGCGACCAAAGAATATCCGATTGCCCTGCATTTCTTGCTCAAAGACCCGCGAGACTGCATTTGACTCAAGTGCAGCTCGTAATCGCGTCAACTGGTCTTCAACCAACGCATTCATCGGGTAAAGAATTAAACACCGCACCGCAGCTGGTCTAGAAGTTGCTTCTCCACTTCTCTGTAAAACAAATGGTGTCGCAGAAGGATTGCTTTTCAATGGTCGTTTATTTTTTGGGATGTCTGTAAATTTTTCGTAAGGCAGACTATTTTCTGGATTATGCCACCACTTTTTCTTCAGATAACCTTCCGCAGGCGCACCCCACTTTTCTTTGCCCTCCGCTGCAATTTGCGCGATGACAGGAAGCAAAAAGGATTCAGTTTTTCCCGAACCGGTACCAGAAGTCACGATGCCTGGCTGGCCCTCATTCAAACCTCGTCTCAACATTTCAATTTGATGCGTATACGGTTTAATTGAGTTATCATCAAATAAACCAGCGCGCAGAACATTGGCGACGGTTGACCTAGTGCGTTCATTAAACTTCTGCAGGGGTGACGTTTCCTCGCTTTCAATGCTTCCCATATCCCAAGAAACTGATTGGTAACGGGCAATTGGCTCAAAAAATGGTTCTGTGGCTAATTGCCCAGGATCTTCCATCAAATGGCGACGCTCAAGAGAAACTGCCTTATTGCGAATTCTAAATGCAGTCTCCAAGTACCGAATATATTGTTCTCTTATTCGATAAAAACTGCCTAAGGGATCAAGCAAGATCCGGTCCTCCATTTCTTGAGTTTCGCCAGCGCGCTAAGGTTTGCGTCACATTAGCTTCATAGTAGCGAAAAAATGAGTTGACTGACTCAGGTGACGGGAATCGATAGGTGTATTGAAGTGTCTTGTCGAGGCCGGAAGGTACACCACTAATTGACACCACCCATCTTGCAGCCGAGAGAGGGATGAACGCACGATCTACTGCGATGTCGACAGAAGAGACACGTCTTAAGTTTTTCTCCGCACCAAAATGGCAAGCCAAAAACTCGGCATGCGAAGACGAATAGCTCCATGCAGTTTGGTCTGTAGACCGAACAGCCCAAATCATTGGGTCCCTATTACTCTCAAAAGTTTTTAGCTCCACTCCTTCAGGTTGAGTGAACGTCGGAAATGAAGGTCGAAGGCGATATCCGCTAGTTGGATGGTAACCAGATTCGCGACTTGGTTCATCTGGAAATGGAACTTCTTGCAGATAGAAGATTTCAAGTCCAGATTCATTTGCGAAGTCCAACAAAACCTCAAAAGAATTTGCGCGAAGCCTCAAATGTGGGGGCACCAACGGCGATGGCCCCAAATTCATAGCTGTAGAGATTGAATTTTTTGAGGCTAAGTCTCGGAGACTTTCTAAACGCTTGGGGATCACCAGCCCTGTTACCACCCCAATGTACGCCTCTTCAGTCCCGAAAATTTCAATCCTCGGTCGGCGTGCATGAACCTTTAGTCCAGGTGCACGAGTTGACGAAAGTTCATCAATGATTCCGGCTTCAAGCCAACTTCGGTGAATATACCGAAATGTCTTCGAGTCAATCTCGTAACATTCAGTCAGCATTTCCCGCCATTTCCGAATGGGGATGCCGTTAAGTCTTAAAAGTCTCGTAGCCAATGCAGAAATGATCGCATCTCTTTTTGCCGATCCTGCTGCGTCATCTTCATATGGTGTTGGTGGACTTTTGAATCCACCGTCAGGCGAACACTCGGCATCAAATACATTTTTTTTGGCCATCTTTGAAAGAATTGCTTTATCCTCTAAATCTTTAGGCGGATTTTCGGCAATCTTTTTCACAACTTTTCGCCACTTTCGGACCAAACCCTTATCATTCACTTTGATTTTTGACTCAATTAGCTTTGTTTTATCTAAAATTATGGTTTGGACTTCCTCACCAAAATACGAAATCTGTGCGACTGCATTTTCAGGCTTGTCGAGGAACTGGCCAGGCACTTCACCCAAGTAGACGCGATGTACCGTGTCTCCTATTTTCTGAACAGAATTCACAGAACGAAGCGATAAGTACCTCGAGTACACATCGGTGCCTTGATTTACTTCGATCATCCAAGCGTCTGGCGATGATGGACTCTTATATTCTGAAGAAACTGGCACATCAACAAGGTCAAATGAGTTTTTTATTAAATGGTTACCATATTTCGCCTCAACAACAGCTTTTCCAAAGTAATTTTCTGGCTTCATAGTCCAATAGTCAGCAGTTTTTATCAACTCAACTTTGATTTGGTTGACAGAAAGAGAGATTTCTTCTGCTCCAGGCGCATAAATTTTGGGTAACAACTCTTTCCAGCCCAAGAACTCAGATCCAATGCTGAAGGGACTTGATACTTTCAGCTGTGGTCGAACAATTCGTTTCAAAAGAATCGAAGCTTGCGAAAGAGCCGTATTCTCAAGATCCTCTCTAGCAAGTGCTCCGATCTTCAAATACCTAACATAATTCCACTCCTCGAATTGCGTTTTCATGATTCCTGAGTCTCGGATAGGGCCAAACTTTTCGTTTACCGCATCCAAACAATCTGAGCGAACCAACGCCGAGTCTGCACTGACGAGATTCCCTGGTGTCGCCAAATCCAAATAGTGATCGGTGCGCAATACAAAGGGAATAAAACCTCCTCGGATCAGCCCAGACAAGCGTCCAAGCCCACTTGAATCTTTCAGAACTGATGCGACGGGGTCAAGGTTGACATCGTTTTTGAGGAATATTCGTTGATGCCAACCATCAATGTCTTGAATCGGCTCTGAAACAAACCTTTCCGGCAATTGCCCAGAGTCCTTTGACCCAACTAACCAGAAAATATTCTGCCGACCATCGGGCTCGACCAACAAAGAAATAGCTGATTTAACGCTATCTGAAGTCCAAATCTGATTAGCACATGTCGTCATTACAACATTCCAAAATCGGTGTCTAGACAAATCAAATTGACTGGCGCCGATTTGCTTTGCCAGCAAAAAATCTTCGAATGAATTTTGAAACAATTTTGAAAACAACTTTTTCTTTTTCGTAATAGCAAGACAGACAGAATCAACGGGCGGATCATCCTCCAACAAATCTTCATCCCTAAGCACATCGGCAAGGCGCGTTTGATCACTCCTGCTTGGGAAAACCAACTTCTTTGAATAACCAATCTGGGTTTCATTACCTACTTCCGGCAAAAGCAACTTTCGCGTAAACACTTTTTGATTCCTAATTTCCATCACGGGATTGTTTTGTAAATAATCTTGCAGATACTTCCAACAATCAGCAAGAGAATCGTCAACGTGCACATCAGTAACGTTGAGTAATTTAGCCATGATCCCACGGAAATCATTCAAAAACTTTTTAGATTCCACCCCATTTTCTTCAAGTTCAAAAACCTTACTTGCAGCTAAGCATGTTAGGAATAAGCCAATAACGACCTGGGGAATCCCACGGACTATACGCTTTTCCTTCTTCATCGAAGCCATTAATCCATTTCCGTTTTTTTCAACTCCTTTAATCATTCCCCTTACGCAACTTGAAA
>SXGR01238622.1_pt1 | contig 11980 bp, 12 predicted proteins | sample 3174711 | NCBI WGS metagenome assembly SXGR01 (sample SAMN11356860, study PRJNA531348) | freshwater metagenome | isolation source: freshwater sample F1-60 | place: China: Fuxian Lake, Yuxi | collected 2017-12-25
ACGTCAGTATGATGGCGACTTATAAGTTACCTACACAATTAAATTTAGAAGCTTTCACGCGAGCTAATAATTTATTGGACGAAGAAATTCGTGAGCATACGTCTTTCTTAAAAGATATAGCGCCAATGGGTGGACGATCAATCATGTTTGGACTTCGAGGCGAATTCTAGCAGAAAAAATTTGAGGCCCAGGCAAAGGAATTTTGCTTGGGCTGGAGTAGGGCTTTGATGCAAAGGTCTTGAACAACCTTTTAATTAGCTGGTTTATTATCTTTATCTAACGACTTAGATTTGTACAATGTCTTTGATTTAACGTCACCATTTCTTTCCCAATAAGTTTCGTATCCCACTTTTTCACCATTGACAAAATTAGATTCAGATCGCTTGGTGCCGCTGTCATAAAAAAGTGTAAATAAACCATCTTCCTTTCCATTTTTGTAATGTGCTTCTAGCTTTAGCTGGCCATTTTCGAACCACTGATTCCAGATACCATCTTCTTTATCATTCTTATAGCTTGTTTGAATATATTTTCCGCCAGTGATGTACCAAAAAGTTTCTAAACCTTCTTTTTTTCCATTAATGTAATTAACTTCATATTTTAAATTTCCATTGTGGTACTTCTCAGTGTATTTGCCAGTTAATGGCTTTTCGGATGTTTCATTGGCATGTGTTGCAAATGAAAAGAGCAGGATACCTAAAAGATAAAATACCTTAAAGTTTTTAATAGATAACATATAGGAATTTTACCTTAACTTGCTAAGCAACTTTTAGAAAAATCTTTAGTTTGTCTTAATGAAGTTTTAAGATCTTCGCGAGGGTAAAAATGAGGTTCATTAATATAAGACGCCTCAACTTGCTTACAATTTTTATTGTCTAGTTTATTAATGCTCGCAATAAAGCATGAAGGGTTATATTTAATGAGCTCCTCAAGAACTCCTGCATATTTTGATCTTTTTTCTTGGTCAGAGGTATTTTGAATGGCTTTTTTGATAAATTCATCTAACTGATTAGGGTTCATGCATTGGTTGATTTGACCAATAAAAGCTCTTTGATTTTCGAGCTTCTTTATATCTATAACGTTATTATTGGCAGCCCATAGCTGCTGGCTTAAGGCCAAAAGTAAGAAAATAAGATGTTTCATAAAAATCCATATAAATTTAATGGTTCTTTGTCATATATTCTTGGAAAAAGTTCACAATAAGGATCAAAATAATTCAAAATGGAATAATCTAAAATTTAGGCATTTTGGATTGAACTCAACGAGGCTAAATTAACTATTAAAAACAATATGATAAAAAGAATTATTCATCATGAAGCTGGAAGTTTTTCCGACTACTTTGCTTTAGTTTGTACTAAATTTCTACGTCTCTTTGCCGATACTTTCTTTGCAGGACGTTATGGACATAGGGCAGTAGTTTTAGAGACCGTGGCGGGTGTGCCAGGTATGGTGGGTGGCACATTGCAGCATCTTAGGTCTTTAAGGCGTATCGAAAATGATCAAGGATGGATAAAGACACTTCTGGATGAGGCCGAGAATGAACGTATGCATTTAATGACTTTTATTGAAATTGCCAAGCCCAATACATTCGAGCGATTTTTGATTATTTTAGCGCAAGGTATTTTTTATAATTTATTCTTTTTGCTTTATTTGATATCGTCCAAAACAGCTCATCGTTTGGTTGGCTATTTTGAAGAAGAGGCTGTCTATAGTTATACAGAATATTTGCAGGGCATTCAAGAAGGTAAGTATGAAAATATTCCAGCACCTCAAATAGCTATTGATTACTGGCATCTTAAAAAAGATGCCCGCCTAAGTGATGTGGTTCTGGCGGTTAGAGAAGATGAAATGAATCACAGGGATGTCAATCACTACTTTTCGAATCAACTTAATAAAAAAACCTAGCAGAAGCTAGGTTTTTTTATTTAGGGCACTAATAAACAATTACTTGTTCATTACGTACATAGTTACTTCAAAGCCAAAACGCATTTCTGTAGCTGCTGGAGTTGTCCACATAATATTTTCCTTTAATAGTTAGTTGCATTATTCTCTTCACAAGCATTTAACTTGTTGTAGTGATATTACTCTCACACCTCAAACGCAATAGACTTAGTCCACTCAATAGAGCCTAAGTAAATTCATGAAGAATCATTAAAAAAAGATTAGATCCTAGTTATTTCACGGGCGCAATTTTGATCTAATGAGGCAGTATTTCAGCATATCGCTCATTTAGTTGATTGAATGGAAAAGGAAAAATTTGTTGTATGATTTGTATACTTAATTAAGGATCATTTCTGATGAAAATAAAAACTCTTTCATTTATAGGTATATTAACTCTCCTTCTTTCCTTAAATATTTTCTCGTACCCAAGAGATACGGGCGTATTGAATAAGCCCTCAGTAAGCTTTGCTAACCTAAAAGATGGAGATAAAGTCAAAAGCCCTTTTAAGGTTGTATTTGAATTAAGTGGCATGCTTATTAGTCCAGCAGGAGAATATATAGAAGGTTCCGGCCATCATCATTTATTGATTAACCAGCCATACATAGCAAAAGGTTTAACAATTCCAGCAGATTCAAATCATTTGCATTTTGGTAAAGGGCAGAAAGAAATCGAGCTTAACTTAACTTCGGGTATCTATAAGCTTACCCTTCAGTTTGCAGATGGATATCATCGCTCGTACGGCGAAGAACTAAGTAAAACTATCCAAATTGAAGTGCAATAATTATTTCAATTTATGACTCTTCAGCATAAACAAGATGCACAATTTGCAAAATCAGTTTTATTTGTTGCATTTGCTAATTTAACTTATTTTTTTGTAGAGTTTATAGCAGCAAATAATATACATTCCAGCTCTCTTTTTGCTGACAGCATTGATTTTCTCGAAGATGCGTCAATTAATATTCTAATTTTTTTAGCGCTTGGATGGTCGATCAAAAGCAAAGCAAGGCTGGGTAAATGTTTAGCAATGATTTTGGTAATACCTGCCCTTGCTTTTTTATACACAATTTGGCAAAAATTTAATATGCCGTCAGTTCCAGATCCTTCTATTCTCTCTTTGACAGGTTTTGGGGCATTGCTTGTGAACCTTACCTGTACTTTTATTTTAATGCGATTTAGAAATTATCAAGGCAGTTTAACGAGAGCCGCCTTTCTTTCTGCACGAAATGATGCGTTAGCTAACATAGGCATTATTATTGCAGGCTTAATAGGATACATTTGGGTATCGATGTGGCCAGATTTAATAGTTGGGTTTTTGATTATGGCCATCAATCTTGATGCAGCGAAAGAAATCTGGGAAGCTTCAGAGAGTCACGAAATACCCTTGAAACCCTAATTTTTAAGGCACTGCTATTTAAGGCTAAATTCTGGAACAAAAAATAGATTATAAGGTCGTATAGATATGAAATTTTTCTTTTTGTTAGTTAGTCTTTTTTCACTAATAAGTATTAGTGGTTGTCAGTCCCTTGCAGAGAAAAATCCCACCCTCAAAGCTGAGCTCACTGTCTTCCATGAACTTCCTAATGACTTTAAACCCACTACCATTGCTATAGTTCCATGGCATCAGTCTCAAAAAAGCTCATTGGAATTTAAAAATTATGCAGGGATCCTAAAAGATCGTATCGAGAAATTAGGTTTCACTGTCATTGATCACTCCAAAAAACCTGAGTTACTCCTTTTCTTTGACTATGGTGACGATAACGGAAAAGAGATGACAGAGACTTATACAGTACCTGATTTTGGCATGATTGGTTATACGGGATATTCACTAAATTCATGGGCTATGTATCCTGGCTTGCCAATGTATGGATATCGTGGCTACCAAACGCATACTAATAAATATACTTTGTATACAAGATATATCCATATTGATATAGCAAAACCCAAATCTAAAGACAAAGAGCTCGATAAACTTTTTGAGGGGAGCTTAAGAAGTAAAGGTACTTGTTCAAAACTTACTTCAACGCTTCCATATTTAATTGATATGTTTTTCAATAATTTTCCCGGAAAGAATAACGAGACTCAGTCATTAGAAAAATCTTGGAGTGGTGTTTGCTAGCTCTTGTGATGAAAAATTTTTCCTTTAAAAAATTTAGTTTAATTTTATTTTTTTTACCAAGCATTTGTTTTGCAAAAGACTGGAACTTTGATGTGCTTATGGATGGTAAATTAATTGGTGAACATACTTTCCAATTAAAAGAAGAAGAAAAATTTCATCAGCTGACGAGTAATGCAAATTTTAAAGTCACAGTCTTATCAATACCCGTTTATAAATACAAACATATATCCCAGGAACTTTGGAGTAAAAACTGTCTTCATTCGATAAACGCTTCAACGCAAGATGGAGGAGATGATTACAAAGTGGTTGGAAAATTTGAAACTAATACATTTAAGTTGATTGAGCCTGCAAAAGAAGCTTTTTCTACCGAGTGTCCTATGACTTTTAGCTATTGGAATCCATTAATGTTAAAGCAAAGTAAATTATTGAATGTCCAGATGGGCGAATACACTGAAGTACAAATTAAAAGTTTAGGCAAGGAAACTATTAAAGTAAAAAATGAAAGTATAGAAGCCGACTCCTATCGAATCACGGGACCTAAAATTAATATCCAGATTTGGTATAAAGATAATAAGGAATGGGTCAAGTTAGAATCAATCACACCTGACAACCATCACATTTCCTATATTTTAAAGTAGATTAGATTTCTCGAGTTGGTCGACTGATTTATATGACTGGGGGAAATTTAGATTATCTTAAAAGCTGTCAAAATTTTGACTCTTATTAAAGTTAAAATATTTAAAAAAATTCTTCAAATTTTTTACATTCAAAAAAAGAATTGATAGTTTTTTATTATTTTATTGTTTAATTAAAAAAAAGGCATTTATGCAGCTATTACTAAAAGCGTTATTTGTCACGATTGTATTTTCTAGCACCGCTATTTCGGCGCCAGCCTACATTATTCCCGTGGCACCTGGTTGGAAAGTGCAGCCAATTATCACTGTAGGTGAATCTGCTGGTAATGGGTATGCCATGGCTGGTGTGCCAGATGGTTTAGGAGTTTTTGCAAATAACGATGGTACTTTTAATTTGCTTATGAACCATGAGATTCCTAATGATAAAGGAGCGACTCGCACTCATGGTGAAAAGGGTGCTTTTGTTTCTCGTTGGGTCATTGATATTGAAAGTCTCAAGGTAAAAAGCGGTTCGGACTTAATTAAATCAACTGTGCCAAATGGCTTAAAATTTAATCGATTCTGTTCTGCAGATTTGCCACCCATATCGGCTTTTTATAATGCAACGACGCGTAAAGGATTTAACGGGCAGTTATTTTTAAATGGCGAAGAAGATAAAGCAGGCGGTCGAGCATTTGCCCACACTCTAGAAGGTATCAGTTACTTAATGCCTGATTTTGGGCATATTGCATGGGAAAACTTATTGGCTAATCCTGTTAGTCAAGATCGTACTTTGGTCATTGGCTTGGATGATATTCAAGATGGTTTGCTATTGGTCTATCTGGGTAATAAAACAAAAGTTGGCAACCCGGTTGAACAATCTGGATTAGTTGGTGGGCAGTTGTATGCGATTAAAGTCATTAACGAGCGCTTTAGTTTAGTACCTTTGACAGGTATGACAAGCCTAGATGGTAAAACTCTCAGAGAGGAAGCTAAGAAACTTGGCGCCACTGGGTTTGCAAGGCCGGAAGACGGTGCTTGGGATGCTTTAGATGCTAGTAAATTTTGGTTTGCTACTACCGACAAAATTGGGGGTGATAGTCGATTGAATCAATTAGTTTTTGATGACATCTCAAATCCTCTGCATGGCGGACGAATTAGCGCCCCCTTAAGCGCTCAAAGTATAGGCGCTGAGATGTTTGATAATATTGTTGTAGATGGTGATGGGCGAGTATTGGCGCAAGAAGACCCAGGGGAAAATGCGCGTTTGGCAGTGATTTGGATGTACGAGCCTATGCTAAATAAAACCACAAAACTATTTGAATCTAATCCAGATTTATTTAAACCTGGAGCAGCTGATTTTATGACTATCGATGAAGAGCATTCAGGTATTGTTGAAGTTACATCTTTATTGCGTAAAGCTTCATGGTTTGATACCAATCACAGGTATTATCTTGGCACCACGCAAGCACATCTTGATCATAAAGATACAAAGTTAGTTGAGCATGGACAGTTATGGCTTATATCAGGCCCATCAACAAAAAATTAATCCTTGAATTATTATGGATACATTAAGTCATGCCTTGTGGGGCTATGGATTATTTGGATATAAGCGGTATCCATGGGCTGCAATTTTTTTTGGTGCAATGCCAGACTTAATTTCATTTGGCATATTTTTACTCATCAATATCACAACAGGAAATTGGTATTTTGGTAAGCCTGCCTTGGAGTCCATTCCAGATTGGCTCTTCTTGAGTTACTCAGTCGGCCACAGTTTCATTATATGTTTGCCGATTATTTATTGTGTTTATCGCTTTAATCGAGCATTGGCTATGGCAATGCTAGCTTGGCCATTTCATATTGTTCTCGATTTTCCATTTCATTCAAAAGCTTTTTTTGCTACGCCAATTTTTTGGCCAATATCAGATTTTAAGATAGATGGTATTCCATGGACGCATTGGTATATCTGGTATACAAACATTTTATTTCTTTCTATCTTACTAATTTATCGCTTTAGAAAAAGATAAATTAAATTCATTTGGATATGTACTAAATCCATCATTTATAACTTCTTATATTTTTGTTGGCTATTAAGGTTTCAATTTGATAGCTATTACTTTACAATTGCCGAAATCTTAAGCTTAATCTGAATTAGAGGCAATTATCATGTCAGAAAAAAACAACATTGATAAGAAATTATCTAGCATCAAAAACTTGCTAGCCAAGCAAAACTTAGTCGGAAACCTCATTCAAAGGCAAGAAATGTCTCGCCAAGACATTGTTGAATCTTTAGTTCAAAAACAAAACTCAATTGAATTAGAAAGACTCATTAAGAAGCTTGAAGTCAATGAAATCGCCCGAATTCTAGAGGCTTTATCAGAACAAGAGCGTATCGTCGTTTGGGATCATATTGAGTCAAGCCGTCGTGACGATGTGCTCCTTGATGTTTCTGATGATATCCGTATGGACCTTGTGTCTGATGAAACTCCAAACAAAGAACAAATTACTGTGATTCGAGTATTCGACCTCTTTAAAGGCCGCTTGCGTCAGATACCTATATACAGCAGAAAAGATCTTGAAAAGGCCAAGCCTATCTGGGTAGATCTTGTGACACCTGAAATTGAGCAGCTTGAATGGGCGAGGGAAATTTTTGGTGCCCACATCCCCAATCCTAACGAACTGACTGATCTTGAGACAAGCGCACGTTTTTATATTGAAGATAATGGTGAAATCCATCTTCACTCTAATTTTTTGCTAGACACAACTAAAGAATCTAAGAATGTTACCGTCGCCTTTGTTCTTAAAGACAAAATACTCTTTACAGTGCGAAACGAAGAGTTGCCTGTATTTAGACTTCAGCGATTAAGAGCGCGTGCGGAGGCAGGTTACGTGTCACAGGCTAAAGATGTCTTATTAGACTTATATGCAGCAGATATTGAGTATTCAGCCAACGCATTAGAAGATGTTTACTCAAGGTTAGAAAAAGTGGGCAGTCAAGTTGTGAAGTCGTACATGACGAATAGTCAAGCTGCGACCATACTTTCTGATATAGCGATCGAAGAAGATTTGAACGGTAAGATTAGACGTAATGTCATGGATACTAGAAACGCACTATCATTTTTAATGCGCTCAAAACTTTTATCTGCAAGTCAGCATGAAGATGTTAAAGAAATTTTACGTGATATTGATTCATTAGATGGCCATACATCATTCTTATTTAATAAGATCAATTTCCAGATGGATGCCACAGTGGGTTTCTTGAACGTAAATCAGAATATTGATTTGAAAAGATTAACAATTATAAGTGTAGTCTTTATGCCAGTGAATATTATTGCAGGTATTGGTGGTATGTCTGAATTTAGCATGATGACCGATGGTATTCCATGGCCATTGGCTTATGGTTGTTTTGTTTTAATTATGGTTGCTATTGGTGCGCTCACTTTTATTGGATTAAGAGCTTTTGAAAATAAGCGTATTGAACGATTAAGATCTGAAAATAAATAAATTTTTTATAGAAATAACAAAGCCACTTTTACGAGTGGCTTTTTTTTTACTTTATTTTTCCGAAACTTCTTGATGAGATTAAATGTTATCGAGCACGTTTGAATATTTTTGGTGCAGGTATTTTATTCCTTGCAAATTGATGCATTCGTCTTGAATGATTTTCAGATAACGGTTGTCTTGCAGGGATAAGATGTTTTTTGCTATCCCCAATTAAATCAGATCGACCCATACGTTGCAATGCTTCACGTAACATCGGCCAATTCTTAGGGTCATGGTAACGAATGAATGCTTTATGAAGTCGACGCACACCACCTGCTCGAGGAATAGGAATTTCTTCACTATCGTGTGTTACTTTACGTAAAGGATTTTTACCAGAGTGATACATAGCTGTGGCCATTGCCATCGGCGTTGGTGTGAATGTTTGCACTTGGTCTAATTTAAAATCGTGCTCTTTCAACCATAAAGCCAAGTTCATCATATCTTCATCAGTGGCACCTGGATGCGCTGCAATGAAGTAAGGGATTAAATACTGTTCTTTACCTACTTCTTTTGAAAAGCGGTCAAACATTTCTTTAAATTTATTATATGAACCCATGCCTGGCTTCATCATTTTAGATAGCACATTTTCTTCGGAGTGCTCAGGCGCAATTTTTAGATAGCCACCCACATGGTGCTGCACTAATTCTTTTACATATTCAGGTGAGGTAACAGCCAAGTCATAACGAAGGCCTGATCCAATGAGTACTTTTTTAATGCCTTTGGTATTTCTTGCTTTTCGATAAAGTTCTATAAGTGCAGTGTGATCGGTATTTAAATTTTCACAAATGCCTGGATAAACACAAGAAAGTTTTCGACAAGAGGCTTCAATTTTTTCTGACTTACAAGCCATGCGATACATATAAGCTGTAGGCCCCCCTAGGTCTGAAATGACACCTGTAAATCCATCTACCTTATCTCTAATTTCTTCAACCTCTTTTAGAATGCTTTCTTCTGATCGGCTCTGAATAATTCGACCTTCATGTTCTGTTATAGAACAGAAAGTACATCCACCAAAACATCCGCGCATAATATTGACAGAGAAGAGAATCATTTCCCATGCAGAAATTTTGGCATCACCATAGCTAGGATGCGGTTTTCTTGCATAAGGAAGATCGTATACATAATCCATTTCTTTTGTGGTGAGCGGAATAGGGGGGGGATTAAGCCAGACTTCTCTATCACCATGTTTTTGGATAAGTGCTCGCGCATTTCCTGGATTAGCTTCTAAATGAAGTACACGCGATGCATGGGCATAAAGTACAGGGTCATCAACCACTTCCTCAAAGCTTGGTAAGCGAACAACCTGCATACTTCGATCAGCTTTTGTTTTTCGAACCACCTTAATAACTTGCATGCCGTCGGGTAATTTTTCCTCATTCGATTTGGCATTAGTTTCACATTCAGTGCCTGCGCCCATTTTCATCTCATAAGGATCTATATGTGTTTCAACTTTTCCAGGGCGGTCAAGATGCGTGGAAGCTATTTCCTCCCAGCCTTCAGGAATTTTTTTACGCAAGAACGCCGTGCCTCGAATATCTTGAATATCTTCTATTTTTTCTCCATCAGCGATGCGATGTGTAAGTTCAATGAGCGCTCGTTCAGCATTGCCATATAACAAGATATCAGCCTTAGAATCTACAAGAACTGAGCGACGCACTTTGTCAGACCAGTAATCGTAATGTGCAATTCTTCGAAGACTTGCTTCAATACTACCAATGACTAGAGGCACATCAGAAAACGCTTCTCGACAACGCTGAGAATAGACGAGTACTGCTCGATCAGGTCGTTTACCAGCAACAGCACCTGGTGTATAAGCGTCATCTGAACGAATCTTTCGATCAGCTGTATATCGGTTCACCATGCTATCCATATTGCCAGCCGTGATACCAAAATAAAGATTAGGCTTTCCTAATGCTTTAAATGGCTCGGCACTTGACCAATCAGGCTGCGACAAAATACCTACTCGGAATCCTTGCTCTTCTAGTAGCCGCCCAATTAAAGCCATACCGAAACTAGGGTGATCTATGTAAGCGTCACCCGTCACCAAAATGATGTCACAACTATCCCAGCCTAATGCATCCATCTCCCGGCGTGACATAGGCAGCATAGGGGCAGTGCCAAAGCGCTTAGCCCAATAAGGGCGGTATTTATTAATCGCTTGCGGCGTTGAATGTAAGGCATTTTGCATAGTTGAGTATTTTACCCTGATAATTCTATTAAACGCTTTATAATTAGCCACTTAAAAGAATTTAACTCAGTAAACGAGGGATCTTTATGCATTTTGAATTGATTGATGTAGCGATTAGCTTGTGTTTATTAATTGGCGCAGTCTTATATACATCGGTAGGACATGCTGGTGCGTCAATCTATATTGCAATCATGACCTTATTTAATATTCCAAGTGCCGTGATTAAACCTACCGCATTAGTTATGAATATTTTTATTGCCTCATTTACGAGCTGGCGTTTTATACGAAAAGGTTTTTTTGATTTTAAAGTTTTATTACCGATCGCAATCGGCGCAATACCTTTTGCATTTTTAGGGGGTTTTATAAATGCACCTAGTCATATCTACAAATCTATCGTCGGCATTGTACTTTTAATATCAGCCATTTCTCTCGTAACGAACCTTTCTAATAAGATCGATAAAAAACTAAAGAAGCCTCCATTTTTCCTGGCAGTTATTATTGGCTCATGCATTGGATTTTTAGCAGGTTTGACTGGAACAGGAGGTGGAATCTTTTTATCTCCACTTATTTTATTTTTAGGATGGAGCTCAACAAAAACAACTTCAGGAATCACAGCGCTTTTTATTTTGATTAATTCAAGCTTTGGTTTACTTGGAAATTATTCGTCAGTACAAAATTTACCAGATCAATTGCCGCTATTTATAAGCGCTACTTTGATAGGTGCTTTGATTGGTACGACGCTCGGTATAAAGTTTTACACAGCCAATACCATTAAAAAAGCATTAGCATTAGTTTTGGTGATAGCAGGCTTTAAATTGTTACTGACTTAAAAGTCGAAAGCTTAAAAAGGCAAAACAGAATTTGGAGATGCTAAAGACAAAACAGCTCTAAAGGAATTTTGAATTCTCTCCAGCGCAATTTTATTTTCAGCTTCAAATCTTAAAACAATGACGGGTGTTGTATTAGATGCTCTCATCAAACCAAACCCATCTTCATACTCAACTCTTAATCCATCGACTTTAATAATTTCGAGTGCATTATCGAATTGTGCTTCCGTTTGTAATTTTTTAATTAAAGCGTGAGGTTCACCTTCGTTCATTTTAATTTGAAGTTCTGGCGTACTAATACTATTTGGTAAATTATTTAAAACTTCAGATGGATTATCAAAGCGACTTAATATTTCAAGAAGTCGAACGCCTGCATAAATACCGTCATCAAATCCATACCAACGTTCTTTAAAGAAAGTGTGTCCACTCATTTCTCCTGCAAGTGCGGCATTCTCTTCTTTCATTTTAGCTTTAATAAGGGAATGACCTGTTTTCCACATCAAAGGCTTGCCACCTTTATCTTTGATCCACTGAAATAAATTACGTGTTGATTTCACATCAAAAATAATCGTCGCATTTGGATTGCGACTTAATACATCCTCTGCGAATAATAAAAGTTGTCGATCGGGATAAATGATTTGACCATCTTTTGTCACAACACCTAAGCGATCCGCATCACCATCAAATGCAAAGACTAATTCAGCATCACATTTCTTAAGGTATGCTATGACATCATTTAGGATCTGAGGTTCA
>SXGR01345288.1_pt1 | contig 11980 bp, 12 predicted proteins | sample 3174711 | NCBI WGS metagenome assembly SXGR01 (sample SAMN11356860, study PRJNA531348) | freshwater metagenome | isolation source: freshwater sample F1-60 | place: China: Fuxian Lake, Yuxi | collected 2017-12-25
AAAAATTATTAAGGACACAATTTTATGATTTATCGTTGATTAGGCGTCAATCACATATTACTGAGACGCCCCTCTGCGATCAGAGCAGATTGATTTTCTTGGTTGCGCGCGCCGCAATAAGCTTGCTTTTAGGAACTCTAACGTGGCTAACATCGTAGAAAAAAAACAAGTATGGCTGGTCGCTGAACAAAGCGTTATGGAGCCCAGATTGGGGGGCCGTGTGTTGGGCGCGTTGACAGAATTTAATTTGCAAGATCTACAAATTACCCGTCGCTTGTCTCAATGCGAATATGATGCGGAATGTGTTTCATTCATGCAGCGTCACAGAGAACTGCAAGCTTGTGGTTAGAGATCAATGATCTTTTTTAATTTTTCTTTAAAGTTGATCCCGCGCATTACTGTTCAAATTTAGCGACTCAAATAAAGTGTGTCATAATTTATAGCGATCATCTATCGGAACGCCTAAGGCAGTCGCTAGTCGGTTAGTTTCAGCGGCCATGCCAATGATGGCGATAAGCTCACGATACTCCATCTCTGTCATTCCTTTGTCTCGCGCTGAGGCTGTATGGGAATGAATGCAGTAGGGGCAATTATGCGCTGAAGAAACTGCGATATAGATCATTTCTTTTATTTTAGGGTCTAGCGCGCTAGAGGGAGCCATTATTTCTTTTATGCTGAACCAGGTACGTTTTAATGTCTGGGGGTCGTTTGCTAGCGCGCGCCAAAAGTTATTGATGTAATCGGTTTTCCGTGTTGCGCGGATATCGTCAAAAATTAATTGTGCCTCTGGAGTAAGTTCGCTGTCTTCAAGAAGTTTCACAGTAGCCATTTGAATACCTCAGAGCATGCTTGGCAAAAGAACAGCCTTAAGGGCTTGTCTTATTAATCAAAATTTTTTTTAAGGTAATTATCATTACTCTCGATAAAATATGTATAATTTTTTTCTGGGGGATGAATTTATATGAGTTTTGTAGTGAATAGCTTTGCCCTTTGATTTATTCAGATCTACTTCCTGCTTGTGGTTATGCTTGTGCAATGATTTTTGGGTTCCCAAAAGTCGAGGTCCAGGAGTCTAAAATTTTAAGTCCTGATTTTTCTAGCAGATCGCATAATTCATCTTCACGGTAGAGACAAACAAGAGCATTAATCCCGTGTTTTTTTGACATTTCTTCTGACAGGCAGCTAAACCTTTGTTCTACAGGCTTGTCCCTTTCTAAATATGTTTGCCCATATTCAGTTTCTATGCCGCCACTTGAAACAAAAAATTTTGCTGTTGTAGAGGATTTCTTTTTGAAGTGGCAAAAGAGGCTTAGGGCATCTTTATAGGGAATGTAATTAATCATTCGCTGTGAATAGAAGCAATCTATTTTAGAGGGAATGTCTTCGTCAAGAATGCGACGGACATCTTTATTAAGCAGTGTAATTTTCCCTGTTTTTTCTTCAAGATTGAACGCTTCAATCTCTGCAGGTGTCGTTGAAAGATCTATGAGAATAACATGTGCGCCAAGTCTGGCCATTCTTTTGCTTTGTGCGCCTGCACCGCCTCCCAAATCAATAGCATGTAGGGGGGCGCTGTTGGATAACCTATCTTCAATAAAAGATAGACAGGCCATATCAAGTTTATCCACTCGTTGCTGAGAGATATTTGTGCCGTGGAATCCCGTTGTGGGGATAAAGCGATCTCCATAAATATTAAAAGGTTTTAGGGGAGGCATGGGGGCTCATTTAAGAATTTATACTAAAATCTTGGTTAATTTATTTAAATCCAGAATGATATTAACATTTTTATCGTATATTTAAATACAAAATTAGACACTGTTTTTTTGGTCAGGTCTGTATTTATTTCCGAGACCAACATTTTGGTTCAAAGGCGGCATGAAGGAACGGCTGCGTCTTAAGACAATAGCTAAGGGTGTTTTTATCCCAATTTTCTTTGAACTTTTTCGATTTCATACAATTATTCTCAAAAGCGATTGTGGCGAAAGTTTTTTCACCTTCGGTCATCTGGTATGGGGCCATTGCGAGTTCAACCTCTAATTGGCATTCAGCAATGACCTGCTCAGGGTTTTGTTGATTGCAGGCGCTTAAAAGCGCGCAAGAGATAAAAGTAAAGAAGAAGCTGCGGCCCAAAGTAAACTCATATGTCGGTAACTTAGACATCCGGATGATCAGCGCAGATGATCATCAAATATAGTTCAAAGAAAGGCGGTTTTTGGCCAAGAATTGTTATCAACTATTTCTGAATGGTCAATATTCTCACGCCAATTAAAAGACTGTTGAGTTATGCGGAGCCTCTAATTTGTTCAAAAGTAAAAAAATGAATTATCATCTTAATTAAAGCAAAAAGATCGCATTTTTAAGTTTTTTGCATATAAAGATCTTGAACCAATTACATTAAGTCATATTCACTATTATTAAGACATTGAGTTTTGTATATTTTGATAGTTTTTTTTAAACAGCTTGGTTGATTAGTGTTTTGTTAAATTCAGCTTAAGCGAGATTTAAATAATATTCAGCGCAGCAGCAATTGCGGCGAGAATTAAAACAATATCCGTCAGCAGGTTTGAGAGGCGTTCCATGGCGCTCCTTTCTTGCTGATTTGGGAGCTAAGCTTTCCCGCCTCATTTGTAATGTGCGCCAGCGCACATTGTCTCAACAAAATATCGAAAAAATATTTTTCCTTTTATGATAGTCTGTTGAAAAACAATGATTTTATGTATTTTGGTTCTAGGTGAGATATTTTTTCGAGTCAGAGGTCGTGCCTTTATTTTGGAGCGAGAGTCAAAAAAGCTACGCAGATTTGCCCCTAATTTGACCAGAATGGTGGGTAGACAGGTCTCAAGATTTAGAAACGGAGGCCTTCAAACTATGCGTAAACTTATCGCAATTATTTCAGCGCTTTTTCTGACTTCTGTTTCCAGTGCAGTTGCAGGAGATACCACGGATCGCGTTGTCGATAGCGTGCTCGGTGGCTTGGGTGGCGCGTTGGTTGGCGGACCAATTGGATTAGTTGCAGGTGCCGCAACCGGCGCGACAGCGGGTCCAGCGATTTCTCATGCATGGGGTCTTGAGGGAGGCAGCGGCAGCAGCTCAAAAAAACGCGCTGGCAGTTCTGCGCGACAGGCAGGAGCGCATAAGGCTTCAACGAATGTGAAAGCTAGATCAGCGCCTACTACAGAGGAAGATATTTAAAGCGCTCATGTGATCTGTCAGATCCCTGGCCCTCTGCATATTAGTATAGCGGAGGGCGCATGTGGCATGATGAAACAACTATCTCTTTAACTTAGGGCAATATAAATCATTCTATTTTGATGCCTATATTTCATACAATTTTTTGAAAGCGCATCGTTGCGCCTTTTTTGCGGTTAAATTCAAGAACGCTCTATAAGACATAAGATGCGATTTGATTGCATTGGACTTCCATCTTTTTCTATCTTAATCTCTGAGGCTTAAGCTAAAAATGCAGATACATTGAGCATAATCTCAACGAAACTGTAATGCATCCCAATAATTCCATTTGCGCCTATTTGATGAGCATCTGAGGCCTTTCTCATCTCAGACAAAACGCGCCACTGCGCGCGGCTTTTTACGTGAAGCGAGATTTAGGCTAAAATTCGTTGGATTTGCCGTCCATTTTAAATTTCAAGCTGCGTTGCTTTTCTCTCTAGAGGCAATCATTCGCTCTACTGATCCCTACAGAGCATTTAAATTTCAATTTTTTGGTGTCATTTGTTGAGAAGAACGGTGCATGAAAACTTGCCTCGTTAAGAGCAAGGTTGAGACTGGAGAAGGATGCCCGCGCCTATAGAGTGTCCGCTGTCCTGGGTGCTAGAGGATTGTGCGACGTCCCAATCTCATCTGTGACCACGGCTCAGGATCAGTAGAGCTTTAGCCTGGAGGGCCGGGCTGGATGGGCGACTTTGGTCCCTTGTTGAGAGGCGGTTGGGTCTTTCTGGCTCGCATGAGTGGTGTAAAAATGCATCATTTTCGTCAAAGGAAAAATTCCTTTGCTAAAAGTAACGCTTCGTTAAGGGTTACTTATCAATTTAACGAAACATTTACGATGCTGAAAAATCGTGATTCGACAATTGAATCTATCCTTCTGGGCATGAAGCTTGCCTATATGTGGGAAAACTTGGCGGGGCAAATTATGCGAGTTCTATTAATCGAAGACGACCGGTCGGTAGCAAAGAGCATAGAAATGATGCTCAAAGTCGAGAATTTCAGCGTCTATACGACGGACATGGGCGAAGAGGGCATAGATCTTGGCAAGGTTTATGACTATGAGATTATCCTTTTGGATTTAAATCTGCCAGACATGTCTGGTTATGAAGTGCTTAGAGCCCTGCGAGTTTCTAGAATTAAAACGCCAGTTCTGATCTTGTCGGGGCTCGGTAGCATAGAAGATAAAGTTAAAGGCCTTGGCGTTGGCGCAGACGATTACATCACCAAGCCCTTCCACAAGGATGAGCTGATCGCGCGCATGCGAGCAATTATCCGCCGTTCTCAAGGGCATGCACAGCCTACAATTACTGCGGGAGATTTGGTTGTAAATCTCGATGAAAAGTCGGCCTATATCAGTAACGCTCGTATTCATCTTACGGCAAAAGAATTCCAGATCCTGGAGTTTTTGGCGTTAAGGAAGGGGTCTACGTTGACTAAGGAGATGATTTTAAATCAACTCTATAATGGAATGGATGAGCCGGAATTAAAAATTATTGACGTTTTTGTCTGTAAGCTTCGTAAGAAATTAGCTTCCGCAAGTGGGGGGCAGGACTTTATCGAAACGGTATGGGGCCGTGGTTATATGCTTCGGGAAGAGGGCAAGATCCCAGAGCTTATGGTTGGCTAAAGCCGTGGTAAGTGTCTTTTCACCCTGCTTCAGGGCTTTTGATTAGACTTGTACGGTAGGGATCGTTGCTGGGCTAACGTTGAACATTAGACCCAGAGACCATAATTTTGGCTACTCGGATCTATAATGCTTATGATGCTGAGTGGCTTGCTGATCTTTCAAAAGGCAAATTAGAAAACATTTCTAAATTAGACAAAGGTAAATCGTCAGGTTTTATTTTTTTGCTGTGAGCCTTATTTTCCTAAAGCCCTAGCAATCTCTTTCGTGGCTTCAGATATTCCTGTTGGGTCTACAGCTGGCGCGGGCGCTTTTTTAATAAGTAAATCGAGACTTTCTTCCAATAGAAGGGGGCTATGATCTATTGGCAGCATCTGGCACGAAGCGTTTCTTTCAGCCCATGCAACAAAATAAGGGGTTTCGAGCCAATCTGATCGGGTAAGCATAAGTAATCGGACGCCATTGCAAGCTGACTCTACAAGTGTTCCATATCCTTCTTTTGTTACAACAATATCGCATGATGCAAGAATATCGATAAAAGGAAGCTGCAGCTCAGCAGCCTTTATCACATTATGATTATTTGCTTTGATGTTGTTTTCTACAATCCAGAAAAAATCATTACGATCTGGCAATGATATTTCTCTTTCACCTGCTACCCCTCCGAGCGTTAAAAGAATAAGTTTTTGCTCGGCAGCTATGTTGAATTGATGTCTAATGAGAGCTTGCTGATTTAATCCGCGACGAGCAATAGGGCCTATTGATTTTTTATTTGAAAGGCACGTCATGGGCATGTGTGGTGTAGGCTGTAGGAAAATTGACGCTGAATTATAGGCAGCGTTTATGCGGTTGAGGTGCATATCAGAGCCGAATTTTAAAAATTTCTGTGTCTCAAACCAATTGTAAGAGCACATTGCGACAACAGGCGTCATTAATTGTCTGGCGGCCTCTATGCTGGCGTATGGAATATTGGAGAGAACAAGATCTGGTTTATAGTCTCGAAGTTCTTTAGCTCTTAGGGCGATATTATTTTCCCAATTTTCATGAAATTCATTAATAACAGCAAGGCTCTTTTCCTTATTTACTCGTGTTGGCCCATACATTTCTAGCGAGGGCTCTCTGGGGAGGAGCGCGCTGTGAATAGGAAAATTGAAGAAGCTTTGTACGATCTCGGGCTTGTGCTCTGATCGAATGGTGATTGTCAGCCCCTCGTATGAGGCGTTAAGCCTATTAACAACCGGAGCTGTTTGTGCGAGATGTCCAAAGCCGTGGCTAGATATATCAACAATAATTTTTTTCAATTTATTGTCGCCCATCTAACCTGAGATCTGCATCGACAAGTATTCTATCCCTTAGTGCAAATTTTCTTAATGGAAAAGTGTGTGATCGATCTTTATCAAAATCTTTTTGTTATATATTTAAAGCTCGGCTTTTAGTCATCATATTGTGCGTGAATGTTGGGGTTTTGATCTATTCTCGTGATGTCTATTTTTATATTCTTACCTCTTTCCAGAAACTTTTAGTCATATAAATCAGGATTATTAAAGTATGAGGCGTTATTATGATAAGATGATAGACAAGGGCGGATGACAAGGCTTGCTCTTTATCAACGCCACAAAAATTTATGAGAAAAGACACTATTCCGGCTTCAAAGACTCCAATGCCAGCTGGAGTTCCTGGAATTGCGATTGCCAGGGCCGCAATGATTAATAAAATTACTGCGCTCAATAAACTTAAGCCAGCATCGGGTAAAAGTAATGAAAAAAGTATAAAAATGAGCATCGCATTCATTAACCATATGAATGCTGTCAACAAGGCAGCTCGTATGAGTTTGTGATCGAAGACCTGAAAATCTTTACTTGAAAAAAAATTATAGGCGATTATTTTCCTAAAAACAGAGCTTTCTCTAACAATTTCGTAAATTGCTCCTTTTTTATTTCTGATAATTGCAAAGCTAATAACGCTTAAGAATATGATGATGCAGAGCGATAGTATGATCCTTGGATCAATTATGTGTGTTCCTATATTTGCTATTATGACAATAGAAAAAATGACGAGAGCAGTAACGTCATACATTTTCTCTATTAAAATTGAGGCGCTAAGGGCGCCGATTGAGTAGTTAAATCTTGTTTTTCCAAAATATATTTTCAATGCCTCTCCGATGCGGAAGGGGGCGAGGCTATTAAAGGTAAATCCGAGAGTTGTAATCAGAAAGCAAGATAAAAAATCTCCCCCTGATATGACTGAAAGTCTTTTTGAATAGATGAGCAATACGATTATGTTCATCGATAGGCCGACAAATATGGCGTTTAGCGGCGTATTTTTAATTTGTGTAATAAGGTCCTGGAAATTAATATTATGAAAAAGCCAGTATAAAAGACCCGTTAAAAATAATAAATTCAATGTAAAGACGGTCAATTTTTTTCTTGTGAAGAGGGATTGAGAAATTTTCTTCATTAAATACTTCCAAATTTTATTTATTCTTGAACGTAGTGCAAAAATTGTGTTGCACCGAAAAGAAAATATGACTGCTTTTGCCCTGTTTTAGGACCTTGTTTGTGCCTGGGTTGCAATTTTTTTGAATAGCCGCCAAACTCTATTGCTTAAGTATTGGGAGGCGTGGATGGCGAAATCAAGAATAGCGATCGTAGCGAGCTTTATGGCGCTTATGCTTGTCGCCAGCTTCTATCCGACAACGCCTGCGCAGGCTTGGGGTCGCGGTTGGGGCGGCGGCTGGGGCTATCGCGGCGGTTATTATGGCGGCGGATGGGGTTATCGCCCCTACGGCTATGGCGCGGGGCTCGCGGGAGCCGCTGTTGGCGCTGCCGTTGTGGGTGCAGCCATCGCAAATTCTAATCAGTGTTACCATCATTACCCTCGTTATGATCAATGGGGGAATTTTATCGGTTACACGACTGGCGCTGGCCCTTGTTATTAATCCAGCCTAATTAAGGAAGTTCATTATGAAACTCTGCTTCAAAGCGCCAATTGCTTGTCTGTCAGCGATCGCTTTTTTTTCTGTTCTTCTTCAGGCCGAGTGCGCAACAGCGCATGAGACTGTCGGCGCCTCTGGGCATAAAATCTCCAAATCGGGAATTCGTCCGATCCCAGGTTTAAAGGGGTGTCTTCATCATATCGCTGAATATGATGAGGATGGAAATTTTAAAAGCTATCGGACAGTTAGGGGCGCGTGTCATTAATAGTTGAGCTCGATCGGGGCTTTTCACTACAGTCAACGCATATTTTACTGAATGATTTTTAGCCAAACGCGCGGTTGATCGCTTTCTCATTGCTTCTCATGAAAAAATCGAGCTTTTTTAGTTCATGACAGCAAGGATTAATAATTTAAGTTTAGCGGGCTGGCCCGAGAATCCAGTCAAAAATTGCGTATTTTATTATTTTTTTTGATTATGTGGCGACTTAACTGCGTGGTTAAGCTCATTTGCGATCGTTTAGATATCTTTTCAAATAAGCATAATTTGTTGGGCCAGAGGATGGCTAGATCCCATAAACTCTGATTCCACTCGTGGCGTTGCTGCGGCATTAGATTAGGCGGAAAAAAGCTTTTTTTGGCGCCTTAGACACTGCTTCGACAGAAGTTATTTTAAAAAGAATTTTTGATTTAAGGTTTGCTTATCCACGCCAATCCATTGGCGGGAGAAAATGCACAAGACGCCGCAGAGGCTGTAAGAGTTACGCATTTGCAGAAAGATTGGATGTCAGGGCGCAGAAACCTGAAACCCCAGCGCATTTCATCTAAGAATTAATGCAGCAACCCGACCGGCAATAAAGCAGGTGAGCAAGAGTGAGCTCAAACCGAAAAAAGAAATTGTGACGTTGTAACTGAAGTTTTTCATTGGTTCCTTCCCTTGAACGCGGCCGTTATCGCAGCAGAATATGGTCGAACTGAGATCCGGGGGATTCGTTCTGAAGTGATTGAAATCTTAAATAGTTAACCGAGTGTTAATGCGGGCGTGGGGAGAAATGCGACAAAAAATAGGCTGTCGGAGCGGTATGTTGACATTAAAACGGTCAATTAGCGGTGTTACAGCGCGCAATATCCTTGGAAAGACTAACGAAGTTTATCGTAGCCTTCGCGCAGACCGGTCAATTTGACGAGATGTCTGTTGCCTTCAAAGGGTGAGAGATAAATCACTAATGTTGCTACTTTTCCCTTAATTAATTGCTCAATCAATTTGTCATCAAGCGTCGCGTCTGAAAGACAGCCGGTCGGGAAACATCTGAAAAAGGCGTTGCGACCGATATCAACTTGGTCAATTTTCAAACTGACGCCATTGATTAGAAAAACGCTGAGCGGCGCGACGACACGGAAAATTCCGTCCTTTGCGCCTTTGGGCCGTAAGATGACGACACCAAGGGATGAATTTGCGCGATCTTCCGCCTGGACAGTTTGCGCGAGGAGACATTGTTGGCCTTGCTCTCCTGGCACGGTTTCGCAGCGATAGTCCCAGGCGCCAAATTTCTCTTTGACGCCATTTTGCGCTTGAGCCATGGATAGGGGGTAGAAACAAATAACGACGACAAAAGTGTAGAGGGACAGCTTGATCAAGCCTGTGAAGTTTCTTTTTATTCTTGGCGACATCGCTGTCATTCTCCAAAATACTTGGTTTTTTTAGGCCCTAATTTTCTCAAGCTAGCATTGTTTCTGGTCGTAGTTAAAGAGCGATTTCTCTCATACTATTTGTATGAAGAATTTTGATTCAATTTACTATTGATGCGTCCATAGAAAAAATAGACGAGTAAGCCCAGCGCCATCCAAAGTATAAATCTCGTCCAGGCGATGAGCGGGAGGCGAGTCAGAAGCCAAAATGAGAAGGCTGCGCCAATGATTGGGGTGAGGGGCATAAAAGGCGTACGAAAGCCGCGGGCCGCGTCAGGGTCGTTGTGTCGAAGAACGATAACCGCCAAGCAAATTACGACAAATGCGGATAAGGTGCCGATATTAACGAGTTCGGCCACGTCCTTAATTGGATAAAATCCAGCAATTAGCGCCGTAATTGAACCAGCAATAAGCGTTGGTCGATAAGGGGAATGAAATCGCGGATGTGTTTTCGCAAGCCAGCTTGGAAGTAAGCCATCGCGGCTCATGGCAAAACAAACGCGCGCGCAAGCCATCAGAAAAGCTAGCATAACGCTGGCGATTCCAGCGACGGCGGCAATGGAGACGATGAACGCAATCCAGGGTAGGCCAAGCGAAGTAAATGCTTGAGCAACAGGCGCAGGATTGTTGAGGGTCTCATATGGGACGACCCCGGTTAAAACGAGGGACATGATCACATAGAGGGTGAGCGCAACGGCGAGCGAGATTAAAATGGCGCGGGGTATATCTCTTTGTGGATCGCGCGATTCCTCAGCGGCTGTTGTTAGCGTATCATAGCCGAAAACAGCAAAAAACACGATCGCCGCGCCTTCGGTGACGCCCAGAAAGCCAAAAGGCATGAAGGGTTGCCAATTTTCTACGCGGATGTGGGGAACGCCTGCGACAATAACCAGTAAAACAGCCGATATTTTTATTAAAACCATGATCATATTGAATCGGGCGCCCCATTCAATTTTGACGCTAAGCAAAAATGCAACGCTGATCGCGCCAAGCGCGGCGAAGATATCAATCTCATGTCCGGGACCTGTAACGGGCGCGCCGCAAGCCCAGTCTGGCAGAACAAAACCAAGTTGATTTAAGAGAGACTGAAGATAGGCTGACCAGCCAATTGAGACGACAGCCACGACGAGCGCATATTCAAGCAAGAGATCCCAGCCAATAATCCAGGCCGCCCCTTCGCCTAGAACAGCGTAAGCGTAGGTATAGGCGCTGCCAGCCACAGGAATTAGGCTAGCAAATTCAGCGTATGAAAGCGCTGCTGCGCCGCTAGCGATTCCGGCAATTATAAAAGATAGGGCGACGGCTGGCCCTGCCTGTGTTGCTGCAACGACGCCAGTAAGAATGAAAATACCAACGCCTATTAAACCGCCGAGCCCAATACCGACCAACTGCCAGAGCCCTAATACACGCCGAAAGGTAACTTGATCCTTGGCTTCTTCTTGCAGTTTTCCAATTGATTTTTTGCGTCTTAGCGCTGCAAGGATCATGGAGGTTTTCTTCTCGGCGTATGGCGTGGCGATACGACCTCTATAGCGATAACGGCTATTATAGGCGATCAAAATAATCCTAAGTTAATCAGTAAATCTTGTATAAGTTCTCTTCAGTCATAGCTTCCCGTCTCGTTGACGGGAGTATACTCAGAATACTAACTCCAAGAGTTCTGGTTGGTCGCTTAGTTAAAGTCATCGATGATATGTGAGGAAAGCAATGCTTATAGGCGCGCCCAGAGAGCTTAAAAATAACGAGTATCGGGTTGGTCTCACGCCGGATGCAACGGCTGAATTACTGTCTCATGGCCACCAAGTTTTAATCGAAAGCGGGGCAGGGCTCGGCTCTGGATTTTCAGATGATAATTATGCGCGCGCTGGCGCGCATCTTGTTGCGACTGCGGCTGAAATTTTTGATCAGGCGGAGTTGATTGTGAAAGTGAAAGAACCGCTTGATGTTGAGGTCAAGCAGTTACGACCAGACCAGGTCCTATTCACCTATCTGCATCTTGCAGCAAATCTTGATTTAACACGCGGCCTAATGGCAAGCGGCGCACAGTGTATTGCCTATGAAACCGTGCGAACTTCAGCTGGTAACTTACCTCTTCTAGCTCCCATGTCTGAAATTGCCGGACGTCTTGCCCCACAAATGGGCGCGCGTTTTCTTGAAAAAGAAAATGGTGGAAAGGGCATTCTTCTTTCAGGCGCGCCGGGCGCGCCGCCAGCCCAGCTATTAGTTTTAGGCGCAGGCAATGTTGGTCTTCAATCTACAGCGATCGCCTTAGGCATGGGCGCGCGCGTTTTGGTGGCGGATAATAATCTTGACGCTTTACGTCGCGTAGAGTTGCGTTTTGGATTTAGGGTCCAGACGCTTTTTGCAACGCGCCAGACAATCTCTGAGACGCTAACAACCACTGATCTTGTTGTTTGCGCCGCGCTAACTGTCGGCGCAAAGGCGCCGATGCTCATTGACCGGCTAATGCTGCAGCGTATGTCTGCGGGGTCTGTGATCGTAGACGTCGCCAT
>SXGR01448159.1_pt1 | contig 11980 bp, 12 predicted proteins | sample 3174711 | NCBI WGS metagenome assembly SXGR01 (sample SAMN11356860, study PRJNA531348) | freshwater metagenome | isolation source: freshwater sample F1-60 | place: China: Fuxian Lake, Yuxi | collected 2017-12-25
ACGAGTGGGGCTACTCGAATCGCGTCGTCGATCTGGTCCAGAAGCTTCTCTAACGGTCGGTGCGCACGCTTGACGAGATCGACGTCGCGCAGCGAACGGTCTTCGTGCGCGTTGATTTCAACGTGCCGCTCGACGGCAACGGTCACGTCACCGATGACGCGCGGATCCGCGCCGCACTGCCGACGCTGAAGTACCTGCTGGAGCGGGATTGTTCTCTGGTTCTCGCCTCGCACCTCGGTCGCCCGAACGGAGTTGACCCGAGCTGCTCACTGCAGCCCGTCGCGGACCGCTTGACAGAGTTGACGGGCTGGCGCGTAAAGCTAGCGCGCTCGGTCGTTGGTGATGAGGTACAGGCGATTGCCGAGGGGCTCGCGCCGGGCGAGATCCTGATGCTCGAGAACGTCCGTTTCGAGGATGGCGAGACCAAGAACGACGCTGAGCTGGCAGCCGCATACGCCGCGCTCGCCGACGTTTACGTCAACGACGCCTTCGGCGCAGCACACCGCGCCCACGCCTCCAACGTCGGCATCGTTGATCAAGTAGAGCTGAGCGCCGCCGGCCTGCTGCTGGCGCGCGAGGTTGAGACGATCAGCGAGATCCTCGCCGACCCGCCGCGGCCGCTGGTCGCAATCGTCGGCGGCTCGAAGGTGACCGACAAGATCGGCGTTCTGAACGCCTTCCTTGAGCGCGCCGATGCGATCCTGATCGGCGGTGCGATGTGCTTTCCGTTCTTTGTTGCAGAGGGCCATCAGGTTGGCAACTCGCTCTGCTCCGATGAGGATATCGAGCCAGCCCGCGGCGTGCTGGCTGAAGCCCAGCAGCGCGGAACGAAGTTGCTGCTGCCGACCGATCTCGTGATCGGCAAGGAGTTCAGCGCCGAGACTGAGATCCGTGAGCTCGATCGGATCGACGTTCCTGACGGTTGGATCGGGCTCGACATTGGGCCGCGGAGTTCAGCGGCCTACAGCGAGCTGATCCTGGCAGCCGGCAGCGTCTTCTGGAACGGGCCGATGGGCGCCTTTGAGATCGAACCGTTCGCGGCCGGCACGCGCGCCGTCGCCGAGGCCGTTGCGGCCTGCCCGGGAACGAGCGTCGTCGGTGGCGGCGACAGCGCCGCCGCGCTGGCCCAATTTGGACTTGAAGCTCGCGTCACCCATCTATCAACAGGGGGAGGGGCGACGCTTGAACTGATCGAGGGAGCCACGCTCCCCGCCGTGGAGGCATTGTCATGAGAACACCACTGATCGCCGGTAACTGGAAGATGCATAAAACGATCGCCCAGTCGGAGCGCTTTATCTCCGGGCTGCTGCCGCTGCTCTATGCGGCCGACGGGGTTGAGGTTGGAATCTGCGTTCCCTACACCGACCTGCAGGCGATGGTTGATTCAACGCGCGGCTCACGCGTCGAGGTTTACGCGCAGAACATGCACGAGGCGTCAGAGGGCGCCTTTACCGGTGAGATCAGCGCTTCGATGCTCAGCGAGATCGATGTTCACGGCGTTGTGCTTGGCCACTCCGAGCGGCGCGAATACTTCAACGAGACCGACGCCGTGCTGGCTGAGAAGCTGCTCGCCGCGCGCAAGGCGGGGTTGGCGGCAATCCTTTGCGTCGGCGAAACCGAGCAGCAGCGAAGCGACGACGAGACTGAGGCTGTGCTGACCCACCAGCTTGATCGCGGCCTCGCGCTGATCGATGCCGAGGCGCTCGCCGCCCTTGTAATCGCCTACGAACCGATCTGGGCGATCGGCACCGGCGCCGTCGCGACGCCCGAGCAGGCGCAGGAGGCCTGTGCTTTGATCCGCTCGCGCGTGGCGGCGATTGACGCCGCGGCCGCCGAATCGGTGCGGGTTCTTTACGGCGGCTCCGTCAAGGCCGACAACGCGAGCGAACTGCTTGCCTTGCCGGACGTTGACGGAGCACTCGTTGGTGGCGCTTCGCTGGAGCCGGAATCGTTCGCTGCGATCGTCGGGGCTGTTGCTGCGTGAGCGACGCTGCCCCCGCTGCCTGCCTTGTAATCCTCGATGGTTGGGGATTGGCTGCGGCAGGGCCCGGCAATGCCGTTGATCTGGCGCAGACGCCGGTGTTTGACGCGCTCTGGCAGAAGTATCCGCACACCGAGCTGACTGCCTGCGGCCGCGCCGTTGGCCTCCCCGACGGGCAGATGGGCAACAGCGAGGTTGGCCACCTCAACCTCGGCGCCGGTTCGGTTGTTCGCCAAGACCTGACGCGGATCGATGACGCGCTCGAGGAGGGCCTCTTCGATGAGAACCCGGTGCTAATCAGTGCGATGCGCTCGAGCAGCCGTCTGCACCTGATCGGGCTGGTCAGTGACGGCGGCGTTCACTCCAGCATCGAGCATCTTGAGGCCTTGATCCGAATGGGCCGAGATCTATGCGTTGGCGAGGTTTTTATCCACGCCTTCACCGACGGGCGCGACAGCGACCCCCGCGGCGGCGAGGCTTACTTGGCCGCGGTCAGTGGCTGGTGCGAGGCGGCAGGCAACGCGCGCATCGCCAGCGTGATCGGTCGCTACTACGCGATGGACCGCGATCAGCGCTGGGAGCGCGTGCAGATGGCATACGACCTGCTCGCCCGCGGCCGCGGCGAGCACACCGAGCCGAGCGCGGTGAACGCCGCTCGGGCCGCCTACGAGCGCGGTGAGACCGACGAGTTCATCGCCGCGACGGTGATCGGCGAGCCGGCCGCAATCGAGCCCGGCGACAGCGTGATCGCCTTCAACTTCCGCCCAGACCGGATGCGCGAGATCACTCGCGCGCTCTGCGCCCCGACCTTCGCCGATGTTGAGCGCAGCGGCTCGGCGCCGGTAGCCAATTACAGCTGCCTGACCGAGTACGAGGAGGGCTGGCCCTATGCCGTCGCCTTCGAGCCCGAACGGCCGCTGGTCACGCTGCCGCAGGTGATCGCCGCAGGTGGAGGCCGCCAACTGCACGTCGCTGAGACCGAGAAGTATCCGCACGTGACGTACTTCTTCGCCGGTGGAGATGAGCACCCGCAGCAAGGCGAGCGACGCGAGCTCGTTCCCTCCAACCGTGACGTTGCGACCTACGATCAGAGCCCGCAGATGAGCGCCCAGGGTGTAGCCGAAAAGTTCATCGCCGCCTGGCAGGAGCAGCAGCCCGAGTTCGCGATTATCAACTTTGCCAACCCCGACATGGTTGGCCACACCGGCGTAATTGCTGCGGCGGTGACGGCAATCGAAACAGTTGACTGTTGCCTCGGAGAAATTGTCGCCGCCGTGCAGGCCAGCGGCGGCGAACTCCTGATTACCGCCGATCACGGCAACGCCGAACAGATGCTCAACGAGGACGGATCGGCAAACACCGCCCACTCGCTCAATGCGGTGCCGGTGATCGTCACGCGTAGAGGCCTGAAACTGCGCTCCGGTGGGGTTCTTGCCGACGTTGCTCCAACGCTGCTTGAGCTACTTGGTACCGATCAGCCGGCCGAGATGACCGGCAGCTCGCTGATCGAAACTTAGGAGCCCGCGCGCGGGTTGTTCAACGGCGTCAGCTTCAGTTCGATCGAATCGCGCTGCTGCTCGTACTGCTCAGGTAGTTGAAGCGTTAAGCCGAGCTGTTCTAGCGGTTCGTCGATCGTGAAGCCGACGTCGCGCGTGGCAACCTCGAAGAGAACGCCGCTTGGCTCGCGGAAGTAGATCGAGTGGAAGTACTGACGGTCGATGATCCCCGTCGGCTGCGCGCCAGCACCATTGGCCTTGGCGATGCAGGCGTCGAGCTCGGCGTCGTCGGCTGCAGACCAAGCGACGTGGTGGACTGTGCCGGCGCCTGGCCGCGCGGCGTCAAGTGGCGGCTCGTCATAGCCAAGCGTGGCGCTGCGCTCAGCGCCTCCTAACAGCCAGCTGCTCGCGCCGCCGTCGGGCGCGAAGCCGAGCGCCGTCAACAGCTCGGCGCTGGCCTGCGGCTGCTGCGCGTAGGCGCGGACCCCACCGAATCCGCGCAGCGCAAACTCGGCCGGGATCTCGGGCGAGCTGGCGCTCAACGGTGCATCGTCGCTGTCGTCAACGACGAGCTGGTAGGCCAATCCTTCGGGGTCGCAGAAGGTCAGTAGATCGCCTTCATGGAGAACCGACATCTCCGCATCGCGCAACCGCGCCTTCCAGAAATCGAGCGCCTTGGCTGAGCCGACGCGCCAGATGATCGTGTGCACCATTCCTGCTCCCGGCAGGCCGGGAGGCGCGCCAGGGTATTCGAAGAAGGTCAGCGCCGCGCCGGGGCTTGCGGCTTCGTCTGCGAAGTAGAGGTGGTAGGCCGAAGGATCGTCGAAGTTGACGGTCTGCTTTACCAGTCTCAGCCCCATCACTCCTGAGTAGAAATCGACGTTGGCGTTTGCGTCGCCGGTCACGGCAGTGATGTGGTGAATCCCTTCTAGTGCCATCAACCGAGCCTACCGAGGACGCCGTAAAGGCGACTTCTTCTTGCCCTTGTGGCGGCGCTCATTGCTACCGTAATGGTGTTCGTGGGAACCTCCGATCGTGGCCAGCTTCAGCTCACCAGCAACGCTTGATCTCACCCTCTCCAGTCGCGAGGTACTCGCTTGGCGGGGGATGCTCCGCACGCACGCCGCGGCCACCAAGCAGCTCGATGCGGAGCTCCTCAGCTCACACGCAATCTCACTTAGCTCTTACGAGGTGCTGCTCCACCTCGATGGCGCCGACGATGGCCAGATGCGGATGTGTGAGCTTGCCGAGCTGGCGACCCTGAGCCGCAGCGGATTGACGCGGCTGGTTGACAGGCTCGCGCGCGAAGAGCTGCTCGTTCGCCAGTCCTGCCCGAGCGATGCGCGCGGCTCCTACGCGCGCCTTACGACGGCCGGCCGCGAACGGCTGACTGAGGCGCGCCCCACCCACATCGAAGGCGTGAGGCGCGTATTTCTCAGTCACCTCAGCGCCGCCGAGCAGCAAGCCTTGGCCGCGTGCTGGGCCAAGCTTCTGCCGGCGTCGGAGATTGAGGCTGGCGCTGCCTTCTCTGAGTCAACCGGATGAGTAGCTTCGGCCTTTTCATCGTCTGCCTGCTGGTGCCGCTCGCCTTTGGCATGTGGGCTCAGCACAAGGTCAAGAGCACCTTCCGCCGCTACGCAGAGGTTCCCGAGGACAGCGGCATGAATGGCGCGCAGATTGCCGAACGGATTCTGATTGCCAACGGGCTCACCGACGTTCCAGTGCGCTCGGTCCCGGGCTGGTTCACCGACCATTACGACCCACGAACTCGCAGCGTCCATCTCTCCGAACCGGTCTTCGGCGGCACTTCGATCAGCTCCACGGCGGTCGCCGCGCATGAGGTTGGCCACGCGATCCAGCACGCCAAGGCCTACACGCCGATGACTATCCGCTCGGCGCTCTGGCCGGTTACGGCCTTCGCTTCGAGTACATGGATGATTCTGCTTTTTGGTGGCGCAATCCTCGGCTTTCTCGGCCTGATCTATCTCGCTGTGGCGCTCTACGCGGCGGTCGTTATCTTCCAGTTCGTCACGTTGCCGGTGGAGTTCGACGCATCGCGGCGGGCGGCGGTTCAGCTCAAAGAGCTTGGGATTGCGAACGCCGACGAAAGCGAAGGCGTTGGCCGCGTGCTGCGAGCCGCAGCGATGACCTACGTTGCCGGCGCGCTGGCCGCGCTTTCGCAGCTGATCTACTTCGCGACCGTCTTCCTTGGCAACCGCCAATAGCGCCAGCGCCCTAGGATCGCTGGTCGTAGATGACCAATGCGCTCGAGATCCTCGCTACCGACCCAGGCTCGCGCGCGCGCGCCGGGACGCTGCGCACCGCCCACGGCGAGATCCGCACGCCGGCCTTCGTTCCGCTGGCAACGAAGGCGAGCGTCCGCGGGCTGCTCCCGGCTGAGGTTTCCGAGCTTGGCTACGAGATCGTGCTCGGCAACACCTTCCACCTCCACCTCAACCCGGGCGATCAGCGGATCGCGGCGCTCGGGGGCCTCCACGAGTTCATGCGCTGGGATAAGCCGATCATCACCGACTCCGGCGGCTTCCAAGTCTTTTCGATGGGACACGGCACCGTTGCCGATGAGATCAAGGGGCGCGCGCCGAGCGGGCCTGAGCGCGCCGGTAAGGTGCTCGGCATCGAGGAGGACGGCGTTCGTTACCGCTCCTACGTTGACGGTTCGACGAGCTTTATGGCCCCTGAGGATTCGATGCGCATTCAGGCCAACCTCGGTTCTGACATCGCGCTCGTCTTCGACGAGTGCACACCATTTAACGTAGAGCGCGAATACACCGCCCGCTCAACCGAGCGCTCGCACCGCTGGCTCGACCGTTGCCTCAGCTGGCAGGTTGAAAACGGCTCCGCCGAGCAGCTCGTCTACGGAATCGTCCAGGGCGGCGTTTACGAGGACCTGCGCCGCGACTCAACCGAGCAGATCGCCGCCCGCGCCTGCGACGGCATAGCGATCGGCGGCTCGCTGGGCGAGCACAAAGAGCAGATGTACGAGGTCGTTGGTTGGGCAACCGACACGCTCAACAAGGCCGGTGACCTGCGCCCGCGCCACCTGCTTGGAATCGGCGAGGTTGATGACCTGATCGAAGGGGTCGAAATGGGGATCGACACTTTTGACTGCGTGATGCCCACGCGGCTCGGTCGCCACGGCGTGGCGCTGGTTCCCGACCCGAAGAACCGCTGGCGCGTTGATCTGACGACGGCGAAGTGGTTGGACAGCGACGAGCCGCTGATGGAAGGCTGCCCCTGCCCGGCCTGCGCTGTTGGTTACAGCCGCGGCTACCTGCGCTACATGACGAAGGCCCGCGAACTGACCGCGATGCGCCTGCTGACGGTTCACAACCTGGCCTTTATCTCGCGCGTGATGGCGCGGCTTCGCGGGGCGATCCTGGCCGGCGATTTCGCGACCACTGCGGCCGAGCTGCGCGCCGGCGCGGCGCCCTAGCCGCCTCTACTTCGTGTTCTGACGGATTAACTGCTGCAGCTGCGCCGCCGTTTGATCTACCTGCTGGTAGACGACCTGGCGTAGACGAACACTCTCCTCTGAACTGCTGCCGGTGGTGTAGACAAACGCTGCCGCGCCAACGGCCAAGGCGAGCAGCAGCACGATCGTTGGGCCGACCCAGCCACGCTTGCGGCGTGGCTGCTCCGCCACGGCCGCAGCCGGCGCTGCCTGCTGGGCTGGCATTCGCGGCTCGCGGCGCTGAACGGTAGTTGCCGGCTGGTCACCGGTTGCCTGCGAAACCGTCGTCGCCGCAGTGCGCGGCGTGCTGACCGAGGTGGCAGCGGTCTCCGGAGCGACCCCGCGGGCGCCGTCGGAGAGCGCCTGCCGCAGCTCCTCGGCAGTTTCGTAGCGCGCCTGCGGTTCCAACTCCAGCGCGCGGTCAACTGCAGCAGCAAGCTCTGGGCTTACCTCGGGGTTGAGATCGCTGAGTAGCGGCGGCGCTTCACGCTGCTGCTTGAGCGCCAGCTCAGTGATCGACTGTGCCTCATAGGGAAGCCGGCCGGAGAGGAACTGGTAGCAGACGACGCCAAGCGCGTAAATGTCGGAGCGCGGGTTTGAGCCGTGGCCGCTGGCCTGTTCTGGTGAGAGGTAGGCAGCCGTGCCGAGCACCGAACCGACCTGCGTGATCGACGACTCCTCGCTCAACGCTTTCGCGATTCCAAAGTCGGCGAGCTTGACTACGCCGTCGCGCGAGCGCAGCAGGTTGCCGGGCTTGACGTCGCGGTGGATCACGCCGCTGTGGTGGGCGTAGTCGAGGCCGCGGCAGGCTTGGGAGAGAATTCCTACCGCCTCGGGCACGTCGAGCATTCCTTCGGCGGCGAGAATCTCGGCGCCGGAGTTGCCTTCGACGTACTCCATCACGATGTATTGGCGGCCGCTCTCTTCGTCGAGCCCAAAGTCGTAGACCTGAACGATGTTCGGGTGAACGAGCCGCGCCGCAGAGAGCGCTTCGCGGCGAAAACGTGTTACGAACTGCTCATCATCGGCGAGATGTTCGGCCAGCAGCTTGATCGCAACCTGGCGCTCAAGGCGACGATCCATCGCCAACAGAACGGTTGACATGCCACCGCTGCCAAGCCGCTCGCCCAATTCATAGCGCCCCGCCAATGTCCGTTCTGTCATCAGGCGCTCGCCTTAATCATTCGGCGTGATGCCGCCGTTGTCGGGTGGGACAGGCGGCGTTGTTGTCGTTGTCGTTGTCGTTGGCGTCGTCGTTGTCGTCGTTGGCGTTGTCGTCGTTGGCGTTGTCGTCGTTGTCGTTGGTGTCGTCGTGCTCGTCGTCGGCGTCGTGATCGGCTTTGGCTTCGTCTCCAAGCACTGAACAGGGACGCTGGTAGCAAGCCGCTGCAGGCCGGCCGCTATCCGCGAGCGCAATTCGCTGTTGACGCTCGACGGCATCTGGTTGAACTCGCTCTGCGCGTCGGAGAGCGCCGAAGCGGCCGCCTCGCAGTCGCCCGCGGCGGTCGCGTCGGCAACCTGACCGATCGATTGATCAAGCGCCGACGCATCCGACGCGGGGATCAGGCCAACGCTGCTGCCGCAACCTGAAATGGCAGCAGAGGAACACAAAATACAACCAAAAAAGGTGATGCGGGTGAACTTCATCGCTATTGACCGTACTGAAGCCTGTCGGCCAGCGAGTCAGGTAAGCGCGCTGCACGGATCGCTGCCGCCGCGCCCGCCACGTCGTATTCGGTTCGCTGCCAGATGATCTCTGAGCTCGTCGTGTCGAGCAGCAGCCAGGCGGCGCGCGGGTCGCCGTCGCGTGGCTGGCCAACGCTGCCGGGGTTGAGCATCCAGCGGTCGCTGCTGGCGTCAACGCTGTCACCGATCCGCCGCGCGTCGCCGGTCGCCAGCTCGGTTTCGGTGCGGTGGAAGGCGAGCGCCACGTGGCTGTGGCCGATCAGGCCGATTCGCGTGCGCATCGTGTCGAAGCAGAGGTCGGCCAGCAACGTGCTGATCACGTACTCCCAGACAGGGTCGCGCGGGCTGCCGTGGAAGAGCCCCACCTCCTCGGCGGTCGCCTTCGACGAGAGCGACGAGAGCCATTCGAGTTCGGAATCACCGATCACATCGAGCGTCCAGCGCGCCGCCAATGCAGCGCCGCGTGAGAAGTCGTCGAGCCGCAGGTCGCCGGTCACAGCAAAGTCATGGTTACCGGCGAGGCAGACCGAAGCGTGCTCGCGCACCAGCTGAACGCAGTCATTCGGGTCGGCTCCGTAGCCAACGAGGTCGCCGAGGCACCAAAGTTCGTCGGCGCCGATCGCGTCGACGGCCGCCAAAACGGCCTCTAAGGCCTGTCGGTTGGCGTGTATGTCGGAGATAACGGCTACTCGCATCGCAATAAAAGTTCACTTCGACGGTAGCGTGATGGGCTTGCGTTTCATTGGCCATAGCGCCCTCTTTGCAGTTATCGTCGCGCTGCTCGTCGCCGAGCTGCTGGTTTTGCTGATGACGCCGCGCAGCGGGCTGATCACGCCGCTACCGACCGACGCCGCGCAGTGGTTCACTCCGGCTCAGCTCAGTCGAGCCGCCGCCTTCAACGGTTTGCAGCTTTGGCTGGGAATTGCGGCGCTGCTGGCCAAGGCCGCGGTGCTGGCGTTGATCGTTGCTCGCGCACCCGCGCACCTGCGCGGGCCCTACCGCCATCCACTCGTCGTATCGGGCCTCGTCGGCGCGGCAATCTCGCTCGTCGTGGTGATAGCGCTGCTGCCGCTCAGCGCGCTGATGCGAATCCGCTCAATCGACTACGGCCTCACCACAAGCAGCTGGGGTGAGTGGGGCTGGGATCTATCCAGGAGCGCCGGAATCACGGCCTTGGTTGCGGCGATCGCGACGATCATCGCAATCGCTTTGATCCGCAAGATGCCTCACCGCTGGTGGGTCCCAGCGTCGGCGCTGATCGTGCTTGGTGGCGTGCTGATGACCTTTGCCGGGCCGCTCGTGATCGACCCAATCTTCAACCGCTTCACGCCGCTCCCCGCCGGCCCGGCGCGCAGCGCGGTGGTCGAACTGGCCGGTCGCGCTGGCGTCAAAGTCGGCTCGGTCTACGTGGTTGACGCAAGCCGCCGCACGACCGCCGCCAACGCCTATGTTGTTGGCGTTGGCTCATCGAAGCGGGTTGTCCTCTACGACACGCTGCTCGGCAAGTTCCCGCCGGCGCAGGCGCGGATCGTCGTTGCCCACGAACTGGCTCACGTTCACTACCGCGACATTCCCCACGGCCTGCTCTTCCTGCTGATCGTCACGCCCTTTGGCGCCTGGGCGGCGGCCCGTTGCCTGCGGCTCTGGGGGCCTGACGATGGGCTACCGGCCGGCCCTTCGAGCGTCCCCGCGCTGACCGCGGCCGTGATCCTTATCGTCTTCGCAATCACCCTGATCTCCAACCAGCTCTCGCGTTCGATTGAAGAGCGAGCAGATGCTTTCGCGCTGACACTGACCGGCGACGCTCCGACCTTCATCGCCCAGCAGCAGCGAATCTCGATTCAGAACCTTGGCGACCCAGATCCGCCGGCGATTACGCACTGGCTCCTGGGCACTCACCCGACGACGCTGGAGCGGATCGGCATCGGCCTCGCTTGGCAGCGTGGCGAGCGGCCCAGTGGGGGTGGAAGGTGAAGATCACCGTCCTCTCTGTCGGCCGCCTGCGCGCGCCCTATGCCGACGACATCGCCCACTACGAAAAGCTGATCGGCCATTTCACACAGATCGAACTGATTGAGCTGCGCGAGCCGGAGAAGCTGGCTGGGCGCATTCCAGAGAGAGCCCACCTCGTGCTGCTTGATGATGCCGGCAAGCAGTACGACAGCGTCGCCTTCAGTGCTTTTCTCGAGCAGCGGCGGGCAAGCGGCCTTGACCTCTGTTTCGTCGTTGGCGGCGCCTACGGAACCGAGCTTGAGCGCGCCGATCAGCGGCTCTCGCTGGGGCCGATGACGCTGCCCCACCAGCTCGCGCGCGTGGTGCTGCTGGAGCAGATTTACCGTGGCCACTCGATCCTCGCGGGCGCTCCCTACCACCATTAGCGCGCAGCAAACCGCCTGCCGCCCTGCGACGCTGCGATCATCGAGGCTGTGAGCAGCCCACTTGATGATCTAAACGCCGGCCTCGCCGCCGCCGTCGCCGCGCTCGCTGGCGGGCGGCCTGTGAGCGCTCAGCTCCAGCTCGAGCGGCCGAAGCAGCCGGAGCACGGCGACTTCGCGACCAATGCGGCGCTAGCGGTTGCCAAAGGACTGGGCGCGCAGCCGCGTCAGTTTGCCGAGCAGCTCGCCGAGCAGCTAGGCCGCCAGCTTGGCCCCACGCTCGTCAGCGCCGAGGTCGCAGGCCCGGGCTTCGTCAACCTTGTCCTCTCCGACGAGTGGTACGGCGAGGCGATCGACGCCGTGCTCGCCGCTGGCGATCAGTGGGGCGGGGCGGCCGCCGACCCGCCACTACAGATCAACGTTGAATTTGTCAGCGCCAACCCGACCGGCCCGGTTCACGTTGGCGGTACGCGCAACGCTGTTTACGGGGACGCGCTGGCGCGGCTGCTCAGCTTCGTCGGCCACAAAGTTCAGCGCGAGTATTACGTCAACGATGCCGGCTCGCAGATTCGCGCGCTAGGCGTCTCCGTTCAGGCCCGCGCGCGCGGCGAAGAGCCACCCGAGGACGGTTACCAAGGCCAATACATCATCGCGCTGGCGGCCGATATTCCAGGCGCTGGCGACCTGCCGGTAGATGAGGTTGCGCGGCTCGCGGTCGAGCTGATGGTCGCTGAAGCTGAGCGCAGCCTTGCGCGGCTGCGCGTTGTTTTCGACGATTGGTTGCACGAAACGACGCTCCACGCCGGCAGCCCTTCACCGGTTGCTCGGGCGCTGGAAATCCTTGATTGCGATCGCCGCACGTTCATCAGTGATGAGGCGCTCTGGCTGCGTACGACCGAGTTTGGTGACGACAAAGACCGCGTGCTTGAGCGCTCCAGCGGCGAGCACACCTACTTCGCTTCCGACATCG